>Ga0131853_10028042_pt1 | contig 10092 bp, 11 predicted proteins | sample TergutLab28metaG_FD_92764 | JGI IMG/M metagenome (GOLD analysis project Ga0131853, IMG submission 92764) | Labiotermes labralis P1 segment gut microbial communities from Petit-Saut dam, French Guiana - Lab288 P1 (version 2) (version 2) | ecosystem: Host-associated > Arthropoda: Insects >... | reverse complement strand
TGGACATTTTGTGGACTATATAAATACGTTTCTGAAACTGAAAGAGGAGGCCAGCGGTTATCCCGGCTGGGTCCACAGTCCCGAAGACGAGGATCGATATGTGGACTCGTTTTGGCAGAGTGAAGGGTTACGGCTAGAAAAGGAAGCAATCAGGTATAACGCTGCGAAACGGGGTCTGGCCAAACTCTGTCTCAACTCCATGTGTGTCAAATTGACGGAGAGAAACTATCGATCAATGACCAAAATAATTAAGGAGCCCAAAGACCTTTATGGATTTGTCCACCCCTTGCATCGAGGTGACGATCCTCGTATTTGCCAGCGATAACGTAGTCTGGATCGCATTGAAGTATGGAGCAGAGGAACAGGTGCCTAGTCTGCGTCATACGAATGAGGTAATAGGGGCTTACGTCACCGCTGCTGCTAGGATGCATTTGTACCGTTACCTTCACCGGCTGGGAACAAACGCGATGTACTGTGACACTGACTCTGTGATATACATTCACCCGAATCGAGGGACAAATTGAGGGGCATGACCTCCGAGTTGCGCCACTCAGAGAGCATTTCGGAATTTACGTGTGGTGGGCCAAAGAACTACGCACACAAGTTGGTCGATACTGTGACCGGGGCCAGTCGAACCGTCTGCAAAGTGAGGGGCATAACTCAATTACAGCGCGTCGAAATTGGTAAATTTCGATGTCATCAGGGACATGATTTTGAAGGGGATGAACCCCCTGTTATAAATGTACATACCCAAAAGAGGATTAAGCGAAAGAGGAAGGGTAGAACCGTGTCAATTGTCACTGAACCCGAAGATAAGATATACCGTATTTCATTTTTCAAGAGGCGGCGGTTAGGTGACAATACGTCCGTCCCGTTTGGGTATAAATAGGCGGAGGGAGGGAGAGGGTCGTGTCATAACTACCGATCATCCAGGAGTGATGATGTTGATGTGAAATTCAAGCATCCGTTCTCGTGTATAGTGAGCGGTCCGAGTAAGTCGGGCAAAACGTCGTTCTGCATACGGTTGCTACAGAAACTCGCCGCCCTCTGCACCGAACGCAAATTCGGTGGCGTTATTGTCTGGTGTTACAGTGACAAGACTGCTGTTCCGAAACGTCGGCTGTTGCCCTCAAACACTACATATCAAGAAGGGCGTACCGGAGAGCTTTGGTGACGGCGGTGAGCCGCGCTTCGTGATCTTAGACGATTTGTTGAATGACCGCAGTAGTATGGGTGTAGGGTTTGGCCCACATTATTAAAAAGGATCGCTTTTCGACTAGATTATTCGCTGCCATATTCAGGGTGGTTGCCGCCGTGCGGTTTGGAAATGTGCCCCCGTGCATTTTGGTAGTGGTACCACCATCGCCTTCCCTACGCTAAATGAAGACATGTGGAGTGTGGAGCGAGAGTGGTCTAAGTCGAAGTGCGTGTAAGAGTGTATTAAGTGCATAATAATATTATTCAAAAGGATCGGTTTTCGACGGGTAAAAATGCTGCCATCAACAGGGTGGTAGCCCCAGTGCTGTCTGCTAGTAAAAAAGCCACAGTGCAGTCTGGTAATGTGCCCCCGTACATACTGCTATTCGAAAAAAATATTTGTCGAAAGCAGTCACGTGACTTGAGGTTTATGGAGCAAGAGTGGTCTAAGTCGCAGTGAAAGCAAGAGTGTAATAAATGCATAGTAATAATATTGAAAATGATCGGTTTTCGGCGAGGAAAAAAGCAGCCATCATGGGGTGGTAGCCCCGTGCAGTCTGGTAGTCCAAATATTGGGCAGAAGCCCCAAATTCGAAGCCGCCGCCTGTTGTTTGGTAATGTGCCCCCGTATAGTCTGGTAGTCCCAAAAAATTGTCAAAAGCCGTCACGTGACTTGTGGAGTATTGAGCAAGAGTGGTCTAAGTCGCAGTGAATGCCAGAGTGTAATAAGTGTATAATATTATCGAAAAGAATCGGTTTTCGACTGGGAATAAAGCTGCCATCATTAGGGTGGTTGCCCCCGTGCAATCTGGTAGTCAAAAAATGGGCAGAAGCCCGCAGAATTCGAAGCCGCCGCCCGCCGTGCAGTCTGGTAGTGTGGCCCCGTACAGTCTTGTAGTAAAATATGTGCAAAAGCCCTCGAATTCGGAAATTAAAAATGCCGCCGTAAAGTTTGGTAGCGTGCGCGTCTCTCCGTACAGTCCTTTAGTCAAAAAATTCGCCGTACAGTTTGGTAGCATGTGCGCCCTCGTACAGTCTTGTAAAAGTTCCTTCATGGCACCTGCACTAAAGGAAGACATCGTGATCGGTAGTAATGAGTGCAAGAGTGTAGTAAGTACAAGAAGTGGTCTAAGTGTAAGTCGGTCATTTTACAATATGGCTGTCTGCGCGGTGACCAGGGAGTTAGTTTTTAATGTACACTTCATATGTCTTTGTGTTTCTCGAAAGAGTTAGCTGAATCGGTAAGATTGCGGACTCATAATTGAACTATTCTAGGTTCGAATCCTGCCGCTTTAACCATATCTTCTCAATAGGGTGCTGTGATAGGACTGTTCTGCATTCACGAAATGGAGGTACACGCGTTAGCAGGACGTGTCTCGAAGCTATGTATGTAAGTGTAAAAAGGGATTATTTAATTTGAATCATTTTGACATATGTGACAATTAATTCACATGCGTCAGTATAAGTCATGCATTACATGTTTTTCGTAGAGTGAGTGATTTATGTGTTTACCAGTGTGCAGTACCGAAATGCTGATGCGATGATATTAGTGAAAAAAAGGAATAAGTAAATTTGTCACGGTCAACTTTGAGCAATGGTCGTGTTACAGTACGGTATTGCATTCACTACGTAGAGGTAGACTCGCTACTGGGACGTGTCTCGAAGCTTCTCACGTAAATGTAAGACGGGATTATCTAATTCGACACGTTTGTTGAAGGTTAAGCTGATTTTTACGCAATTGCTGTATAAAAGCTAAGTGATACGAACGGTAGCCATCTTTGTAAGGACGATCTTCGGCCTGCATACCGACAAGCCTGGTGTGGTAAGTGCGTCTTCTTTGTTTGATACCTAACAGTACTGTCGTACTGAATATTAGGAGACAGTAACTTGTTATTAGATTAAAGAGGTTGCACTTACTTGTGTGAACACGCATCTGAAGACGGTGTTGCTCGGTAAGTAAAATGCAGTTTAAGAAAATATATTTTATTAACATGTTTTTAATAATATTACAGATTACGTAGCTTGCTATATCTCTGTTTGTTCTTTCAGACGAATAAGCGAAGTACTATCTCGTCTCTTTGTCACGTACGCAGAACCAGAAAATTACTTTCTCCCTGCGTACATGACAAAGGAATAAGATAATATTTCGTTTCAGGTGACGCGTGTCCAGGATCCCCCCTTTGCCAGCTGTAAGCTTTTTCCCGTGTAATTCTATATGTCTTTTTAGTGGTCAAGCCAGTCATGCGACGTTTAGCATATTGAAGAAGAAATACCCGCAATTTTTTCCCCCGTAGTCTGCTTCTTCTTACGTTATCGTAGTTGCTAACCGCGCCTAACCGGTTTGAGCACCAAATTTGATACATGCACTTTGCAGCTCGTCTCACACACGTCTACATTGAAGAAGAGGTGCAGTGAAAGTGTTTCGACCCGCCCGTCCAGGATTCAGCTGACTTTGCCGTTTGCAGGGTAGGTGTATTTGTCCTATATAATGCACATACCTTTCTGGTAATGTAATTTGCTTCCATGGATGCCAACAATGCCTCGAAGGTATGAGCATCAATTCTGATAAATACACTTTACAGCCCACATCACACACACGTCTGCACTGAAGAGGTGCAGTGAAGGTGTTTCGACTCGCTCGTCCAGGATCCATTTGTCTTTTGGCGGTAGGTGTTTATGTCATATTTAGTGATCATACCTTTGTGGTACTGTTAGCATCTGAAGCAAGCTTTAACCCCGTTGCAAAAAAAAATAACCCGCATTTCCCATGTAGTTTGTTGAATAACTACAATGCCTGAAACGTATGAGCACCAAATCTGATACATGCACTATGCAGCCCATCACGCGCGCGCACACACACACACTCACACACACGTCTACTTGGAAGAGGTGCCGAGAAGGTGTCGATTCGCGTACGACCATCCAGTAGCAGTTTCCGAATAACAGATTAGTGCAGTGTGATTACACGAGTGTACACAACTCCGACATTCGCATATGAATTCTTCTCCCTTGATATAACGAATGTAGACGCAATACTGAAACCAGAGTGCGTGCTCCCTCCACGCGTCATCTGTAGGACGCCAATTCCTTAGCCCTCCACCACAGTGAAAGCATATTGTCCCATCACTTTGACCTGTAAATAAAGTATCGTATGTAGACTCGAAGATAATGATACTACTAGTGATACAGAGATAGTGATGATGTATATACCTTTGTAGTAGAAACCCGCAGCACTCAAAGAATCGGGAGAAGGATTCATACCGTGAGGCCAATGTGTGAATGACTTCAATCGCGAATCTTTGGTATCGAAGATTAAATATTTAGGTTCCTTCCAGTTAATCGCGGCGCTTTGCAGTGGGCTGCTTTGCTCTTGCCTAGAATTAGGTCTGTACTACATTGCCGTCGACTCGAAATGAAAGTATGTTTCACACGTCGTGTGAATGTAAAGTGATACATTGTTTTATCTGGTATGAAGTAGTTTATTTTCGAACAATAAGCATTTGTTTACGAGTGAAAAATATGTTAGAAGCTGCTACGTTCTTTAACAATAATATTAATAATAATGATTAAGGTTACTGTGAGTGTGAGCAAGTACAAACCTTTAAACAATAATAAGTATTTGTGCAATAATTGTTTTTTTAAATGTCGTCTTGTGTTCGTGAAACACTATGCATTGACTGGCGTTAGGAGCCGGTTCGACATAATTAACCGAAGTCAATGACACAGTCACATATGCCAAGACGTCCGGCAGAGAGAGTGTGTACACCTTCAGTTGATTTTGAAGGACGTGAATCATTCTCGAGATATACTGCAAGTCTCCGAGTCTCAGGCCAATGTACTGTTTATCTAGATACAATCGTGTTCAGTCTTAATCGCCCTCCTTCCACCCGTACTACTCGTTGCCACACTTCTAATCGCATATCATACGCAGACATTCCGCCATCTTGTTGACCTGCCAATCGTCGAGAATGAGGATGGTAGAGCCGTTCTTCTTTATGGAACCGAATTCCACGAAGGGATGATAATCTCGAGCAGGGTAGAAACCGACGGAGACGTTTTTTGTCCTGTCTTCGTCGATGAAAAAGAGGCGTCGAAGTAGGACCCGTTTAGGATCAAATATCAGATTGACGGCCTCGGCGTAGAAGTTGCAGGTGTCAAATTCTGGGGGTCGGACGCGTTTAGGCGCCGATGATTCAGGCGACGATGTTTCGGTAGAGCCTGGTCGACGTGTTCTAGTAGACATTTTCGAGGGCTGAGTGATCGGGCAGCCTACCGCTCCTTTAGTTTTAATCAGCTGAAACAAATTTGACAGAATAACGTTCCATGTCTTTAGGGCACCTTACATAAGATTTCGTTTGCAGTTTGAACATCAACCAATCATAGAGGGAATGCGCTGTTTTGGTTGCGCAATCGAAGTTTGGAAATTTGTGACAAACAGGCATCACCAGCGTCTATGATTGAAGGATGCGGGCTGAGGACAGTTGAAATCGTGCAGGTTAAGACTAGGGCGAACCAGTAGTCCGGTGAAAAATTTGCTTTTCGTAACGCCATAGGAGTAGAGGTGAGAGAAACCCGCTACCGCCTCGCTCACGACCATGTACAGATCGTGATAGGCTATGTGCCCGTCCTCCCAATTGAGTGATTTTCCGACCGAGCCGTGAGACGTTATGCTATAGGGGCTCTTGGAACGGAACGCATCCATCATGTTTTTGGCCGCCACAGAGAGTTCCTTGACCACGATCTCACCCTGGCGCCCTCTCAAAAATTCGAAATCTATTACAATCTCCATATCGGCGGTCGACATAGCTGAGAATGAAGAAACTACTATTAACTACCTACATTTTATAGAAAGATGGATCTGCATTGTCCGCCGCCGCCGTTACCTCGCCTCGGCGATCCGAATTCGGAAGCGAAGGCTCGGACGATCTGTAGGTTTGCTGTTGACGACGCACCGTCGAATTGCCCGACGAATTGTAAGGCGGTGAACCCCCGGTACATATAGAGAGCGAATAGACAGCAAAATTTTCCGCAGATATTACTCGTCAGACCCTGCACTTGTCTCCTGTTATAATCCCAGACGGTACAGTTACGTCGTTTGAAGACCGCTATGTCGGGGTGAGCGGTACGATACCGTACGAATCGAAGAAATAGACACTCGAGGATTTTGGTAGAAAATGTACGGCTAGCCAGTGTGAACTTTTCTCCGTGTTAGGATCGGCGTTGATTGTGACCGTGCCAGATTCCGAGACAACATATCGGATGGGAATACTCCCAAGAACGATCTCACGTCCTTCAACGTACAAAATATCTGCGACGTGTTCATGATTTAAAAATCCGCCGTGACCGTTCGCGAGGTATCTACGCGAACCGAATTATCATATTCGAGATAGAATATACACGTGATGGTTTCGGGAACGGGCTTGCTGAATATCAATTCCACTCTGATAATGCCATTATCAGGATGTGACGTATGTCCCTCAGAGTCGGCTCGATCGTATGTCAAGTCGAAGAGTAGCATGAAATATCCGCTTATATACATGTCGTGAGTTATCTGGAGACCCGAGTTCGAGTGGTGAATGCCGGAACTTGCAAAGATCGTCCTGTACCCTATGACTTACGTCTTCTCGTTATCCATGCCCAGAGACAGACCATCGATCAGTATCTGTGTGCCGTTCACGTTCATCGAAAAGAACTCAGATCGTAGAGTCGGAAATGATAGGGTTTCGTCGTCACGGAGCCGAGAAATTCCGTGTTCTTCACCACGGTGAATAGGAGTCGTTTTGGAATGGTTCCCAACACGGCGTTGTCTATGGAAAGCGATTGCGCTTCGCTAGAAAACCAAAAAGACTTCATTTCGAAAGTGGTCATATTGTAGAGTGCGAGAGCGCTCTTTCCGAGAGCGATGTTGTGCGCCTAAAGAAGCGACGGACTGGGTCAGACAAGATTTACCAAAGTTGGGTGTCGAGAAACTTGAAGACCGTGTTTTTTTCCGCATTTTTGTTCATCAGGTAGAAACTCGGCTTGGTATTTGTGAGTTTGATCTGTATTCGGACGCCCGGGATTAGATATAGCGGTACGTTACATATGTCGCTTTGGATCCGGCCGTAGATTTGGACCTATTTGCTCTGCTTGATCTTTTTCCATCGTGTGATGAAATGTTTATTTTTCGCATTGGCAGCTGTAGGGTTGCAGGGATATAGGTCACCGTCATCCAGGTACCAGAATGCATTTGTCAGATTCGTTGCTGCGGCGTCACTGCCGTACGTCAATAGGGTCTTGAAATAGATCGATACTTATAGATTTCGGTGGCCTGGGTTATAGTAACGGCGTTTAGAGCGATGCTACATTGACTAAGCGCAAGCAGTTATTCGTCACCGCAGTAAAATCGGTGTTGTCCAAATTTGTACCGTTAGCCTTCGTCAGTTTACCTCGAATATTTATTTTTATGTTTAGATCGACGTAACTGTCATTATCGGCGGGGATCCGGAATTCTAGATCGCTCTGTTGCACGGAAGCTATGAACTTGTACGTTACTTCGGTCGTCTCGACGACAGACATCTGTATAGGTCTAGGGGCAAATATATCGGACTCGGAACGCAGAGATACAGACATGGTTGACGGCGACAGTCAGACTGATGCCTCTTAGGAGAAGGTATCTCTTTTTGTAAGCCTCGGTTTCTTGCCGCCTTTCTGTCTCCGCTTCGCGACTCTTGCCTTGCGCTTGCGAATACTTCCCCGCAAATTACCGATCAGATTTTGAGCCGTCACGTTGAAACGAGGCGAGACTATATCCCTAGGGTGTTCGTCCGTCGATCTGGCGATGTCTGTCAAGATATCGCCTCCGGTACGCAAAGTCTCTCATCCCAAAGTCTTGACACAACTCCAGGGGACCGGTCTAACCAATCGCCATAGCCCTGCCAAAAAAACTACCGATCTCGTAGCCCCGCAGAAGAAAGGGTTGAACCGTGTAGATGGGTCCTATGCCGTCGTACTTGCCTCGACCCGCCTGGTGAAGGGAGTACGGCTGGGATGATGACGAGGCTATTTTATAGTACTATGTCAAAACGCGCCGAAAATGTAAGACTATCTTTGAAGGCATCGTGCTACTCTTAATTTCGACCGGCTTGCCCGTTAATTGGAATATTTCTATCCCTATACATTTAAACGTCCGTTTCTCGACGGGGAGATAGTAGACATTATCGAAAACGTGACGGATAAATAAACGTCCTCATACAACGGACCAGGGCTGTACCCACATACTGAGGCGATATAAGATCGCAATATATCAAGCCCGTAGTGTCGCCAACGACTGTCATGTGTTTAAACGTAACCACACTGTTCGGATGATAGGAGAATTCGCATACCCCCACTTCCCAATTGTCGGAACAACCCAGTTCTACGGGTCGCGCCAACTCGGCCGTGAATGCTGCGATCGTATTATCCGGATGTAGATTCTCGAGGTGTTACTTAACAACATCATGTAAAAGTGTTTCTAATCGACGTGGGATTTGTCACGCTCGATGACGGGATCCAGGTATCAAAGTCTTTCGAATAACCTCTCCAGTGGACTAGATATTCTAAAAGCCGTGTCTGACCCGCTTGTTCAGTATTTTCTCTGTCTTATGGACTGTACGTCTCGTGACGCGAACCCGGGTCAGTTCTTCCTGATAGAATTGGTCCTCTATAGGAATCCTGTTTAAATCTTCCAATTCGTAGAGGGTTCGCGAACGCCTCTCTATCACCTTCGCGATTGGAAATATCTCCGTGCTAAAATTCTGCTCGGCGCTCTTGGCAATCTTTATCTTCTCCTTGCTGATACGCACGTGTTGCTCCACAGGTAACTCGGCCTTCGCGACGCGAACGCCGCATCTCCTGGCCTCCGTCTTCTTCCATTTCGCGAGGACGTCCAAATCGGTCGCTCGGGACGGCGCCATTCCCGTCGCCGATTGAACCGTGTCATTGAAGGCCCTGACAAATTTTGGAGGAACGTCGATATACACGTAGCTTTTTTTGTAGGTAAAATATTTATACAGCCTATCGCGAATGGTCCGATGCGCGCGATCGACTACGCTAAATTTAACGTCGAGATTCCTAAACACCTGAAACTGAATGCTCTCGCGTTTCAACATCTCTTGGAAGTGTTTATTTAAGTATTCTTTGCCCTTGTCTTTTCGCACCCAGACGGGACGCCTGCGGCGACTAGGATCCTCGAATATCGATGTAAATGCCAACGCAACGGCTGTACCTGTTTTTGACCTCAGAGGGACCAGGTGTAGAAATTTGGAAAATACAGCAATGAGGAATAAAATGTACTTAGAATTATCGTTAAATCTGCCGTGAGCCCGGACGTCGACCAAGTCGCATTCTCAGATGTCCATCACGTTGTTCACGGTATTCTTTTCCCTTAAACGTGATGTCGCTATCGGTATCTACGAGCACTGTGGAATCACCCATCTTAAACGAGTCACCATCATTTGTGATACAGTTTCGAGTGTTGAGATGGCGGCGGCGGCGGTTGGAAAGATAAGGCAATATGTACGGACTAGCTCTGGGGCCGACATTCTCTCTACCGAACGCTCGTGTATCTGCCTTGACAAAATCATCATCACCATTATCATCATCGGGCCAAAAACATGATCTGATTCTTATCCCTGACTTTTTTCAATAGGACCAGATATTTCGCGTTTAGAGAAATGTCCCTACAATAACTACCTTGGTGAAGGAGGTTCTGTGTGATCAGAATCACGCTGATGTTTCTGTAATGGCTGCCTTTCGTAAACAGGTCACACACTTGCTTGGAATAGACGCCGTTCAACTGATCGTGGAGGATAACGAGGCACGGTCTGCCGTGAGCGTTTTCAAAATCTTTCGGGACGCCCTCGTTAAAATTTACAT
>Ga0131853_10028038_pt1 | contig 10093 bp, 8 predicted proteins | sample TergutLab28metaG_FD_92764 | JGI IMG/M metagenome (GOLD analysis project Ga0131853, IMG submission 92764) | Labiotermes labralis P1 segment gut microbial communities from Petit-Saut dam, French Guiana - Lab288 P1 (version 2) (version 2) | ecosystem: Host-associated > Arthropoda: Insects >... | reverse complement strand
TGGTGTCGTTTGGAGTGGAAGCACGGACGTTGGCGAAGAAAGAAGAAGCTGTGCTAATTTTTGAAAGGAAAATATTTAGAAGAATATATGGCCCTAAATATGAAAACGGGGAATGGAAAAGTCGGACGAATCGAGAACTAGAAGAGATGAGCAAAGGAGCAAAAAGATCGTAATATGGATAAAAGGGAAAAGGATAAGCTGGTTCGGTCACCTAGAGAGAATGGAGGAGGATAGGATGCCCAAAAGATCTTCACTCAAGAACTGGAAGGGATGAGAAGAAGGGGAAGACCCAGTAAAAGATGGAAAGAGGAAGTAGAAAGAGATCTTCAAGTGCTGGGAGTGAGAAGATGGAGAGAGTTGGTGGCAGACAGGAAAAAATGGAAGGACATTGTTCGACAGACCAAAGCCCACAGTGGGCTGCACTGCCAATGGAGGAGGATGAGGAGGAGGAGGAAGAAAAGGATGAAGAAGAAGAAGAAAGCTAATGCGTAATATCAAATAATGACAAAAAATGTTTTGATCTTATCAATCCCAAGGCTTCGCTTTATCACTGCTGCACATTAAATCGCATTCCTGCAACGTGCGCTACATACTCAAGATAAACGGTTAAAACATGATAAAATTGTACTTGCTGTTTGCTTACAAAAGTTAGTAGGCGGCAACACGAAACACTGAATGCATTACGACAGATGGAGACAGGCGAGAACACGAAAGATGAGTGGAAATTTATACAATGTCCCCAAAGTAAGTCCACCAGACATCAGTCCATGCCACTAAACATCAAGCTTATACATTTACATAAACCACTAATAATCTATGCACTGAATCCGACACGATAAAATGGTTACATCAGTATTACGTCTTTGCTGTAGTTTGTCCATCAGGTAGCGACACCAGACAGGCAATGCGAGTATAACGCAACACTGAGGCGAATCTCTTTTAGCAGTTATGTGGGTAAGTGCCACTGAAATACTGGAACAGTGTTGATACAATAGCGGTAAGTGGTAAGTTGTAAGCCTTTTTTGCAAAGCAGACAAAACTGCAATATCTTACGGCATGCTTCCGGTAACTGCCCGAATACTATTTTACATGACGTTACCACGTCTTGTGTTAAAATACTATGATGGTATCATGTCTCGTGTTAAAATATTATGTTACGTGATGGTACCACGTCTCGTGTTAAAATATGTTACGTTATTGTACCAGGTCTCGTGTTAAAATACTATGTTACATAGGTAGCACGTCCCGTGTTAAAAAACTATGTTACATGAAGGTAGCAGGTCTCGTGTTAAAATACTATGTTACATGCAGGCAGCACGTCTCGTGTTAAAATACTTTGTTACATGCATGTAGCACGTCTCGTGTTAAAATACTATGTTGCATGAAGGTAGCACATCTCGTGGTAAAATACTATGTTACATGAAGGTAGCACGTCTCGTGTTAAAATACTATATTACATGAAGGTAGCACGTCTCGTGTTAAAATACTATGTTACATGAAGGTAGCATGTCTCGTGTTAAAATACTATGTTACATGAAGGTAGCACGTCTCGTGTTAAAATACTATGTTACATGAAGGTAGCACGTCTCGTGTTAAAATATTATGTTACATGAAGGTAGCAAGTCTCGTGTTAAAATACTATGTTACCTGCAGGCAGCACGTCTCGTGTTAAAATATTATGTTACATGATGGTCGTAACTCTCGTCTTAAAATACTATGTTACATGCAGGTAGCACGTCTCGTGTTAAAATACTATGTTACATGAAGGTAGCATGTCTCGTGTTAAAATACTGTTACATGAAGGTAGCACGTCTCGTGTTAAATTACTATATTACATGAAGGTAGCAAGTCTCGTGTTAAAATACTATGTTGCATGCAGGTAGCACGTCTCGTGTTAAAATATTATGTTACATGCAGGTAGCACGTCTCGTGTTAAAAAATACACCAATACCTCTGTACCGTCAAGTGTTAATGCTTTAGCCCCCAAACACGACCACACCATGTTCTACAGGTAACACTTTCGGACATTTCCCGCATTCAATGCGATGACGTCGCCTTGAAGCCTAGGTGGATTTTTATTCTGGATTGGAGACATCTTACCGTGCCACGAGCGACTCTTACCACTAAGTCTGGAGCTGCTGCAGCACTAGGGAACGTCCGCATTTGTCCGCGTTTCCACTGGCGATGGATCTGCAGCGAGGTGTCCACAAACCTCGGCTGGTGGAATTCAGCATCCTGCAATTGCCAGGCAACTGTCAGCACCTGTCAAACACCTTCCATTAACATCCCCCTCACCCGGCAACAAGGTTCACTCAAACAACACCAATACGTAACCGACTCCACGGCGAAGGATCCTTCCTGAGACGCCACCAGTTCCTCGGCTGGTCGTGACATTCCCCAAGTTTATAAAACCCGACAGTTCACTACAGCCTGCTGTCTGTCCCCACCCTCAGCCGGATTAACCTTTTGACGCCTAATGTCAACTATACTGGTCGTACCGCACTGCTAACCTCTAAATTTGCATTTTATATATTTATTCAACAAATATAGGTACTGAATATTTTAAACATGGTATATACTCCCCGTTTTTTTTTCTCTTCAAAATGCAGTTTGTTTCATAATTCTAACGTATTTGATCCCTGTATTATTCACATTTTATATACAGGGTGTGCTAAAATTAAAAAAAATAATTCCGCCGCTAAAAGGTTAATCCACTACAACGCCTCCCCATCGCAGTTCTTTAACACCCCCTTGTTACCATCCTCACAACAGCACACATGCCTTCATACCCACCTAAAATGAAATAGCTACATGTTCAAGAATTCTTTCAATAGACTGCAGCAACTGGACATATGGCGAAATGTGTCCGTCCGTCCGCGTGTTTCCTCCGACACTACGGAACGATTTAAAATAAAATTTTCACACAGATTCCGCTGACAATAAACACTGCGAGCTGCCTCAACTAGATTAATATCAATATAACAAAATCAATATTTAATACGAATAAAGTATCAAATTGTACTGATTTTATACAAAAAAAATTAATACAAAAACCTAAACCTGCCCCTGTACATAATTTAACATCACGCCAAAAATACGCATGGAGGCACAATTCCATGAATATTTAACCTCAGAACTAGACAAAAGGTGAATGGTGAACTGTTCTGCCTCTTTACCATCACACATCCTTCGGTACCCGTTGGACAGGCTACTGGGTGCGCCACAGACCCATTACGAACATATACAGACGAAAGAAGTCTCTGCCCCAGCCTGGAATCGAGTAGCGGCTCGTTGATATCCCAAGCCACAGGAACACAGTACAAGCCAATCATACCCAAGAGACATACGAAAATAAAAATCAAGTACAATACGGTGTACATACTAGGGGAACTTTTCGTCGCAACTCAGCAGTCATTTCTTTAGTACCTTTATCCTGTAATAACTCTCTTACCCTTCTCTATCTCCTTCACAGCTCCTCCCCACCCCCCGCCCACTCAACGTTTCACACACCTCTGTTCTGCATTAACGTCAATTAAGTTACTTCTTTGTCCTGCAAAACGCAGAGTTTCCAGTAAACATCTGCCATCTGTGAAGGAACACGAAAACTACATCTTTCCACGGTAATGGCTTGAGAAATACTTTACACAATCAACGGCACACCTCGATGATGATACAGCGATTAATGTATTTGCGAGTGCGTAACTTCTACTTAGTCCTTGTACCAGAAGCCCTTGTACATAATTTACAGTCCACATCCGGTTTTTTTTTCCTGCGTCCGTCTTTTTTGCTCGTGGTGAATATATGCTGTATCACGACTCGGCTTTAAATTGGAGGTACAGCTAGCTGTATACGTAGTCTTCCTGATGTCCCAGTTACTACTAATGCAATGCAATGTTCTAGGCAATGAAGTTACTGAAATAATTATAGGGTAATGACAATTAAATTCCAACTGGGGTAACTGAATGATCGCGAACTTCACGCAACGAAGACTTTCAACAGTGCAAATCTCTAGCGTAACGCAGCCAAAACTGACGACCCGCCAAAAAAACACGAGAATATTTCCGTCGTGTTTATTTCGCTTACTAAACAAGTAACTCTGCCATCTTATTCTGAAACGAAGCTCTACTGAGGCCATTAACCTGCCAACAGTGATCGACCGAAAAATCAGAAGAAAAAAAACAGTTTACAATAGGTGACAAAGAAGTGCATTGTTCTCTTTGCTTGTTGAATGCCACGATATTTCGCTGCGAGCAGAAACTCGACATGGGCACTACTGGGTGTTCACGATCGTCGTCACCGGTTTCTTAACCCAACCACTTCTAAAAGTATTAAGCCTTCTCCGAACCTGATACTGGTAGCAATTACGCTGACGGGTGCAACGTATGCATACTGCGGGCAGAAGAATAAGAGATGGGAAAAGAAAATAGAAAGAATCTAAGAGAAGCAAAGACATATGGAAAAGGAAGGGGACACAGAAGTATAAAAGTAATTTAATAAACAAACTTCTTATAATAAAACGAATTTGCACGAATGCACGAATTTCTCTAATTTAGTTTTGGAATAAAACTCTACATGTTTCGGACAGTTCCTCTGTCCATCATCCAGAAGTTTTTTTTCACTGTACACACAGCAATACATACAGGTTTGCTGACAGCCTCTACCTCTACCTGACACTCACAACAGAGAGGCATCCATGCCCCCGGTGGGATTCGAACCCACAATCTCAGCAGACGAGCGGCTGCATACCTACGCCTTAGACCGCGCGGCCACTGGGATCGGCAATTACAGTAATTTACACAAACGAAATCTTCTGTTGGCTGTACACACACACACACACACACACACACAAGTACACACACCAGTAAATTCTAATTGGAAACGTTCCAGTCTTCAAAAGAAACAGAGTAACAAGGAATGCAAACGACTTTATCACAATGCGCGGCATTACTGAAACCAAACCAACTGTGACCAGACATCACGTACTTTCCGGGCCTCACACAGAATCCATGTGGATTGTCCCAGTAATACGGGACAAACTACCACTACCAATTATTTAAAACATTTCGGACGCGAGTTCAATAACATTCACGCATAAGTTATGAACTTATCAGCCTTGTCTACTGACAATACTGACGTTTAAACAACCCAGACAGGTTTGAAAATAATAAGACAAGTTTTTATCGACGCCCGGTTTTTAGAATAAACATTAATATCACACAGATGCCGGGATATCGCGGTACTGACTAGGCCACGTACCGCACCGAAGAATCGGGGATCGATACCCGCGAAGGGCAGTTGATTTCTATTTCTCATAGCATCAAGCCACCCCAGCCTTCAATCTGATGGGTACTTGGGGGGGGGGGGGTTAAGTGGCCAGGGCGTGAAACTGACAACTCACCTTCACCTAGGACCGGCGACAGGAATGTTTCGTGTTAAAAACAGATAGAAATGGAAAGAAAAAAGAATTTTTCCCTTAGTAATGACCTTGCGCCGACCAACCACACTGTGGCAGACAATCATTATCATAATTCTGTGCGATACTGTCTCCAATAGCCCCATATTGCCTTCGATCAAGCTCCAAATACAAAATATAGTGTTCCAATGTATTTGTGATTAGTTGAGAAAATAAATCATCGGCTGAAACCCTAACCATATCTAATGTACTGGGAACCCTTCATTCCATATCCTTTTAAATCCCATACACCTAAACTTCGTCTTTCATAATTCTTCTACAGTTTACATTTCATATTCTCACGTCAAACACAATTCCACACCACGTGTTACTGTATACAGTAACTTCACGTGCAAAATCTGCATATTCTAACGTCACCATATGAACTGGCACGTCAACGGCATACTGTACATAATTTGACAGAACCGGAAGTGACGTCCCACTACATACAGAATGCACAAATCGATCGACCAATAATTTTAGTTGTCTTAATCCAGCCAAAGTGTTTAGAATGACTCGATTTCTGGTATTTTTCCAACGTCTCTTATTCAAAAGGAGAAATCGACGTTTCGGAAGCGGTATGTCTCCTCATGTGGAGTAGCTGCGAAGAAGCTATCTACTGTCTGCCGCCAAGATAATCCCTGTGTGGGGAGGGCGTGTCAGGCGGGGTTCGTAGGGAATGTGGGTATAGGGAGAACCAGGAATAATCCTACATGCTATTGGTTAACAGAAACGTACCCTTCTGCTACCACAGACAGACTTAAAACATGACGCATTTCCAGTAGCACGCTGTAAGCAAGCGTACTGAGCGAATGTTTTCAGAATGAGTAGTAGCAACTAGCCACGCGGTACAGAACCTTGCGCATGCGCATCCTACCAGGTATCATCATCATGGCTGTGAAATATACTATGTTGGGGTCGTCAGAAACAGCTAACCTCTGTCACTGGACAGGAAGATAACTTAGGAAATAATGCGTGCTGTTTTGTAATGCCAGACGGTGGACAAATACCAGAAACCCAGCATCTTCTACCAAGCGAAAAATACAGCTGTCAGAACCTCTAAGAATTCCACCAAAAGTGTGAAATTAAAATACCTGGTATTTATCTTCACCAGACTGCTTCTTCTTCCAGAAAATTCGTACAGTTCCAGGCAGTTTCATGAAGATGTCGCAATTCGATTTAGAATGTGTTTAGTCTATACCTTCAACACGGTGCCATGGTTGTGCAAAGGGAACAAATTTCCACATAACATTATCAGATGGCTTCAAATTACCCCTCTGAACTCTGATTAGCATACAAGTTAAATTTCTAAATACACTTCCCACCGTCACGGAGAAAAAACTCCTTCTCCAATACATAGGCAGACCATTTAATGCTGTTTAGAGCAATAATCAGTATTCATGGTGAGAACACAAGGGCCACAATGCACTGTGTGGCACGTTACAGCAGGTGGAAATGCGCGTTATTGGTAGGCTCTAAACGGTTACCGAGGGGCCAACCTACTCGTAGTTATTGGGGCTATAAAAGTTAGGGTTTAGCACTAAAAATATATAACTGTATGAAACATAATGATTTAAAAGATAACAGTCACTGGCCTGGTCAAGAACCTGTACAACTTCAAACGAAAAATCATTAACGGGTCCATAAAAAAAACCCCCGCTGGTACATATCTACCGCCAAAAATAAACGTAATACACACGTTATTCTTAAGATCAATTTTAATATTATCCCCCCCATCTACGCCAGGATCTCTGAAGCATTATTCTCCCTTCAGTTCTTCACATAAATATTTTGCATGTCTTTCTCAACTCAGCCACACGTGCTGTATGTACACCCAATCTGGGCCTACTGTATTCACCATGCCAAAAGGGAACAGAATACCTTACGCGGCTCCTCCTTACGTAACCTTCTCCACCCTTCTTATCTCCTTCCGATGGACGGTACACTTAAGTTATAAGAAAATCCGCACATTTCACATTTAGTGGTAAATTATCTACCCCTAATATTTTCCTTGTTTTCCGTCTATTGGTAAATTACAGCCATGCGTCGCTTAACGACGAGGATACGTTCTGAGAAATGCGTCGTTGGGCGATTTCGTCGTTGTGCGAACGTGTATTACACAAACCTAGATAGCACAGCATAGCCTACTACACACCTCAGCTATATGGTAGGTATAACCTATCGCTCATAGGTCACAGACCTGTACAGCATTTTACTGTACTGAATATTGTAGGCAATTGTAACACAATGGTATTATATAATATTACAATATTGGTGGCCGGGTAGCTCAGTAGGTATAGCGACTGACTACGGGCTGGACGGTCCGGGTCGAATCCAAGTGGGGACGAGTTTTTCCGCCCGTCCAGACCGGCCCTGGGGCCGACCCAGCCTCCTATAAATGGGTACCGGGTTTTCCCCGGGGGTAAATTGCGGCCGGGGCATGCTGTTGACCACTCACCCTCTTCTAGTGCCGCGGTCATGGAAGAGTAGAGCTATACCTCTACCCACCCTCTGGGCCACACCGGGCCTGTAACGGGATCACTTTACATCTTTTACAATATTATAATATTACGGGACCACCGTTGTATATGTGGTCAGTCGACCGAAACGTCGTTATGCGGTGCATACCTGTACTAATGTAAGTTCAAGACAGCGCACTTGTAGTCAATATCAGTACTGCTGCTACATGTTTCGGCCCTTATGGGCGACCATCAGGGAAAAATTTTATTAATAAAATCGACTACAAGTGCCTTATGGTGAACTTATTACCTACCCGTTCATATTTATCACAACTTGTGAACCAGACGAATAATAACTAAACTCCCCGACCGACTTTACTACTGAAATGTCATGTAAACCTCAGTGTCGCTATGTGCCTACCCAGACGTCCCACTGCCACCACAGTACCTGACATGCAGCGTCCTGTCACCCACAGTGTAATGTTTGATACTATAACCATTTTTCATCGTGTACATTGGCATGATTGAATTACAGTCTGTACTAGGCCAAACAGTACCATACGGTGTTACACATTCACCGATACCAAAAGATCGCCAGTGTTTACTCGGCTTCGAGCGTCAAATGGTGCCGTAAACTCAACAGTTTCCAGTTTCTTTCGGTAAATTGATAGCCTTCAGTTGCAGGCAAATTAATATAACGTCGAAGGACGCTCTTTTGCGAGGATGAGACGAGACTTAAACGAAAAAGAAAACAAGGGATTTAAAACATTCTTTCCTTCCTAGTCTGACCTCTTACAATAAAACCAACTAGATGTACTAATTTCTCAAATTTGTTTTTGGAATAAAACTCTGCATGTTTCGGACAGTTCCTCTGTCCATCATCGGGAGTTTTTCACTGTATACAAAGCAATCGTAGATGTCATACAGGTTTGCTGACAGCTTGTGAGCAGGATCAGGACGTTCCTATATGACATACACCATTGCTGTGTGTACAGTGAAAAACTCCTGATGATAGACAGAGGAACTGTCCGAAACATGTAGAGTTTTATTCCAAAAATAAATTTGACAAAATTAGTGCATCTAGTTAGTTTTATTATAAGAATTTACCACGATACACAGTCACCTGAATATCAAATCCTAGTCTGACCTCTGCTACCTACACATTGTAGATGTAAAGGCTTACTGTTGCATCTGATCACACTCAGTGACAGACACACGTACACAGTAGGACTCCTCTGGACGGGGGATCGGCCAGTTGCGGAGACCTGTACCTGCGTAACACACAACACTCCCGACAGACACCCATGCCCCCCGGCGGGATTCGAACCCACATTCTCAGCAAGCGAGCGGCCGGAGACCGACAACGTTGACCGCGCGGCCATCTGGATCATCTTAAACATTCCTGACCACAGATGGAATCATTATAAGTGTTAGTGATAGTGTAACTGAAGCTGAAACGTTCTGTAGGATTTATCCCAGTATGTCCACGACCCAGTAACGCGTGTGTGTGTGCGTGCGTGCGTTCGAACGAGGGCATGTGGACTTCCAAGAGGGTCAAACAGGCTCCCAGGGTAAAAAGAAACTTTTAAACAATCTTAAAATAAGCAGAAAATTTGATTTACTGCAAGACTCTTGGAGCCGCCTGACTTTCTGCGTAATATCAGATTTTGTTTAAAAAGTTCAAATTATAAACATCCGGGCAAGTTACCACAACCAGCAAGACCGCCAGAACAGTCTGCCGCCTTCACAATACGCCTTCTTGTTGCCATGTCGGCCTGCAACAGGAATCACACCATCCTTAACACGCTTCGAGCCTCAGTCTACAGGGCTTAAGTTCGAATTCTGGCACGCAACGGCGCCCGGGGCGCGTGATCACAACGGCTGCCAGTGACAGAACTTAACGAACTTTCAAAACAGTCACAATTATTTATCGAATTTTCTTGTATTGCGCACTATAATTCAATAGTTCTTGAGTTCAAACTTACGCCGTATTCTGAATGTCGTATTCTTTGTCAATAAATTGTCCAACAAGATGCAACTATACACTTACTTACTCCACGGTGCAGAGTCCTTCTTGAGCAGCTAACTGGTTTGCAGCTAGTCAAGAAATTCCCCACATTTCATGGAACCCGAAGGTTCATTACCGCACTCACAAGCGTCCGCCACCTGTCTCTATCCTGGG
>Ga0131853_10028035_pt1 | contig 10094 bp, 4 predicted proteins | sample TergutLab28metaG_FD_92764 | JGI IMG/M metagenome (GOLD analysis project Ga0131853, IMG submission 92764) | Labiotermes labralis P1 segment gut microbial communities from Petit-Saut dam, French Guiana - Lab288 P1 (version 2) (version 2) | ecosystem: Host-associated > Arthropoda: Insects >... | reverse complement strand
CTGTGTGTTGGTCATTATAATTAAAAAATATGTAAACATTCGGGCAACTCAGATTCTTTGATTTTGTATGAAGTATGTGGGTCTGTCCAGAATTGAGGTTAGAAACATATAAAGTGCTTCAAAAAGCTCAACTTGATGGCTAATAACACAGAACAATAATTCATATGTAGTGACATTGAAATTTCAATGCTACTGAATAAACTTTCAAATCAGAAGTAAACTAGGAAATTTCAAATGCACACAAACACATGCAGTCACATGCATTTACATACAGAAATAAGAATTGCCAAACAACAGTCAATTAAATGGGTAAGAAACTAAGCAGCAAAATTACTATAAGGGAAGCAGTCCGTCTGTAACCCACTGTCTTATTCAGCTCTACAAGATATTATGCAAATTTGTGTAACCATAAATGTCATTAGCATAATGCGAACAGCCCAACAGTGGGGCTATCCAGAGCTACAGATAAACAGAAGTGATCAACTGCACACTTCAGCTCCTTTACCCCCAGGGAAGAACACCAAACCCACTCAATATGAGGCTGGGTGGACCCCAGAGTATTTTTTAGGAGAAAATAATGTTGGCCCTACTGTGATTTAGCCCCTTGACCTTCCAGCCCATAGCCTTGGGTCAGTGTAACAATTACACTACCCTGACTGCTGCCATAAATTGACAGGGAGACAAAATATCATAAAATATTGTAACATTCCATTACCGCTAGATGTCATTTATTGTTATGTGGTCATGCCTTAGTGGCTAAAGGAAACACTATGTGCCTTGTTTTGGTGTAAATAAATCTGAAGAAGTGGAGCAATGACAAAGTGAAGGTCCCCATGATGGAAGAACTTCAGCTACTCACTGCAGTCCTCTTATGTCAAATACATTATTATGAATTTCTTGACTTAAAGTACATGTTATGTAATGTTCTGCAGCAATGATAGGGCACAAATGTCCGGCCCTAAACACTAAAAATTAAAATTGAAAACGAAACAGATAAGGGCACATGAAAAATTTGGTACAAATGAAATATAGTGAATTATGTGCAGTAGAAAAGGACAAGTTAGATTAGGATGAAAAGTGATAAGCCAATGGAAGGTCCCGTTGCTTGCTTCAGTCACTGCGCTAGCAAAATACACAGCTGTAGAACGAAGATCACAGTTGTGATCCGCCACTGACTGTAAAATTATTTTAATTAAATTATACTGAATAATGAAAAGTTTCATGAACTGCACTCACCAAATAAATAAGAATGATATGGGCGATACATGTAGCACGAATGAGGGAGAGGTGCATATAGGGTTATGCTGGGGAAACTGGAGGGAAAGAAACGACTTGGAAGCCCTAGGCATGGATGGGAGGATAATATTAAACTTGAACTCCAGAAAATCTGTTTGGGACATGGATTGGATTGATCTGGCTCAGGATAGGGACAGTTGGAATGCTGTTGTGAAAACGGCGATGAACCTTTCGGTCCCACAAATTGCGGGCAAATTGTTGGCCAGCTGAGCAACTGTTAGCTTTTCAAGAATTCCTCTGCTGCATGGAATTGTTCAAAGTATAGAATACCGAACCGGATGCGTTCCTAGCGACAAGAAGTACTGCCCTGTGTTCTGTAGGTAACGCAGGCCTGTGAAACTGCAGACAGGTTTTGGGTCAAATCCGAAATCCAACTTGACATCTCCGACAACAAATTTAACGTCAAATCCGCCCGTTGTCCTTCACCTGTAAAATTTTTAGTGTCTGAAAATAGACGGGCATAAATAATCCCTATATTTACTTTTTTTAGGATTCCTCAGATGATATTGTGTGATCAAAATGATACGTTCATGTCTTTTAGAAGTCATTTAAATACTGTTGCACTGACAGCCAATTCAGTGTGTATAAATCAACTTCTTTAAGTTCCTTCTGCTCTAAACTGTACAGTCACTTAAAACACTAAAATTGCACAATTAATTGTGTTACTGTAGCCATTCTGTGTGTGAATATTTTATTTATTTTTGAAGATGGCTCTTCATAACAGCCGAAACAAGTCACAACTCAACATGCAGTACAATAACTGTAAATAATGCTGTGACTGACCGTTCATTTCCTTTTTTTTTTATAGCAAGGGATTCGAGAAATTTACTCACCATTTCAAATCACTCAGTAACTGTGCAAATGTTCAAAATTTTATCGCGCCATGTCACACCAATCTGCTGCCATCAAAGCAACGCATATGGAGCAGAAGCGTTATTTTTTAGGCCTTAGTTTTACTGTCTGACAAAAACCGCAACAAAGGCGGAAGAAATATTTTCCCCATAATTTAATGTAAGGTTAGGGCAGACGCTGTTGATTGCAAGCCTCGACACCAATCACACGTGCCTATATTATTGAAACCTGGAATAGGAATAGAAGTAAAATGTTAGTATTCGCTGGGCCGAGTGGAGTCTGGTGGGGAATCATGTTGCGTGCTTGCCACTAAGTCAGTGTGCATCACGTCTTCATACCAGCAACTTCGTTTAAATATTCTACATGGGAAACGACAGGTACAAATCTGTTTATTTAGAGTTGGCAACAGCGTATTGCTGCCGGATATTGCCCAGAGGTCGCATCTGCAGCTACGTTGTCATGTTGTAATAAGATAACGTTGAATGTCGTTCCAGACATCAGCGTTTATAAGTTATGTTTACTGTATCGCGGCTAGAAGCAGACGGACTGATGTGGCAACAACGGAAAGTGTAGAGTGGGAGACGCTGAATAGTGGGGACACACCGGTTGCCTACTGCACTGAATCAGTTTGTATGGCTGCACATACTGCCACCTGATGACCACCACAGCAACTAAAATTCTTGCCCGATGTATTGCCGGTGACCCTTGGAAGACACAGGTGTAGATGGGAGGTTATTATCCGATGGATCTCCAGGATTTGGGTTGGAGTGGGACACGGACTGGATTGAGCTGGCTCACGATAAGGATCGGTGGCTGGAACTTGTAAATGCGGCAAAGAATCTTCGGATTTCGTAAATTGCAGGGAATTTCTTGACTAGCTAAGAACCTGTTAACTTATAAAAATGACTGTGCTCCTTGGAGTAAGTAAATATTGCCTAAAAAGTCCGGTAGCTGAGGAATTTGCAGGAATAAAACTTAGCGCCACGACTTCCATTCTTGCCAAAATAATATAATGGTGGCAGCTATAGATGTTCATAGCTGGACGACCCGAAGCAACCCGCACACACCCGAGTAATTAGGGAAGGCACAGAACTATCTGCTGCATGAGTCGAGTTTGGTCAGTGGCGTAAGCCAGTGCTGTTTCCAAATCTTAAGCTAGTGTAACGTATATATACGCGCTCGGTCAAGACGTGTGATACAATAGGGACATCATATCACACCTCATCACATCACATCACATCACATCACATCACTTTACAACACATCACATTACAACAATCACATCACAACACATCACATCACACCATATCAATTTACAACACACCACATCACAACACATCACAACATATCACAACACAACACATCACATCACACCATATCACATTATAACACATCACATAACATCACAACACAACACATCACATCACACCATATCACATCACACCATAACACATCACACCATATCACATCACACCACATCACTTTACAAAACATCACATCACAACATATCACAACAAATCACACCAAACCACATCACTTTACAAAACATCACATCACAACATATCACAACAAATAACATCACACCATATCACTTTACAACACATCACATCACAACATATCAAAACACAACATATCACATCACAACATATCACAACAAATCACATCACAACATATCACTTTACAACACATCACATCACACCACATCACAACACAACACATCACATCACAACATATCACATCCAAGTAAAGTATGGCAATTCGCTTCACGACAGCTACAGTAAAGGATCCAATAAATTATTCGTTAATCATGCAGTCACAAGGGCTATTAAAACCTACAGAATGGCTAAAACTAACCGAAACATGTAGTCACAGACGCTATCAATAGGCTACAGAATAGCTGACACTACACGAAACATTTAGCTGCAGTCGCTATTGATAGGCTACAGAATGGCTAACACTAGCCGAAACATGTATTCCCAGCCGCTATCAAAATCCACACAATAGCTAACACTAGCTGAAACTAGTAGCCACTTTCGCTTTTAATAGTCTACAGAATGGCTAAAACATATCGAAACATGTAGCTGCAGTCGTTATCGATAGGCTGCAGAATGGCTACAGTAGCCGAAAAATGTAGTCACAGTCTTTATCTAAATTTACAAAACGGCTAACACTAACCGAAACATGTAGCGAGATTCTCAACAAAACCTACAGAATGGCTAATATTAGGCGAAACATGTTATCACAGTCGCTATCAATAAGCTACAGAATAGCCATCACTAGCCGCGACATATAATCCCATTCGTTACCAATAGCCTACAAAATGGCTAAGACTAGCCGAAACATGTAGTCACAGTTGCTATCAATAGGCTACAGTATGGTTATCACTACACGGCAAATGTAATCACAGTCGCAAACAATAGGCTACAGAATGGCTAACAGTAACCGTAACATGTAGCTGCAGTCACTATAAATAGGCTACAGAATAGCAAACATTAGCCTAAAATTGTTTTCACATTCGCTATCAATAAGCTACAGAATAGCTAATACCAAACAAAACATGGAGTCACAATAGCTATTAATTGGCTACAGCATGGATAACACTAGCCGAAACATTTAAGCACATTCGCTATCAAAAACCTACAGAATGGCTAAGGCTAGCCGGGAAAATGTAGCTGCAGTCGCTATCGATACGCTGAGAATGACTAACACTAGCCTAAACATGTAGTCACAATCACTATTAAAACGTACAGAATGGCTAAAACTAACCGAAAAATGTAGTCAAAGTCGCTAACGTTAGGCTACAAAATGGCTAACACTAGCCGAATCATGTATTCATAGCCGTTATCAAAAGATACAGAATGGCTAACACTATCAGAAAAATGTATTTACAGTCGCTAGCAATAGGATACAAAATGGCTAACACTAGCCGAAACATGTAGCTTCAGTCGCTCTCGATTGTCTATAGAATGGCTAACACTAGCCGAAACATGTAGTCACAGTCGCAATCAAAACCTACAGAATGGCTATCACTAAACGAATCATGTAGTAACAGTGGCTATGAATAGGCTACAGAATAGCTAACGCTAGTCGAAAAATGTAATCACAGTATCTATCAAAATCTACACAACGGCTAACACTAACCGAAACATGGAGTCACAGATGCAAACAAAACCTACAGAATTGCTAACACTAGCCGAAACATTTAGTCACAATCGTTATCAATATGCTAAAGAATTGATAACACTAGCTGAAACATTCAGTCGTACTCGCTTTCAATAAGATACAGAATGGATAACACTAGCCGAAACATGTAGCAGCAGTCGCTATCCATAGGCTAGAAAATGGCTAACACTAGCCGAAACATGAAGCCAATCGCTATCAACACGCTACAGAATGGTCTACACTAAACGGAACATGTAAACAAGGTCGCTATCAATAAGCTGCAGAATGGCTTACACTACCCGAAACATGTAGCTGCAGTCGCTAACGATAGGCTAGGGAATGGATAACAATAGCCGAAACATGTAGATACAGTCGCTATAAACATTTACAGAATAGCTAACACTAGCCGAAACATGTAGTCACAATCGCTATCAAAATGTACAGAATAGCTAACAATAGCCGAAACAAGTATTCATCGTCAATATCAAAATCTACTTAATGGCTAACTCTAACCGAAACATATAGTCACAATCGCTATCAAAACCTACAGATTTGCTAACACTAGCCGAAACATGAAGTCACAGTCGCTAACAACAGGCTACAGAATAGCTCACAAAAGCCGAAACATGTAGTCACATCGCTATCAATATCTAGATGATGGTTAACACTAACCGAAACACGTAGTCACAGTCTTTATAAAATGTACAGAATGGCGAAGACTAGCCGAAACATGTAGTCACAGTCGCTAACAAAAGGCAACAGCATAGCTAACAATAGCCGAAACATTAATCACAGTCTCTATCAAAACTTACAGAATGGCTAACACTAGCCGAAACATGTAGTCACGGTCGCTATCAAAATCTACAGAAAGGCTAACACTAGCCGAAACACGTATTCACAGTCGCTATCAAAATATAAAGAGTGGATTACAATAACCGACATATGTATTCGCAGTCGCTTTCAAAACTAACAGAATGGTTAAAGAAGCCGAAACATTTACCCACAGTCGCTATCAATAGGTTACAGAATGGCTAACACTAGCCGAAACGTGTAGAAACAATCGCTATCAACAGGCTACAGACTAGCAAACACTAGCCGAATCATGTAATCATACTCGCTATCAAAAGCTACAGAATGGATAACACTAGCCGAAACATGTAGTCACAATCGCTATCCAAACGTACAGAATGGCTTACACTAGCCGAAATATTTAATCACAGACACTATCAAATCTACAGAATGGATAACATTAGACGAAACATGTAGTTACAATCGCTATCGAATCTTACAGAATGGCTAACACAAGCCGAAACATGTAAACACAGTCGCTATTAAAACCCACAGAATGGCTAACACTAGCCGAAACATGAATTCACAGACGCTATCAAAACCCACAGAATGGCAAACACTAGCCAATACATGTATAGAAATTCGATATTAAATCCTACAGAATGGCCGACACTAGCCGAAACATGTAGTCACGGTCGCTATCAAAACCTACAAAATGGAAAACACTAATTAAACATGTAGTCACAGTCACTATAAAAACATACAGAATGGCTAACATTAGCCGAAACATGTAGTCACGTTCACTGTCAACAAGATATGGAAGAGCTAACACTAGTCGAAACATGTAGTCACGGTCTCTATCAAAACCTATAGAATGGCGAACACTAGCCGAAACATGTACTCCAGTCGCTATCAACAGGCTAGAGAATGGATAACACTAAACGAAACATGTAGTCACACCGCTATCAACAAGCTAGTGAATGGCTAATACTAACCGAGACATGTAGTCACATTCGCTATCAATAGCCTATAGAGTAGCTAACACAGGCCGAAACATGTAGTCACATTTTTTATCAACTGCCTACAGAATAGCTAACACTAGCCGAAACACGTAATGACAGTCGCTATCAAAACCTACAGAATGACTAACACTAGCCGAACATGTATTTACAGTCGCTATCAACAAGATAGAGAATAGCTAACACTAGCCGAAACATGTAGTCACATATACGCCATCAAACCTACAGAATGGATAAAACTAGACAAAAACATGCAGTCACAGTCGCTATCAATTGGCAACAGAATGGCTAACACTAGGCGAATCATGTAGCTGCAGTCGCTATCAATAAACTACAGAAAGGCTAGCACAAACTGAAACATGTATCTACAGTCGCTATCAACAGGCCACAGAATGGCTAATACTAAACGAAATATGTAGTCACATTCTGTATCAATAGGCTAGAAACAGTCTAACACTAGCCGTTAACGTATAGTCACATTCGCTATCAACAGACTTCAGAATGGCTAATACTAACCGAAATATGTAGTCACAGTCGCTATCAGTGTGCTACAGAACGGCTAACACTAGTTGAAATATGTAGTAACAGTCGCTATCAACAGGCTACAGAAAGGCTAATACTAATCGAAACATGTAGTAACAGTCGCTATCAACATTCTACAGAATGGCTAATAGTAATCGAAACATGTATTCACAGTCGCTAGCAACAGTATACAGAATGTCTAACACTAACCGAAACATGTAGTTACAGTCGCTATCAACAGGCTACAGAATGGCTAACACTAGCCGAAACATGTAGTCATAGTCGCTATCAACAGGCTACAGAATGTCTAATACTAACCGTATTATCAATTCAAAGTCGCTATCAATAGGCTACAGAAAGGATAACACTAACCGAATCATGTAGACACAGTCGCTGTCAACAGGCTACAGAATAGCTATCACAAGCCGAAACATGTAGCCACAGTCACTATCAAAACCTACAGATTTGCTAACACTAGCCGAAACATGTAGTCAAATACGCCATCAATATTGTACAGAACGGCTAACACTAGCCGTAATATGTAGCTGCAGTCGCTATCGATAGGCTAAAGAATGGCTAACACTTTTCGATGCATGAAGCCACAGTCGCTATAATAGCGTGCAGAATGGCTAAAACTAGCCGAAACATGTAGCCACATTCCTTATCAATAGGCTAAATAATGGCTAAAACTTGGCAAAATATATAGCCACAGTCGCTATCAAAACCTACAAAATGACTAAAACTGTGTAGTCACGGCTCTAATTATAAGTCTGCAGAATGGTTAACATTAGCCCAAAGACGTAGGTACAGCCATTATCAAAAGGCTACTGAATGTCTAACACTAATCGAAACATGTAGCCACACTCGCTATCGATATATTACAGAATGACTAACACTAACCTACACATGTAACCTCTGTGGACACCAAAGCGCATGAGAATGGCTAACACTAGACGAAACATGTAGCCACAGTTGTTATCAATAATCTACAGAATTGTTAGCAATAACCGTATCATGTAGCCTTGGCCATTATCAGTAGACAATAGAATGGCTAATATTAGCCGAAACATGAAGCCTCAGCGGCTTTTAATTGTATACAGATTGGCTAGATCTACCCGAAACATGTGATCATAGTATTTATTAATACGGTACAGAATGGATTACACAAGCTGAAACATTTAGCCACAGTCGCTATGAAAGCCTACAGAATGGATAACACTAGCCGAAACATGTAGCCACAGTCGCTATCATAACCTACATAATGGGTAACACTAGCCGAAACGTGTAGCCGCTTTCGCTATCAATCTGCTACAGAATGGGTAACACTAGCGGAAACATTTAGCCACAATAATTATGAATAGCCTAAAGAATGGCTACATCTAGGCGAAACATGTAGCCACAGTCGTAATCAATATTCTTCAGAATGGCTAACACTAGTCACAACATATAGCCACAATGGCTACCAATAGGCTACAGAATGCCTAACATTAGCCGAAACATGTAGCCAGAGTTGTTATCAACAGAGTACACTAGAAAAATCATAAAGACACAGACGTTATTAACAGGCTACACACTGGCCTACACTAGCTGAAACATGTAGCCTCTGTCGTTATCAATGAGCTACAGAATGGCAAAACTAGCCGAAACTTGTATTCACAGTCGCTATCAATAGGCTACAGAATGGCTATCACTAGTCGAATCATATAGCAACAGGGACTATGAATATCCAACAGATTGGCTAACACTAGCCAACAAAATTAGCCACACTGACTTTCAAAACCTTCAGAATGGCCAATAGTTAGGGTTAGGAAAGTAATTAAATGAGAATCGAATTTTCACTGCTTTCGATGAGTTTATAGTGACAGAAAGTTTATTGCTTTTTGTGTCGTCTAAACCTGTCCCCACTATCTGGTACTGACAGTGGGAAGTACAAAGTACCTGTACTGGGACTATATGCATTGGTGGGGTTGAGACGTATATATTTACTGTTATATCTTGTAAACATGTGTTGTTGTAATATTCTGTTAGTAATTGCATTATTTATGTGAGTGTGTTTATGTACGCGTGTGGATTGTAGCGAATTTTTCCGCACCCGTTCAGACCGATCCTGGGGCCCACCCAGCCTCCTATACAATGAGTACCGAGTATTTCCGGGGGGTAAGGCGGCCGGGGCGTGACGTTGACCACCCAGACCATCTAGCGCTCGGGTTAAAGAAAGAGTAGAACTAACACCCATCCGGTCTTTCGTGGCGTGTTTTAGACTGAAATTTAGCTTTACTTCTAACTTTACATGTATGGATGATTGGATGGAGTGTTGTGTGTGTGTGTGTGTTGTGCATGCGTGCATCCATACCCATATGTATAAAAGCATGCGTGATTGTCTGCGCATGTGTTATCTGCGTCTGAGTTTGTATGTGTGAATATATGTACGTATGAATGTATGTGTGTATACAT
>Ga0131853_10028030_pt1 | contig 10095 bp, 5 predicted proteins | sample TergutLab28metaG_FD_92764 | JGI IMG/M metagenome (GOLD analysis project Ga0131853, IMG submission 92764) | Labiotermes labralis P1 segment gut microbial communities from Petit-Saut dam, French Guiana - Lab288 P1 (version 2) (version 2) | ecosystem: Host-associated > Arthropoda: Insects >... | reverse complement strand
TGTGTGTGTGTGTGTGTGTGTGTGTGTGTGTGTGTGTGTGTGTGTGTGTGTGTGTGTGTGTGTGTGTGTGTGCGCGCGCGCGCGCGTGTGTGTGTGCGCGTGTGTGTGCGCGTGCGTGTGTGTGCGCGCGTGCGCGTGTGCGTGTGCGTGCGCGCGCGCGATTTAACTGCCAGTTTAATGGCAATAACTTATGTATCGTTAGATCTATTCAAGTGAAATTTGGTACGTGAGTAGATTGTATCCGTCCGTGCATATTACACATGAGTATACATTTCTCTTTGCTAATTGAATACTAGTAGAAAATCCCCAAGTTGAAATTTGGCTGCCAGTCCGTGGAATTTCAATACATTCTTGTGTATGACAGATTTTTCAAGTCTTCCCTGTCCATGCCAAGAAGAAATATAGGGTATAGAGTAGAAGTACAGCTCCACTCATTCTTAACCTTCCCACTAATGTAAATAAATATAGGCATATTGTTCGTGAAATGGCATTTTGTCATAACTCACAAAGTTTGTCAAACTGAGATGCCTGTGTTACTAGTCAGTTGGGTAACAAATGCACCTTCCGTCAAAATGTTGTGACCACAAAAATTTGCTGGTCCTTATATTGTTGTAAAAACCTAACATGCTTAAGATGGTCTATAGAGGATCAGTCAAGTTTTTTCTATCTCCTTTAAAATTGCATGTTGATAGGTAATGACAAATTGCTCCTTCATGTTTGGTATGGTTTCTCATGTTGGATTTTGTAGAAAGAAGCAATACAGCCATCCTCTATGAATCTGCTTTACAGTCACTTCATAGCTTTACCTCTGTTATAAGTGTCATTATTAGATACACAGATATCATTGTGCAGTGTGCTGACTCTTGCTTAATATAAAACTCAGTAATAGAGATTAAGAAATAATTAAGGCTAATATAAAGATAACGTGCATGCCATATAGAAATTTATCTTTTTGATTACATAAATAGTGACAACGCCTAGAACTCGTGTGTGTGTGTGTGTGTGTGTGGGGGGGGAGGGGGTAGGGAGAGAATGAGAAAGACATAGACAGACAGAGAGACAAGTCTCTCTACAAGCTTAATCTTCAAATTATTTCACAGTGTATTGATTCACTCATCACAGCACACTTCCCCAGGTATTTTTTATATTACCGACCAACAAAACTACAATAAATCAACTATTCTGCTCTTGAAAAGTTGTGATTGGAGTTGTGAATATCAATCCTTAAGTGTCCAGCATGAGTCTCCTAGTTTCCCGCAGTAACCAGCCACTTGGTTGACACCGGCATACCTTTATTTCAGCCATCACACTTGGGATGTAACACAAGCCAAATGTTCTGTTACTGCATGTTATTGTTGTTGAATGTTTGGTACCACAGTATTTGCTTTCCTGTCCATTCTAGGATTGTAGTGCCTTTGTCTATCCTGTAATTTTGTACTTGAGCCTGATTTTCAGCCAGTTTTCTTGTCACTTCGTTGTATATGCTACTTTAATTTCAGTTTAAATGTTGTTTATCTTGTTTCTTTTTCTACTTCTTTAAAACTAATCAATATGTGTCATTCACAGGAGTTGCAGATTCATAGGTTTTCATTTGTAGATTTTGTGACCTTCTCTGTGCCATGTTTCACAGGTATAGGCAAGGACTGGTGGAGGCATTGCATCTTGTGGCAGAGCCACAGGATAGCAGGGAAGTTCCTGCAGCTGTCCAGGTCATTGCTGCATATATACTGAAAGTGATTTCTGGGATAAATTATGTGCATAGCCTATTCCGCCCACATATCAGGGTAAGAATTAGTGCATCTGTATCAAGTACATAGGTGTAAAACATTTAGCTTGTGTTCAAAAAGAGCCTGGTTGGTGGAGATCAGTGTTGGCCCATGCTGGCTGTCATAGTTCCCCACGTGGTCTCCAGGCAGATAGGGAGGGTAGCGCATTCTTTGTGGTCCTTCCCCTTCAGGCACTGCAAGGGTGACTGTAGCAATACACTTGCCATATCCTGTACATAGCTGAAGTTTAGCCTGCTGAGAAGGTGGGGAAATTAAAGACACTAGATCAAGAAGAGTGTTTCAGTATGAGGCTGAGGACACACCTAACACAGACTGCCAGACCAAAGACACAGATAAGAGAGACACTTCTGTCAACCACAGGCAAAACAGTCCAATACAAACTTTTGTGGAGACCACCCTAGTAATAATTTTGTGATACCTTGGACATGTATTTGACTGCATTAATTACAACAGTCACATAGAAGTGGTGGCAACAAACAAATAGACACCTTGGGATTGATCTCATAAATGAAAGAAGGCCATAATTCTGTGTTACCTCACATTCATACGTGCATTTGTTGCAAGCTGAATATAAGTGTATACCTTGTTCTATAATTAATTTTATAATTATGTACTAATAATGACCACTGTCACATTCAACCTCCTCTTCATCTTCCCACCTTCAGGGCAGTGTCTGTGTTGCTGTATTTTATCCTTTATTTTATACAGGAATGATTTATCCTGCAATAACTCATTCTCAGAACTGGACATATTGCCTGTTCCACTACACATACTGACTTGCAAAGAATGGAACACAAGCCATCATGTTCCAGACACAGCAAGACAAGAATTAGCTTATGGAATATTTTTGTGTTGTTTCTGATGAATAGTTATTGATGTGTTGGATTAATGGTGTTTAATTTGTTTCGAAGTTGGTGTTACTTCACCTGAAAACAGATACAGATAGTTCCTGAAAGTCTGTGTGGTGTTGTGACACTGGAAAATGTCCTAATAAATATAACTGATAAAATCTATGTGACCCATTGTCATGAATTTATAGAAAGTATCTTAGCTTCAAATTAATTGAGAACTGGAATGTTACCTACTATTCATATTACATAATACTTCCAAAGTTCAGTACCTTATGTGTATTTTATGTTACATGGGCTGGTATGGAGTAACTGTAATTGTGTAACTTAGGGACAGTCCCTATGTGTTGTAAATTTTGTCTGAGCGGTGGATGACTGTGCTTCTGCAGCAGCTTGTAAACACTGTACTGGCTATGTGAGGCATGATTTATGCCCTCTTTATATTCTTAGAAAGCAGCAGTACAGACAATATTTGTGGTGAAAGAAGTTTTGCATTCACAGCAGATCGAGCTTGAAGTAAATGGCATGGTGTGGTGATGATTACATAGAAGTCAAACATGCAGGCACTTGAGAATATTTCTGGTATTTGCCAAGCTTATAAGAAAACTAATATCTTGTATAAAAGAATAAATAATTCCACAGTCAGAAAGTATTTAATATTATTGTACATACTCGTAAGTAATTTAGATATATAACAATTTGTAAAATCAACAATTCATATACAGGTAAATGGATTCTTTCATAAAAGTCCAGTGTTTATTTTGACTTGCTAGCTTAAAGAATGTAATAAATATTAATTACTTTGTGACATGCTGCACACAGAAAATTCAAAAGTGATTTAGAAACTTCGACATTCACAGAGAATTTAAAAACCTCACTGCTGAAATTTACTACAGAGTTCTTTCCATGATACTAGTGAAGCCAAGGTCACAATATAAATAAGCATTAGTAATCTGAAGGAGGTTGTGTTATGTTCACTGAAGTCTTATGACTGCCCTAATATTTATTGTAGGAGAGTGGAGACAAGCTGATTGCTGCTGTATCACAGACGAGGGCCTGGCCAATCAGCCCTGTGCGGTGTCTGGCATGGCATCCACACTGCACTAAGTTGGCTGTGGCAGTATGGGATGATTCAGTCCATGTGTACAGCTCAGGCACAACCCTCACACCCATCCTAAAGTGCAAGAGTCAGCGTGCCGTGTCGTGTATGGCGTGGAGGTTAGACATAAAACAAACATATGTTTTTTGACCATTAAAATAATTTTAAATTCAGAGATTTTGTATTAAAAAATTAAAATTAAAAAACAATCACTGCAAAGGCCTGGACAGACCTTGAGAGTTCCACGAAGTTGGGGCTTCCAGATTTCAAGACCTTCAGCACATGAAGGTGGTAATGTTGTCAGCCCTATGCACCAGGTACCTTTACCCCCCAAGGAAATATTCCTGTTACTCATTTCTGTTAGAGGCTAAGTAGACCTCAGGGCTGTAGTGCAGCTGGAAGGTCTGTCAATGAAAATTTCCAGTGACATCACCAGGAATCAAAATCCGTGACCTTGCAGGTGGTATCACAATAGCTCAATCAACTGTGCCACTTTGTGCCCCCATATTAATACTATTGCTCAGCAGAATATTGAATACTAGCAGCAGTGAATGCCACAAGCACTGAAATTCAGTATGGTTAATAGAATTTATAAGTGGGAGATATGTACAGATTCATTCATTCCGTGCATACACTGAGCTCTTTATTGTCACCCCCTAGGCCAATGTCTGCATCTGAGCTGGCAGTAGGTTGCGATGGGGGTGTATTTGTGTGGCAGGTGGACCCAAACTCAGTTGTGACCCGACCCTCCACAAGTTGTGCAACTGTGCTACAGAGGCCACACCACTCACCTGTTACAAGCGTCACATGGAGCCCACAGGGGGATGTTCTGCTCACAGCTTCTGCTGCTGATACTGCCATGTATGTATGGGATGTAGCCATGGAAAAGTTTGTGGCCTTGAGACGTGTGGGTGGTGGAGGTCTGTCTCTGGTCACATGGTCTCCAGATGGATCCAAGGTGTTTGCTGCCACAACTGGCATCATATTCAGGTGAGAAGTTAGCAAATGTTTTTCAGCCTCCATTTGTGACATGTAGCAGGGACACTTATAACACATTTTGTGTAACAGAGTGTGGGACACAGACCAGTGGATACCGGAGCGTTGGACCATTGCTTCTGGACATGTACAGGCAGCTTGCTGGAGTCCATGTGGCTCTGTGCTGCTGTTTGCTACGTCAGAGGAGCCCATCATATATTCTCTGACATTTTGTCAGCGGGACACAGTGTTTCAGCATGATAATGCTTCCAAGACTGCACTGTGCGTGGTGGACTTGACTGAGGTGGAGGTTAATGAAGGAGACAGGTTAGTGATACTCAGTACATATGTTAAGTCACTAGGTTCAGTTCATCAGAATTATAGAATGTTATGAAGTGGACTGGGCCTGATAAATATTTGTTGCCTGAAACTTAATTTTTACCATTGCTACTATTAATACCATTATTAAGTTATGAAACCTAAAACAACACATCATACTGCAGTGTGGCATGGAACATGTGGTGTTGGATGTAGCACATATGACAAGCAGTATTTTCTGTCCTTTGTGTGTTTCAGAGTGGGTGGCATTGTTGAATCATTGATGTGGGACACCAGAGGACAGTACTTGTCTGTGCTTTTCAAGAAAACTGATCTTATAGCCATATTCTCAACAGAACTTCATGTTGTGCTACAAGTGGCTCCATGGTAATTAAGTGCACAAAATTTTGCTGCAACTTGTCAGGTGTAGTGTCTATTCACTCGTACTTCCCACGTGACATTCCATTTAATGCAAGTACATTGCATAAGGAGGAAATTATTATTATCTGTGTACAAGTCTTTCTGTTATGTTTTATTTGGAACAGGGGCTTCCTGCAGTAAGATAACAACTGAAATAAACTGTGGCTCCCTTCATTTAACAGTAATAACATGGCTGTATGCAGGTTACACTGATTACAGGACTACATAACTGAAACTGACAGTTGCTGCGTGCATGTATGTTATTTTTGGAGATAAACCTGTCTTATAAGTCTTGAAGCTTCTGCGGCAACCTTCACATCTTGACATGGCTGTCTGCTGAGAAAATTTCATTGAATAAACCTGTTTGATTGTTGTAGTGACAGACATTTGAAAGAAAGTGCATAGTGAGATACTGTAACACTATTTTTTATTCTAGCATCATATATATTTCCAAAAACATTTAATGTTTTCTGACATAAGCACAGTATTATGCATATAAATCAAAATTTACAGTACTCAGGTTTCTGTAAATGTTTTCTTTCCCAAGTTATGGCAGACGTGTGACTCCCAAAAAGTTTGTCTGTTGTTGTTACATTAAAAATCATGAAATTATACTGACTTTTTAGTTTGAACACTGAGGTTCGCTAGTTGTTTGTTTCTTCTCTGCTGAAGACATGGTTGGATGGAGGATAAGGCCACCGTTTATTCATGTCCAAAAATTGTAAGATGAAATTTTCCGCATTCTGCTGTTGGTGGATGACAGAATGGTGCAACTATTTGCTGTAGTTAAACTCAGCAATTTAAAAAATATCTTATCCACTTCCACATTCTCCAACCAATGAATAACTGTTACTCATTCTGGCCCTTCTGTGACCATTAACCTATATTCTATGTCACAGTGGCATTCAAGACAAAGTGCTGGAACAATTGACAGTTTTCATGACTTATGTTGCAGCTGCTTGGTGCGGGGTGTGTCTGGAGAGATTCCACACTGTATTGGTTTTCAGCAGAATTTTGAAGAAGGGGCATGCCTAACCATCGTAAGTATAACTCATAGATTTGGAGTAAGAGAGGTTGGCTTATAGTTTAATATCGATTTTGTATGCTTCACCACAGACTTTAATTTACATATTCATTGAGCCTCACATTAGAAGTGTAGTTTGTGCTAGCAACAACTATGTTATAGAATTGTCAGTCTGGAAACTAGTGGATCACACCAGGGTACATACATACCACTATACATGGTGTCTAATCCCAGATCTGACCATGAGAACTGCTAGTCCTGTCTTGTTCGTATATATAGGCATTAGTAAAGCTGAAGCCAATGCATAAACAGGTTGATACTTGAGTATTAATATTGTGATTGGTAAGGGACTATGAATGACAAATTAAAAGGAATGAGGGAGCAGGATAGTTATGTATATTGAGGGATGGTGATGGTCCTTTTACCTGAGAAAACTTCATGATGACCAGTCCTGACTTAAAATTTGAATCAGGTGGTACCACGTACAGCAAAATTAGAGCACTGTATTATAATTTGTAGTTTTATTGGTATGAGTATTTAATATGAACATGTGAATGTGCATCACTGTAGGCATGGTCCAGCGGACGTGTGCAGTACTTCCCATTGGTGCGTACAGACCTCAAATCTGAACGGAACATCTTCCAGGATAGGGGTGCAAGCCCAGGCCATTGCATAACCTCTCTGTCAGACTCTCGTGATACACTTCATTCATCTCGGCAATGAGAACTGTAACTCACATTAATAATAAACATTTGTGTGCATGTAGCATCAGTTTGTGCATGATTGCTGTTTTTGAACTGTCCATATTGTGTCATGTGCTGCATACAACTTTTACTGGTATGTGTCTGCCTACATATACCTCATTCCAGCCTCCTAACCACATCACTTGATCCATTAATCCAGGGTTCAGAAGCCTTATCATGACCACAGGCCACATGGCTGTTTGTATCTGAGTCTTGCAGAGAAAATTGTTATGGACAATAAATTAAACTATTTCTTTTAACGTAAAGGGTATTAAATATTAATGTAATAAATAAATATACCATAAAGGTTTCATTGGCACAACATATATAATTTTTTTATTTTTATGATGTGTCTTGTAATTCCAGGTGTATGACCTTAAAAAAGCTTGTTCCGTAGTTTATAATATCAGCATGAGATTAATCTGGGATCCCAAGTTATGACTATTAATTTTCAAAGTTACATTATGTAGTTATATTGGGTTCATGTTAATATGTAAGCAGAAAAGTCTACTATATTTAGAAAGTAAAATATATGTTTTCCGTTACATTTGTGCCAGGAGAGTGTTATGTCTTATGGATCTTGTAGTTACATTGTACAGAGCATGCAGATGTGAAATACAGAGTGGGCCAAAAGTAGGTATACAGAGGATGCTATATTATATACTGTATACCTACTTTTGGCCCACTCTGTATTATACCTTTAAAAGTGAACATGTAAGTGGTTAGTTTTAATTTTCTTGCAAGTATTACAGATGAAAAGTTGTGGAACCAAAAATTTTATACTGGGAGTAATATTTACTCAGAGTGACAGAAGATAATTCACATAAACATTCTGAATAAAGTTGGTATTCTTTGTCATAGCAGCCATATATTTTTTCCATATGGTTAATCAGGGGCACATTGTGCAGTGTGGTTCTTAATAATAGCCTCAAAAGGTGAAAATTGTTTTCCTTCTTTATTCCTTTTTTAATCTCAATACAATGGTAGGTATTTAAACATTAATTTTTAAAGGTGTGTAAATTATATTTGCTTCATGTTTTAAAAAATGTTGATTAATTTGAAGGAACACAATGGTTTGTTTGTGTCTGTACCTATTCATTATGGGAATATGTCTTTTCCCCCCCCCCATTATGCTTACTGTATTTACCCAAATGTAAGACAGTTTTTCCTAATTCAGCTTATAGCTTATAGCTATACACAAAGTTAGATGTTGTGCGTAGGTTTTTTTTTTTTTTTTTAAATTGAAGATTGTTAAGGGAATCATCTTATGTTCATGTAAGTACAGGAATTGCAATTGTTTATGATAGTCTGTGACTTCATGAGGATGCCTTACACTGACTTAGATTTCACATGAAAAGGGGTTTGCCACCCATTTTAGACACTTGCAGAACTGTCTTAACTGTTTCATCTTTTAATTACATGAACTATGACCAAAGTGAACTGGTTATCCATCAATGTGGAAGTCACAGTGATTACTGATATCTGTAGTAGGTGCAACAATGCAAGTTTCTTAATTTAATGGGTATGTTTTTTCTTTCTGTGTCAACATGCAACATACTTTGTAATCAGATAGTTACACATACATACCAGTCGCATTTGTAATGATGCATTGCATGATTAGACCACAATTGCACTGACAGTCACTCGCTTCTTGGGTACAGAGAGTTTCTCAATTAGATATTCTAACAGTTATATGAAATAAACACAAAGCCAGTTATAGAAGTTTCGCAGTTATTTTTAAAAAACCATTATGCCTTTAATTAAATAATGATATTCTCAAAAACCTTTAATGCAGTAGTAGCAGGATTTGAGAAAAAAGATCCGGAAGAGGGAGGAGCACATTGCAATTGAGGTCAGGAACCCAGCTGGCGGAGGTTGACAGACACATATTTGAAAGTCTGATAGATGGAATGTGAAGAAGTGTACAATGCAGAATAATTTGCAATACAAGAATACAGAGAGAAGCTAGATGTCATTTAGTGAAGGATTGATGGTACTGTACCTGTGGGCAGACTGAGAGACCAAATTTCACAGGAGATAGCCACATACAAAACAAAAACCTTGAGTAGCCAAAAATTGAAATCAGGAAGTTTAATGGTGATGTGAAAGAGCTGTTAGGGATCTGCAGTCAATCCAAACGTATAGATGATGACCCAAGAGATTGAAAAGGAGAACAAATTCCAGTATCTCGACCAAGCCAAGACAGAAGGAAGCATGGTTCGTGACATCGTCTGCTGCTTCCCACCCACCACTAAGAACTATGAAAGGCAATTGAGGGTCTGTGCAGCAGATTTTGAAGAGAAGAATTACTGATTGAATTCTTCTTCCATGAACATCTGTCTCTTGTGGTCCAAAATGTGTCAAAGACCAAGGTGACGCTGTAAAGTGGTACATCCAACTGGAGTCACACTTGGTACCAGAGTCCCTGTGGATGACAGGTGACAAATGTGCAGCATTCCCGTTCCTTCCTGCTGAATCTTCTCTCCCAGAAGATATTATCACGGCATGAATGAGAAATGCTGCATGACAGCCTGATGCTGAAATGTCTAAACATTATATTCCTATGGGCTTGATGAGCAGGTTCTGTTCTTTAAACATGAAGTAGAAGGTAAATAAAGGATCTGTGGCTTGAAATGGGTTCCAGATGCAAGATGCCCTTTTGAAGCTGAAAATGAAATTGTTTATTTTAAATTATATGCTGACAGTGAATGATCTCTTTTCTGGTGATGTGAGGAAGAATATTAGCATTTGTGTTCTGTGTGGGGGGGGGGGGGGGGCAACCGACAAACTCCCCAAACCGCCCCCAAGAGGAAGACTTAAAAAAAAAAAGAAAACCCCCCAAACAAAAGTTTTCTTTTTTTCTCACCTCTAAAAATAAAAT
>Ga0131853_10028029_pt1 | contig 10095 bp, 2 predicted proteins | sample TergutLab28metaG_FD_92764 | JGI IMG/M metagenome (GOLD analysis project Ga0131853, IMG submission 92764) | Labiotermes labralis P1 segment gut microbial communities from Petit-Saut dam, French Guiana - Lab288 P1 (version 2) (version 2) | ecosystem: Host-associated > Arthropoda: Insects >... | reverse complement strand
GGGGGGGAGGGTCTTGGTCAGGGGGTGGTGGGCCGTTGGGTTTTTTGCCTGGGTAGGTGGGGACCGGTCAGGTTCCCAAGGAGGGATATTGTCCGTGGGGTAGGTTTCCCCCCCCCCCCCAAATGCAGAAAAGAAATCGGAAAATCAAGTCTTGAATGGGACAACAGACTTTTCTCTACTGTGAAGCGTTAGGACAGGCTCTGGGGAACCACCCAATGGTTACTGGGTAAATTTTCAAAGTGGGAGAAGGGCCGAAGCGTTAAAGTGACCACTCCCAACCAGTGCTGTGCTGCTTCAGCACAGGGACATATTTAGCGTTTCACCGGTCGAAAAGGCCTCCCGTCTACAGACCTACCCAAAACGTGCAGTATTCCTAATTAATCCAGATTTCCTACCGCTATAAAGAAACAAAGTCGCTGGAGCCCAACGCCCCTAAAACATAAGCCTGAAACATCACCGGTTGCTGCAAACTGCTCGACTGTGACATCACGAGACAAGGTGGTCATAAAAAAAACCCTTCAGTACAGGTGTCGCAGTAAGGCAGGTCTCCCCAGCCTATTGCTGCCAGCATTCACATTCTTTCAAACACGCCTTCTTGTGTCTAGCAAAAAAAAAAAATGTCGGCAACACTTCAATGCAGAGGAAGAAACGATTTCACCAAGACGCAGAGGAAGTCACACCGGTAAACAACAGTGTGACAGTTCTGCCTGGTGGAAACAAAGAACAAGGCTAATTCTCGTCACTTATTCACCGATTCTCTTCAGACCACACAAACACTGCGATTCTCTTGAAACAACGCCGTGCGTTTCCTTCACGGCCGTCGTGTGCACTGCAGTTGTCTAGGGGTCCCGACGGACCCACGATTTGCGATAATGCTGCCGTGCTCAGTGAGACAACCATTTCAGCAACAATTTCCACGACTTCAAAAGCAACGCAAAACATGTGACAGAGTTTTTTTGGTTGATCAATGTCATACTATTTTGAGCTAAGGCTGCGGTTACAGTGCATGTGTTGTCTGGTGGCTTTCCAGCAGAACAGCTGTGTGCGATACCAGTCAAAAGACGGACATCCATGTCAAACCATACATTCCCGTAATAAGAATCGATAAAAACACTTTATATATATATATATATAATAAATGAAGTTGTTTCTCATGCAATAAGGCATTGGATAAGCCATTACGTAAAATTTACTAAAACCTGTCCCAAAAGAGGCCTGTACAGGCCCTTAGGGCTACAGGAACTTGAGGCTCCTAGAATTTCTATTCAATCGGCACACGAAGGTGGCAAGGTTGACAGTCCTACCCATCGGCCACCTTTACCCCCCACTCCACCCCAAGACCACTGTAAGGCCGAAGGGTTAAGCCAATGAAAAATACCAATGACTCCATCGGGAATCGAACTCGCGACCTTCAGGCTTGTAGCGCAGATCCTCAACAAACTGCGCAACTGCGTTACTTAACTGCCGTACTAAGACCCGGTCTTACTTTTTCTTCTCCTTTCGTAATTACAGTACGTCCGATTTCCACCACAGTCGTTAGAATACGCAACCAATGTAACCGCAGCCTTAGACGAGTTTGAAAATCGTAATTAGTAAACTAGTAGTGAATGCCCGGTGAAAATTAAAATTAACAAATCTCATCTACAGCCACCATTGCCAAAGACAACCTTCGCTCTATCCATCATTTAAACGGTGTGAAAAAAAAAAGTGAATGCCAGAAATATGACTTTCCTGCAGCAGCAGTCGACACTGCAGTACCGGCTGAAAGAGAAACGTCTCTCACTGCCGTTTATGGCTGTCATATCCTGTCATATCCTGTCCTACTCTTAGCCGTTACCAATGGTCCACATTCCTGCCGAAAGAATTCACAAGTACAACCACAAACCGCAGTCTACTACCACCAAATTCCACATTTACTACCCACACACAAACATCCCTTCTCTGTAGAGTACCACGAACTTGGGCGTATCATACTTTTTGGCCCAAGGCAAAAGATTTCAGAAATCATAAATTATAAAATCTACACGGCCTAAATAAAATGCAATTTTGATTCAAAATTAATGGCACAGCATCGAACGGTGCTGGAATTACCTTCCTCCAACAATAATCACAAAGTCCACAGAATATGTGAGATACGAGGTTCTCTCAGCGGTGTTGCTGTACAATGCCCAAGATATTAATACCTATATCAAAAAATCCTCCCCAACATTTTCTAAAACACAACTCAAACCAAACTGAGCCCGGCCGGAAGTTAGTTTAAAACAACGACTGCACACCCTCTTCGAAAAGAAACATTCCACCTGCCTCTAACAAAATTTAAAACATCCTTAGCATGTGCTTGATAAAACATACGCCATGTGCAAACTGTGTACTCCTGACCCCCCAACATGTGGCCTGCCGCCATATGCGCAGGCTCAGCTGTTCACCATGTGACGGCATTGCTACGGCAGAAAAACAATTATTCAAACAACAGAAGCTACTGCAAATGAATATCGACGCAAATTAAATGTGTACACTAAGCCAGATCGGTGTACAGGAATACGCTTTTTGACACGATCGCCTGCATCACTTCAATCCACCTGTCATCCATAAGACGTCCATCATACTCCCAGTACTTTCACGCAAATCATACAATTAAATCCAAAATCGAAATTTCTTCTTCTCGTGGCGTCGTTTATTGTGACTAAAAATCTTGTGGGGATTTACTGCCATCTGCACTGGCATACTGTTAGCGACGTTTCGGGGGCAGCTTACTACCTCAATCTTCTGGGCTCACGAATCACGAAGATGGAGGCAGAACACTCATCCACCGCACAAGGCGTCATATCCTAGAAGACTTTACTCTTCAACAAAGTACAAGTGTTTCTGGTCTCTTTCAACCTGACCTGCAAGTCATGTGATAATTTCACTTCATTCACCGAACTGTACCAGCCCTTACCCAATACCAGAAGAGAGAAAAAAGTAACGCTTTTATGTTGTTTCGCACTGTCACGTGTTTACGTAAATCAAGCACCCTGCGCTTTAAATTTAGCCACTGAATGCTTATATATATATATTTTTCTCAGATTTTAAATTTGGTGTACGAGCTCCCTGACGATGGCACAGACGTGCCGAAACAAGCTGGTTTGGCGAATTAACAAACTTTTATCTACGTATGCTGTAACATGTGCATTTACTTGGCTGTATAAATGAACAGATGATGGGGGTTAAGAACAGGGCGTTCGGCCACATACAGCTGGGCACGAGTCATTAACCCTTCAGTGGCAGTGGGGTTTAAATTTCAATACTGCCCAAACTGAGAGGTTTTAACTACGTAGTAACATTAAACGCATTTACGACTGGGCGGTGTTAAGAGACCGGCAGCATCTGAAAAAGGTTCTGTACAGTGCAAAGAGGCCGGAAAGACGTAAAGAATAAGGGCCAAACAGTGCTTCGAGGTCGGCCTTGAGGGGTTAACTGTCCTGTGTCAAGACATCTTCTGAAACTCGAGATGCGGAAAAACTCAGATAAGGGTGACAACATCAAGACTGAAAGATTGGCGGGGAACGTAGGAGGAATGGGAAACACGAGTAACACACTTGGAAACTCCAGGCGTACGATGAAAGATAATATTAAAATAGATCTTTAACAGGATCCGAGTATGAGAATTAAAATTAACCTTTTGGCGCCGGAATTATTTTTTTAATTTTAACACACTCTGTATATAAAATGTGAATAATACAAGGACCAAATACGTTAGAATTATTAAACAAACAGAATTTTGAAGAGAGAGAAAAAAAAAAGGAGAGTATATACCATGTTTAAAATATTCAGTACCTATATTTTGTTGAATAAATATATAAAATGCAACTTTCGAGGTTAGCGGTGCGGTACGACCACTATAGTTGACATTAGGCGTCAAAAGGTTAATCTGCCTAACATTACGGACAAGTGCCTGGCTCTTGTGAACACGATAAAGAACCGTGACTAACAAACAAATGTTAGTTTCTCTAAAATGAATGCACTCCGTGCAGCTGATGGCTGGCATCTGAGATATTAAGATCAGCAATCTGTTCCCTTAACTCAACCACGACGGAAAATATTAACGTAACCAACCTAATGGTACCTGGTTCACTGTACGGATTACAGTATTAAGCCCGTTCTCACGTAATTCCTTCAGTTCTCTTCGTCACATTGAACTAACGTTGGTACAAACATTCCTTCACAGTTCCGAGCAATCCTACCAACCACGCAACTCAATCAGGGAAGTGGGCTTCGAAATTTGTTCCATTGCAAAGAACCGCGCGATAATCGGGCGACCTTTACAAAGTGGGCTTCGAAATTTGTTCCATTGTAAAGAACCGCGCGATAATCGGGCGACCTTTACAAGTATCACTTCGAAAGTATTAGTGAACTTATTACAGTTAAGTTACTCTAAAATGAACCATCGCCGTTGTGTGTATATAAACAATAGGTGTGGGTATCAGTCAAAAACACAACATTATCTAAAAAAGATGTTTAATAAAGGATGAAGTAAACTACATGTTTCGGCCTAATGTGGTCATCATGATGGACACATTAGGCCGAAACAAGCAGTATGTTCTTGAAGTGTGTATGTAGGATTGTTCAGGAATCTGGATTCTTGACTTGAATTTGTTGTGTTTCGTATAAAATACCATACAGTGCTGTTGGACCCTATGAAGTAACTTTACTGTCAACAATAGGTGTGGGTATCAGTCAATAACACAATATCTTTAAAAAATGTTTAACAAAGGATGAAGTAAACTACATGTTTCGGCCTAATGTGGCCATTTACTGTCAACAATAGGTGTGGGTATCAGGCAATAACACAACAATATCTAAAAAAAATGTTTAATAAAAGATGAAGTAAACTACATGTTTCGGCCTAATGTTGCCATCATGATGGCCACATTAGGCCGAAACATGTAGTTTACTCCATCCTTTATTAAACATTTTTTTAAAGATATTGTTGTGTTATTGACTGATACCCACACCTATTGTTGACAGTAAAGTTACTTCAAAGGGTCCAACAGCACTGTATGGTATTTTATACGAAACGGAGCAAATTTAAGTCAAGATTCCAGATTCCTGAACGATCCTACATACACACTTCAAGAACAAGCAATTAAACGTCACGATTCGGATAACGACCCACAAAATCCATGTCCGATAAGAGCATACATGCAGCCGTCATCACCGCCACGCTGCGAAGATCAAGACATACAAAAAAAAAACTGATGCGTGCGTGCCTGTGTGTGGAAAGTAGGAGATGTAGGAGTTGGTACGCAGTATTACCAATGTCAAAGTATAAGTCAAGTTCCCGTTTACCCCTCCCCGTCTTTCAACGAGATATGCGTGTGGTATTCCTTTGTTAGTTGACTAGCCTTATTACATAACCCGCGTTGAATGGCAGAGGGGAAGACCGCGGCAGGAGATAAAAGCCGATGCTGCAGACACGATGGTAGGAAGGTTTACTGCAAAGTGGCTTGATACATCTCCTCCATCCCCTCGTCGGACAGCCGAGTCGAGTGGCACGAGAAAACACTCTTGTGATGACGTAACACTTACTCCCCGCTGGCGAAGGAGTGCCTGCTGCGCTCTTTCTGCCATCACGAGTTTGGTGTTGTAGGGACCGGTCGGCAGCCCAGCATGCAGTGTCAAGAATGGGCATCAGATGGAACTAGTTTCCAGGAAGTGGCCACCAAGACGGAGTACATACCCTCGCCGCGCAATGTCGCCTCCATCCATCACACCAACAACATGCTGACTTGCGGGCGATGGTAAGATGTGCCGTACACTACAAATAATAGTACGGTGTGGTATTTAAATCCACAAGACTTCCTCTCCTGACGGGTAAAAAAGTAACCAACTGGAACAAACACCAGCCAGGACTCTCTGCACATAGTTCCTTGCACTACATATCCAATTTCATCCCGTATCCGAACTACTATAAACAGCAGCGCTGGCAAAATAAATTCATGCTGGCAACGCGGTAACGCCCGACTTGCACCCAAAAAGTCCACGGTTCGGATCTCGTTCAGCCCGCCGACTACCGTGAGGCTTCCGCTGTCTTCCTCAGTCCCTCCAGATTCCGGGACCTTACCTTAAAACGGGTGACGAAAGCTTCCTTCCAGGGTTTTTCCAATTCTTTACCACATTATTCGACGCTATATAATCAGAGTTACAGGCCGCATCGTAACATGAACTACAATTAAACGACAAATGAACGCAAATATATTTAAAGGAAATATGAAACGGTATATTCCACGTGTTAAACTGTAACGCTGGTAAAAATTATATGTTTGGATCTGTTACTATTACGATCAGTATTTGCCACTAAGCACAAAATCCGAAGCAGAGAAATGAACGTAAAAAAAAATATATAAACAACGGCCTGACTCATCACTCTGGCATATGAGATGTACGAGGTTCGATACCCAGCTTGGTATAGAATAACGCAAATGCAGTAATGTTTTCCCAGTCCCTCACAGCAGCAACAAGACACAATTAACTATTAACATGTCACGAGAACTCTCTTCCATATGCCAGCTACATCAAAGTTCACAATTTTTAATATACCATACTTAAGCAAAGAGAGAATATCCTAAAACATCCCAAAATGTCATGGATGTGTTTCAAACCTCTTCATACCAACAGGCTACAAGTCTGTAATGACATCTTATTAGATGGTCTATCACAGGAAAGACTAATTTCACTTTCACAGGTTACATTAAACCTCTCCACAAAAGGGAACATATTTCAAATGTAATAACAGGATACAAATAAGCACTTTTATAATGAAGTCTCATGTCCTAACAACATACTTATATGTTTATCCATAATCCAAATGTACATTTATTTAACTGTCTGAAGCACTAAATTTCAAGTAACAAATATTTAAAACCAGAGTTCCTGTTTCACAGCAAGAACACACACACACACACTCAACTAAAAAAATCAAACATTGCACCGGGCCAAGAATGTCATGCGAGATTTCGGGCTTCCGGTGTGATGTACTTGTGGCCTTTGCTATTCTGGGATGTTACTAGGCTTAGGGTAGTAGTTGGTTACAGTGAAGTAACCAACTACCGACCAACACCATGTAAAATTCCAGAACAGCAAAGTCCCTGACAAAATACTACTGCTTTACTGTGTTAAAGCAATAAGTTAACAAATAAAGGAGGAACATGTCATATTTAAAACCACAATCAACTTCACAAATGCCCTGTACACAAGAATTGCACCTAGATACAGACACATGACACACAGTTCCACATAAACTTAGGACATTCATCCTCCTATTCAGTTTGTACCGTGAATTTTCCTTACACATTAATGACTCAAGCACTTTTGTTTTGCCTGGAGGCTAACTACTGAAGTGAAAGTGTCACAGCATTGCATAACACAGGCTTGCTGGTTCGCCATCTCTCCATACAACTGCCAGAACAAATAAAATTCACACATCCAGTCCAACTCATTATAAAACAAACCATACAACAATCACATTTTACAGTGCGGTTTGTAATGCATAATCAAATTACCTCAATGAATTAACAGAATAATCATCTAATGTACAGTACACCTTTTTTCCCTAATCTCTGCTACCCCAGAGTTACTATTTGACTGCTACAAAAGGCAGTGTGGACTGGTATAAAAAACCATTAAAAGCACCAGCCTATGAGAACAGTTCTATCTGCTTCTATAGTAGTATGTCCCATGCCTCTGTTGGATTAGTCTATGGGTATCTAAGAGCCAAACTACGTGGCATCACATCTGTAAATACAACAATATTCAGTCACTGAAGTGAAAATCTCGAATCTCACACAATTTCTCACAAAATACATCTTTTGCCACTATACCTACAAGCTTGCCAGAAATGCTACTCAGTATCACATTACAAAAGGCACTATGTGGCATATTATTAAAACAGCCAAAGCAGTTGATCTAATAACACTTAAGACTCAGTTTCTACCACAAAGACATGGCATCCTAATTACAAAGACCAACCACCTCAAGTTGTTTAGGGAAATGGTTCCTGGGTATTCCATAAATCACGTAAAACCCAATAAGAGAGACTGGACAAAATGCAGATTTTAATGTCAAAGCAATGGCACACATACCAACCACTGTTATCAGTAGGATTAAAAATGAAGAGTTCTGGCTAACAAGTTCTATAAGAATTAAATGTAATGAATTTAACTATAGCAAAATCTTGAAGATAGCAGATTCCTTTAACTGCCATCTTGACCTGCAAAAATGTTTTCTCTAATTTCACACATGACAATCTCCAACACCCGACCATTCAATTTGTTAACGAAAAGTGGGTCACATAAACAGATAACAGTATAGGCTGCATAACATGAAACCACACAGACACACACATGTGCACGTGCGCACTGAATTCATTACATATTAAACAACTACTGGGGTGGTATTAATCAAAACACATGTATCTATATACCAGTCCTGATGATGAGAAAGGTTTCCACACCACCATCTCAACAGAAGGCTCGGCTGCCTAACTGCCAAAAGCCAATTTCTGAAAATGCTTTCTGCTTAATTCAACCTGCACAGCAGTAATCTTTCAAGTACGTGAACATAAGTTACACCCACAGTATGTTAACTTCTGCAGACAAGGCATGACATGACACAACAGCAGCTATAGGTCCTGTACACAGTTTTAGGTAGAAACACTTTTTGGTAACACCAGTGAAATAACAACAAGTAAAAACTGACTTGCAAATTAAAACAGTTGCAATGTACTGTAACAATGATTCTAAAAGACACCGCCATTCAAAGGTTATGCAACATCGTAACAGTTGTACTGACTTTCCAATGGCTGAAACAATGGAATTAGAAAATCAGGCAAATTTATGTGCATAATAACAGATAAAAATGAATAACACTACAGTGTACAGGAAGAGCACATATGCAATGGAAGGCAGCGTAACTTGAAGATAAAAAAACAAAACAAATTATTTCAGTTACTTTTCTCTTTATGCACCAAATTTTGTTGTACCAAAAATTTCAAGTGCACCCATGCTCAAATCAGCTGTTATAAATTTTTTCTTTACGATGACCATCAGCCAGGCTGCGTGGTCCCCAACTTGACATATGAAAGAACCTTCAACGCTTCAAAACCTGATATTCGTCTAGGTAATATGCCTCAAAGATGAACCATAAAGACTGGTAAATTGTGTAGAGGGAAATAATAACTGCATATTTAAAAAATCATTCAGATTAGGGTAGGAATAAGTGGTGGGCTCTTGTGAATACAGCAATAACCACATGGGTTCCATACAAAGCAGAGGATTTCTCGACTATTTGAGTAACTACTAGCTTCTCAAGAAATTAATGAGTAAATTAGTTACTGCTAAAATGACAGAAAAAAAATAATACAGTGGATGGACAAAAAGCTGAGACTATAAAGGAAGTGCTACCTACATATATACATATATAGCAACCACTAAACTACAATGGTTTAATCCAAAGAGACCTGACAGAATGGTATGACATGCTTATTAACGGTCAACCTCCATACTACATCAATCAGCATGTACTCCTAATATAGGTCATTTCAGTTACTCATATTAACTCTTTCTCTGTCACTCCCAAACAAGTTTATACCTCCCCATTCTTTCACGTATGGATGTAAAGCAACCCAGTGTCCAAAACGATGCACCGACTTTTACATATCCGTGGACCACCCAATGAAGGACAAAGATCAAATCCTAAGTAGTCCAACAAGGCTTGCATTCTGTTCACAAATGAACTTCCATACCCTAAAGCAGTTTCTGAACACACTGATTTGAATCCTACCTGCCGACACATCACTAACTTCTCTGCTACACTAATTTAAAATCTGCTAAATGATTAGTTAATGTAACACTCATATTCTTTAAGAATGTGTAATACTAAGCATGTCCAATCGAGTGGTAATGCTTCTGACTTGTACAGTGTGTCCCACTCGCTACCAAACCCAGCATTTCTTTAATAATTTTACCACTAATGTGGCTATTGCAACAAAATTTGAAGCGCACTACAGACACATTCCTCTTAATTTCTCACACAACGAACGTACTCCTGTTCAAATTT
>Ga0131853_10028027_pt1 | contig 10095 bp, 2 predicted proteins | sample TergutLab28metaG_FD_92764 | JGI IMG/M metagenome (GOLD analysis project Ga0131853, IMG submission 92764) | Labiotermes labralis P1 segment gut microbial communities from Petit-Saut dam, French Guiana - Lab288 P1 (version 2) (version 2) | ecosystem: Host-associated > Arthropoda: Insects >... | reverse complement strand
TGTTGTGTACAGTGTGTGCTGTTGTGTAGAGTGTGTGGTGATATGTACAGTGCGTGGTCCTGTGTACAGTGTGTGGTGCTGTGTACAGTGTGTGCTGTTGTGTACAGTGTTTGGTGCTGTGTACAGTGTGTGGTGCTGTGTACAGTGTGTGGTGCTGTGTAAAGTGTGTGGTGTGGTGTACAGTGTGTGGTGCTGTGTACAGTGTGTGGTGCTGTGTACAGTGTGTGGTGCTATGTACAATGTGTGGTGCTATATGCAATGTGTGGTGTTGTGTACAATATGTGGTGCTGTGTACAATGAATGGTGCTGTTTACAATTTGTGGTGCTGTTTACACTGTGTGGTGCTGTTTGCTGTGTGTGGTGCTGTGTACAGTGTGTGGTGCTGTGTGCAGTGTGTGGTGCTGTGTACATTGTGTGTTGCTGTGTGCAGTTTGTGGTGCTGTGCACCGTATTTGGTTTGTTTTTGTTAGATTTTGCTTCCAATTATAAGAAATTCCTTCGTAGTTTTTTTTAACAAAGAACCTTTTTAATATATATGATCTTATTTTGCAAAGGCACTGCGGTGCAAAACCACGTGATTTGAGTCATATTTGCAGTATTGTGGGGCGAACTTCCTGCAGTTTTTTACTAGGCACCTGGAGATTTCAGCGGAGCCTACCCTCTCCCGTTTTATAAAAGAGGGCTGAATTCTGAAATACTAAGAAATTATTATGACGCTTCAGTGTCAACGCCAATATAAAACCTGTGTGTTCACGGACACCCATTCTTTTGGGCCAACAGAATGGATGTTTCTTCGAGGGGTTGGACCGACTGAAAAACACTACTATAAGTAACTGATACCCTAAAATATGTTATTACAAAAAAATAACATATATATATATATATATTTATTTAAAGAAACTAAATTAATAATCATACAGTGCAAGAAAATGTTCATATGAAGAGAAAAATGGAAAGTTACTAAATTATTTACGTTCATGAGACTTGCACATACCAATACATATACATGACAGCAATCTACAGCTACATGTTTCGGCTTCTGACAGCCTTCATCAGGAAACCGCACCAACACTCAAAACTTAGTGAAATGTGACACATTGTTTGGCGTTTTCACACCTGATGTCATAAAAAAAATAGCAAGCTAGTAAGAAGTAAAAGCATGAATTATGGTGCTTACTGATCCCTTAATATTGACACGATGTTAGATGCCATAGGGGGCCAGTGAGCGCGTCTTGTAACGCTAATTATTAGGGCATGTCTTCTAACCATACTTTTGGCACATTTGGTAAAACAGATGTGTTGAACCATGATTTTGTCGCAATTATTTTATGAAAGGGATATATATTATAAAGGTTTGCGCTATTTTACTATGGTATTAATATCTTTACACTACATATTGTGTCATAATGAATCATATCATATCATTTCATAGCACGATATGAATAATTTTAAATTAATTACTAAATTAACCTTCATAAAATATCAACACAAACAACGGTTAATAATAACTTGCAACATAATTACTCAAATCCCATTAATACTGAAATATAACAAAAATATTAAAGGGGAAGATTTAGGTCAAGAATAAAGCTTCTGATTTTGGAAACTAGCAATATTACGCGTGATACTTTTTGAAGATTAATTCCGCTTGCACCCTCTCAACCTGACGAATTACTCCCCCCCTCCCACCCGCTCTGGGGCCGTTTGCTCTCAATAAATCAAACGGTAAGGGCAGAACAGGAGGATGAGGGAGAACAATCAAAATTGGCCCTGAAAATGGCAATTACCAGAAGACCGCTCTGATAGCTTTAGATAACTGGCTAAACATGTCATTACACTCTGTACAGTGTTACGGTCAATTGGAGCTCATTTTCTTCAAGAAAGTGTTTTGCCGTATCATCATCTAGTTTGTGACATTTTCCAGAATTAAAAATTGTTTCCCAGTCCTCTGAATAGCCATGTACCAAGAATGTATTACTTATCTGTTCAATACCATTTGCTGCACGTAATGTAAATTCACATTTGTATTTAGAAGCCTCACTGCTTGTACCAATCAGCTGAACAGCAGCGTAATATCTGGCATCCCCCCCTTTTTTTTTGTAGAATGTGAATAATTCACCGAAGTAGGAAACAAACGCCCAAGAGTCTTTTAAGTGGGGATCAGGGAATGTTGATTTCTCGAAGAAGGGTTTTGGATGTACTGATTTTACATGTTCCTCCAAATCGCTTTTAAGGCCGATCCAAGAACATTCCCCAGTAAAAGGCTTCGGGCATTTAATTTTCCCGTATACACAAGCAGCGTGGTGTTTAGCGATGTGTTCAATGGAGAACAATTCGAGGCAGCCGCTCTGCCTGTTAACGCAAGGGTACTTCTGTCTTCTGGCGATGTTTTCTAGAACCAAATTCCTGGTCACTGAAAAGCTGGCTCTGCATGTAGGACAACATTTGATACTCTTTCTGCACGTGCTGCAGATGTTGTGGCCGTTCGTACACATGTTTATGGGTGGCACCATGTAATCCATACACACGGGACACTCTAGGTCCTTCAACAGAGCTTCGTCGAGAGCACGTGCAACATCATCCATATCTAGAACATAAGTGTCACATGTTTCGGTATGTTGTTAATAGGATTTTGACCTCAAGCTTGGTGATTACTAAATGCAGCACTTCTGTAACATCTGGCCATACGGTGTATTGTGGGTTTCTGGGGAAGTGGTGTATCTCCACTCATTCCTTATCTCGCCACTAGATGAAAGTGATATGTTAAATTTAAGCCCCGGCCGCCCTACCTCAGGAAGTGACTAGGTACCCATTGTACGGGAAGTTGTTTGGGCCCCAGAAGCCGGCATGATTTTTTGGAGAAGGAAGGAAAGTATTATCCATACCGACATAAGATCCCCGGACCTTCCAGCTCGTAACGTAGTCGATATGCCGAACACGTTACTCCGTATGGAATACATGAAGTAATAATAGAAAAACAAAATACAACTATTTTGATCTGAGAATGAAACGTACTTAACTTGTTTTTTAAATATCCTTTACGTCACTATACAGGCCAATTGTTAACAATACGTGAAGAGTGTTGGCAGGTGATTGATGTAAAGTGCTGTGCGATGGCTCCTGTGATGCTTTCATGAAAAAGTAATGCATCTGTCTTAGATTTACAGAAAATATTGCGAGGGTCTTAAGAATATGTCGTAACGTTTGTGTATTAAAACAGAAAACACACTGAAAGTTGAATTAAAATCTGAACTCTTTGATTTTATATAACAATTTTGTTTTTTTGTCTGCAAATAACATATTATTTGGATGACCTTTTGATGAAATAATTATAATTACGACTGATGTTGCACATGGGTGTGGAACTTGGCCTTCTGTGGTGACGGACGAACAGAGGTTGAACATATACGAGAATGGGGTGTGAGGAAGATATTTTGATCTAACAAGGAGGAAGTGACAAGAGGCTGGAAAATTTTCCTAAATATGATTTTTCATGATCTTTGTCCTCATTAAAGATTATTTGTATTTATTAAATGAAGGAGGCTGGAAGGAGGAAAGCGTGTGGCACATTAAAGAACAGAAATACATAAAGCGTTTTGTCTGGGAAACCTGAAAGAACGAGACCACTTAGAAGACTTAGGCGCAGATGGAAAAATAATATTAAATTTGATCTTCCAGAAATAGTATCTGAAGGTTTGGCCATGATTAACGTGGCTTAGAATCGGACTAAGTGGTTGGCTGTTTTGAACACTGTGATGAATCTTCTGGTTCCATGAAGTGCCACGATTACCTTGACTAGCTGAGGAAACAGCAGGTTTTGCAGAAGGTCAGTGTTGCATGGAATTTAGGCGAACTCCATTATTGAATTATTGAGTTTGTCCTTCGGTTTGTTTACCGAGGAATCGGGAATATATTCCCTGCAGAGACAGAAAACTTTCACCCCACAACCTCAAGACCCGGTATGAGGACCACCCAATCTTCTGTATTTTGGAGACAGGGAACTCTTATCGGAGATTAAAGCAGCCGCCACGTCAGGCTGAGCCACACCTACATTGGGTGTCCAATTTAAGAGTGTGTATGGTGTTATACTTCCACTTCCGCCTATTTCTTTAAAGCACACTGCATAAGAAATAGCATGGATTCTTTTGTCTTGACTGTAAGTTAATGTGATTGGAACTGTGGGTTCATTCGGTTAGGATTTTCCAACTGCTTAATTTGCAGGGTACATGTTTGAGCTGTGGGTTAGGGTATAATATGTGTATTGCAAGTAATTGCACATATATTCATTTAATAATTATTTCTTATGTCATAATTTTTGGTAGTATAATTTTAAATATATTTGTGCTTACTTATGACGCAATTTTATATATTAAATATCTTCTTTGTATCTACGTTCTCCCTCAGGATTGCCTTCGTAGGCCGAAAAATGTAGGAGAAATTATTATGACAAAACACATTTTTATACATGAATATTTACTATTAGTCTGAATAAATACAGTGTAATTAATTTATTGCGTGGAACATGTACATAATTAATATTGATATGTGCGTTGTGGGGGGATATGTTAGGGTGGGGTCAAGGCGTAATTAGTGTGAATCCTGGTATTTTCCTGGAGATTCAGTAGAAAACTACGGATACACCGAAATCAGGGTAGCCGGTTTCGGTGTTAAGATTTGAACCTGGGAGCAACCGAATACACAACAAAGTTCAAGATCATGTCGAGTTCTTACGTTGCTTTTGATAAAAAGTTTGTTCTGATGTTTCGGAGGAACGTGCTGCCTTCCTCTTCAGGACGACTGAATTTGTTTAGTGTTGTTTGTGGAATGACTGGGATAAGAGAATGTGTCCATTATGTGGCAGTACTGGGTACAATCGAGCCGGGATAATTCAGTCGGTGTAGCGACCCGCTACGGGATGGAAGGCTCGAGGATCGAATACCTGCGGCGATGAGTTTTTCCGGACCCGTCCAGATCGGCTCTTTGGCCCATCTAGTCTCGTACACAGTGGACACCCGGTCTTTCCCAGGGGTAAACCGGCGGAGGCGTGGCGTTGACCAACTACCCCTTTAACCCGAGGTTAAAAAAAGTAGAGCTATGCATCTATTTCCCCGTAGGGCCTACATGAACTTTTCTGGGTTCAAATTTGATATTACATTTACTGGATACAATTCTTGCAATTATGCTACATGGTTGACATTTCTATTTTTCCCCAGTTAATTCCACATGCACCCTGAACATGAAGACAGCACATTCTGTCGAAACGTCGATAAACTTATTCTGCACGCAGTAAAACGCAGCAGACTGTAATTTGATGACGTCAGGTCGAAAACTGTCGGGTTAACAACTTATAGCCGACATGTCAGACGTCCCTCTCCGAGACATTTGCAGAATGTATTAGTACATTTCTCATAGCTCATACAGTTGACTGCTGCGGTTGGTTAATTGTTATTACTGTACTTCTCATGGTTACCGTGGTCACCGTAATTATCGCATTATTTTACTGGCGCTGTTGCTGTTTCCTCAGCAGTGATTGTTCAGTTTGTGAAGTTCATATTCAACTCAATACAGATGTGCGCCGAAAACTTTTCATTTTGAAAATTGTTGCCCGGCGGGGGGGGGGGGGGGGGTGCAATGCCTAAGACTATTTGTAATTTGTGTTGAATTTAATAATTATATTATAAAATTATATCGTTAATGTGACAGTAACGTAGGACTGTTAACAGTTTCATTTATATAATATAACTACATGTTCCACCACTCAATCAAAGTTGTCCTACCTACTTCATATATTTTATTTTATTATATCGTTTTTGGAAATTCTAGCGTACCGGTCATCAGCGAACTTCTGAGGCTCATTTATCCTGAAGGAAAAATCACATAAAACGTTTAATATTGTCGTGTCTACAAAAGTGTTGTTTTTTAAATTTTGGTTTTAGGGATTTCGGGGGGTGGGGGCTTTTGAAATCGTAGCCCCGCCCCCTCCCCACTTCAAGCGCCCCTGACTCAATGATTAATTTCCCATTGCATGAATGTTTCATTCTCCAGGTTTGTTATTATTATTATTATTATCTTTATTATATCATCTAATTTTTTGCGATTTTAATATCTATTCCTTTGGCACAGAACATGCATGTAAATAAAAATTTTTATATATCAACTGAAAATTTCGCAACTTTTAATTTTGAAATTCGGCAGTGTATTCTCTTACTTCCAAACGTCCTGTACTGTAATGTGTGCCATCCTTATGGTACATGTCAGATAACATGGCGGCCACATCAGTTGTATCGCTACGTTTGATGACGTAAACTGGAGAAAACTGCAGGTGGGAGTGTGAAGTGTAGCAAGGAAATAACTTATCATAAACAATGTGCTTTCCCTTCACAACTGTATGACTTACAAGGGGGCCCCAGTGCCACACCTCAATTGTGCAACTTGTTTCGGATTTAGATGTTTTTTTTTATGTTTTCCATCCCGAAGTGTTACAACATATAAATACAACACGCCAATCAATAACACAACACTTTATTTTATATAGAATAAAATAGTTTATTTGTCAGGGCGACATGTTTCGACCTTCATTAGTTCATCCTGAGGCCCTCCAAGAAAACAGATCCAACAGCTGTTTAAGTTTTCACTGCAGTGTGGGATCCCAAATGCTTACAAGTTTTTGTTATAGGAATATAAAGTACATAAGCTTGTATATATTGAACTTGTTGTGTGACGGCTTTAGAATAAAAGTCTTGGAAACTTATGAGATATGGCAGTGTATTGAGAGCACTGTGTGTGAGAGATTGTATAGAGATTTGGTTTAAATTGTGTCAAGTGAGGTGGAATGGTAAAAATGTAGTATATTAAAAACAACTCTACATAAAAGACAGCTTTAATTATAGTTTTTAAAATGTGAACTTTAGGGGGCGTGTTGTTTATTTGTCGATGATGTAAGAAGTTAATATTTTTCGTCATTGATGGCATGGAGAAAGAAGAATATTTCACCTGCCGTGAGATTAGTAATTATTCGATGATAATGTCGCGTGTTCTTGCAGCCTAACTGGTCGATGCCGATCTTTTCCGTGTGGATGGGTTAAGTTCGCTATCCTGTACTCGAGTGAGAAGGTCGTTGTATCGTAACGTTGTGATGATTTATCTGTAGTCCTTGGAGGTAAAGATGAATGGTCTGATGTAGGTTGTTCGATTACTTGTATTACTGTAACCGGAGTGGTGATCTTGTGTGACTAATGTGAGTCACACAAGATCCACACGAAAAAGATCGGCATCGACCAGTTAGGCTGCAAGAACACGCGACATTACCATCGAATAATTACTAACCTCACGGCAGGTGAAATGTTCTTCTTTCTCCATGCCATCAAAGAGGAAAAACATTAATTCCTTACATCATCGACAAATAAACAACACGCCCCATAAAGTTCACATTTTCCTTTTCTTTTCCTCTAGCGACGCTGTAGATTGCTACGTTTATGGAGTCCTAGCTAGATCGATAAATGTCGGTGCAATGATAATTGACAAAGGAAACGCGAAGTACTTTGAGTGAATCCTGTCACAGTGCCACTCGTTCACCACAAGCACCACGTGGTTTGCCCTGCGATGCACACAGAACAAACGCCTCTCGCTAACATCGAATTTTGCACATCTTCAGACGCTAATATTGTCAACACGTACTGTTAGTATAGCGAAGTATATTTACGGATTTAATAGTCTACCTACGTAACACTTCATCACACGGTATAAAGATGCAGGGTGACTTGGGGGGGAATTTTGCCCAAAAAGTACATCTTGTGAAGCGGGAGTTACGATTGATCGCGATCTACCTTAAAATTAATAACAAATAACTATTACTCACCGACAAACAAGAGCTTCTTCCGTTTCCTGAAGCAGTTGGCCACAGACTAGTGAGTCGAAGAGCAACTGTGGAAACTTACCAGTCAGGATAAGATAAGAACCATACGTTATCACAGCATATATGGTTCTAAAGGATTTCACGTGGCGTGCCTGTGTTGGCGATACTTCCAGGAAAGGAGTAAAATAAATAAAATAGTAGAAAGTTTATACTGCGTTTTTTCTTGTTTCTTCACTCCTTCAAAATATTTATTATTTTTCTTCTTGAATGTGTATTTTTGTTTTATGCAAGTCGGTAAATCTACAAGCACTTTGCAATTTCTACAGCCTCATCACATTTTTCTTCTGCCCATATAATTGCATGTACTAAAATTTACAGTAGCCCCTTCTTTTGATTAGGCACCGCTCCATACAGACATTTGCAGGATTGGAGGTGAAGCATCACGCCATCTTACGGTCAGGAATAGATGTCGGTGAATAGATAGCTGCACGTTCCAGCCACATTGGACTCGGGGCAAGAACCCCTGACTGCCATAGAATAAGAGACTGGGTGGGCCCCAAATCGGATCTTGAACTTGGAAAGGATAAGGAAAGAATAAGGAAATATTTCTTTTCCGTGCCTTTAGTCGCCCACAATTCCACTGACCTCTACCCCGCAGGTTGGTCAATGCTTACTGAGCTGTTCGGGCTCCATCCTATATGTCGTCATGAAAAATATCCTGTACCATCTTTCACATAACATTCTATTTTTCCGGGTGGGTTTGTGCAGATTTACAAATAGGGTACACATCTGTCCCCGGCTTCTCGTCTCGGATAAACATGTTCACAACTGTATCAGTCCAAGTTGTGTTTGTAATGGAGAGAGTGACACTGAAACAACCCCCCCCCCCGATATTCATTCCGATTGCCCCCTCAGTATCATTCCCAACTGATGTCTGTTCACGTTTAACCCACCTACCACAAATGCTGTATAATGTCTTATAATAATAATAATAATAATAATAAGGCATACAACATCAACAAATGAAAGAAAGATTGGAACAGGAACACAGCAGGAGATTAAGAATGTACTGAAATCTGAACTGAACGCCAAGAATAAAATTACAGCAATTGGAACACTAGCTGTCCCAATATTGAGACACAGTTGTGGTATAATTAATAGGAGAACTGGAGAAATAAAAAAATTTGACAGGAAAACTAGAAAGATGCTAACATTGTATAAAATGCATCATTCAAAACCTGACATAGACAGGCTATATATAAAGAGGAGAAAAGGAAGGAGAGGAATGGTACAAATCGAAGCGGCATATAAAGCAGAAATAATTAATATGGCAGAATACCTTAACACAAATTATAAAGAAGACCACTTTGTAAATACTGTTAAAAACCATGAAAGCACCCAACCAAATATGAACTCAATAATTATGACAGCAGAAAAAATCAAAGAAGAATTAAGTCAACAAAATGAGAGAGTGACGCAAAACAGGATGGAATACACCTCACAAAGGCAAGATTGGGAGAATCCCTAAACGAAAAATGGAAAAACAAAGTAATGCATGGGAGGTACATCAGAAATATAGATGGATTATTAGTGAATAAGACACTTTCTTCTGGTTATCGAAGGAAGACCTAAAAGCAGAAACTGAAAGTGAAATAGTGGCAGCACAAGACCAGACGCTACAAACAAAATATTACGCAACCAAAATATTGAACACAGAGACAGATAACAAGTGCAGATTTTGCCAACAATTTTATGAGACAATAGACCACATAATATCAGCATGCCCAATGCTGGCAAAAGAACAGTACATAAAAAGACATGATAGAGTGTGTGCACAACTACACTTCAACATATGCAAGGAAACAGGGGTACAAGTAGACACAAAACACTAGTATGAACATGTGCCAAAATCAGTAGAAACAAGTCAAGCAAGCAAGGTAACCATATTACGGAACCAGCAAGTACAAACTGGCAGAATTATCCCCAACAACAAACCAGACATTATAATCCGTGATAATGAAACGGGAACATGTATGTTAATAGACGTTGCAATCTCAGGAGACAGAAATGTGATTTAAAAAGTAGCCGAGAAGATTATAAAATATAAAGACCTTACAATAGAAATACAGCGCATGTGGAATGTAAAAACAAAGGTGATACCAGTAATAATAGGGGCGACTGGGACTATTTCAAAGTTACTCAGAAAATACGTGAACAACATACCAGGAAAACATGAAGTC
>Ga0131853_10028025_pt1 | contig 10095 bp, 7 predicted proteins | sample TergutLab28metaG_FD_92764 | JGI IMG/M metagenome (GOLD analysis project Ga0131853, IMG submission 92764) | Labiotermes labralis P1 segment gut microbial communities from Petit-Saut dam, French Guiana - Lab288 P1 (version 2) (version 2) | ecosystem: Host-associated > Arthropoda: Insects >... | reverse complement strand
GCCTCGTGAGGTCAATTGAGGAGCTACTTGAATGGAAAAAGTAGCGGCTCCAGGTCTAGAAAACAGAGATTAACGGCTGTGGGGACCCGTTGCGCTGACCACGTGACACCCCTCTCTCCGCAATGGCACTAACTTCGCTGACCGGCGGCGGCCGCTCTGTCGGTATAGTTCGCGTGCGGACTAAGGCCACGGAGTTGTTTAAGGTACAGCTGAGTCATATGTGAGACTATTATGTACGAGACATGTCTTACCTGAAGTTATAGACCAAAGTAGGCCTAATGAGGCCTATAGCAGTAAACACTTTCGAGTTTGTTTATTACGTGGTTAACGAAATGCTTTGCTACAGAATATGGAATTAAGGGATACAAATGTGACCCAAAATTAAATAAACAGAACAATTATACATCTCCATCCAGCTTCTGCCGTTGATGTGACCAGCACTTCAGGTTATGCGCTGTAATTACTTCAGTAAAGGTATTCAGATGTGACGAAAAGTATTCATGTGTGTTTCATGTTAAATGTCAAAGGAATGTGCCGATGGTGCCTAACAGGTGCATTTTCGAGTGTTTATCCCACTAGGTGGATAAAGAGAGTCGAACTCGGTTATAACATCGTGAAAGGGACTGGATATTTTGTGTTATAGGGGAGTGTCATGCTAACCGAGTAGTGACACTGTTAGAAACTAACAGATACGACACAATATTTGAGGGTATATACCACGCGCCGCGTACAACGATGTCATTATAACCGGGTTCGACTGTATTTACTTCGTCACAAGTGACTGAAATATTAATCATAAGTAGATTGTAAACATTCGCATTCCCAATCAGTGCCTGCTGTCTGGACACGCAGTAGATTCCACTCTGGGTGAATGGATTGAATACTGGAAAGTTTTAAGAGACCTGCATTGGTAAAAACTAAGAGTGCTCCAGATTGAACATCCATTACAAAGAATTTTTCAATACAGACCTTGTTATTGTAGATTTTTCATAAATGTGCAGTTTTAATTACGGGTTAAAAATTCAGATCCTTTATTCAATGGTAACTGCACTTGGAAGTTGGGTTTTTTGAAGTCGTGTTTTGAGTTGGGTTATAATAATTTAATTTTGTGTAATTTTTAGCGATAAAATAATAGGCAGGACACAAGTGCTCTCTGTATTGTAAGGTGCATCTAGTAAGTGCCATATATCATACGAGGCCCCAGAGACCTGTAACCAACAAGGGCAGTGTAGCCTACAGTTTATACGTTTCAGTGGCTTTTCAAAACTCCATCGCGCTTTGTTCGTGTATCTGTGGAAACGCCAGTTCAGCGTCTGATGGCGATTGTCTTTGGGTTGCGACTTGCCAAGGACGAGGTGTTGGATAATGTTTTTGACTGGCTTTTAAGTTTCCAAAAAGACAAATTTCTTGTTCTTGGTATGACGTGTGAAATATGTATAAGGATCTATGGAGAAAGTACGTTGACAATGCACATACTTTGAAGCATCTTCAGAAACTTCGATATTGAGGAATGTATAGCACCGTCCACAAACTGTAAATACTTGTTTCTTCCCAGGCCCCATTCAGACAGTAGTGTGCTGTGATGACGATGCGTAAATTATCTACCAAGTAGCTGACAATGTGCAATGCATTTTTCTCTTTTCACTGCACAGACGTTAGTGACGTGTTTACATGATACTTTTGTACTGCTTTTTCCACGATGTTAACCAGTTTTGGCAGCCCAGATGTCATTTGTTACGTTTCTAGGGCGGAAGCAGTAGCTAGGAACCCACAGATTTAAAATTCGTGCGGTACTGAAACAACCCCCAAACTAGAGGTTTTTGCAAGAACAAGGCACTGATTATACCTGTGGACAGAAACAGTAGAGCCACGGATGATTAAACTGCTCGTTGCCCACGGGTGCTACTGTTGAAAACTATTTCACGGGTCGTAATGTGATACATGATGTGCGTGTAACGAAGGTTCCGTGGATCGCTCCACCGTATGTGCAATGCAAACTTAACCTCGTTCTACGCATAGTGTTAAGCGCGATGGCGTGTAGTTCATATTGACCCTGTTATCCTAAGAGATGGTCTTTCTAATTCGTAGTTAATTAGTGGTAGATATTGCTTTAATACGCGGCTCAGTGATCTCAATTTGTGTACAAAGCCCTAAAAAGTCTGTCTATAAAATTATTGCATTAAAGACATTAAGAAATATATTTTCACAATAAGCATTAAATTAGATAATTAAACGTGAAAGTGTACAGTGGTCAGATTTGTTGTGTAATTCCTGTCTCAGGTTTTCAACTCTTATTTGACTTCCACCAATCAGCTGGTACATCAGAGAACTACTACATATTTTGGAGGGGGATATATGCATTTTTTTTTTTTACTGCTGTAAACTGTGAGAACTAGAAAAAATGGTTCACAGTTGGAGTGAGCTATGTCACAAGAGACAGCTGGAGTTCGGTAGCAACTGGTCGGTGAGTTTACAGGCAGAATCCATGTTTTGACATTCCTCCATGTGACTTATTTACTGTAATTCGTAATGAAAGTTAAAGTACCGTAGGTTGTGGTCAGACCGCATATTTGCTCTTCTCTGTTCAGTTGCTGGTCACGAATACAAGCTTAGGTACTTTGTTTGTGTTTTAAATTCGCCGTATGTGTTTGTTTCCTCAGCAAACGCCTAATAGCGGGCGAATTTCAAACTGAAATGCTGTAGGTCATATCTAGACTAGTTCAGTTTACATTCTTCCACAGATAATACCCCGCATTTGAGCTGAAAGGATTATGGAGATTATGCAATTCCATAATGTCATATATTAACTTCACTCACATTATGTTTATACTTACTAATAGGCTGTAAATCACAACTGAAGCCTTGCCTAATAAAGTTATCCTCCGTGCTAAATGTGTTCAGTTGGCTGGAACGCAAGGTGACACGTATACGTGTTTTCAGTTTGTGACGCTGCGAGCGTACTTGTTAAAGGGAGACGGCCTGTTGTAGTTGGTGTTGATGCCAGACATTCGCAGCGTCATATAGTGCAAATCCTGTATATCAGGTGGCATCCGATACGTCTGGCCCCATGACCTTACTGAGGTCGCGTGCTTTCATTATAGTGGACGTCAGTATGCGTCAATTTCAGTTAACAATTGTTTGATTTAGTCTGAATTCAGTGCAATGTGCAACTGTCAGGTGGAGCGCACTGCTGCTAACGCACACCATATGATCAATATATGTGGTAGAAAATTATAAAATTGTATAGTCATTCTTCTTCTTCTCCTCTTCTTCTTTTTCCATTGGCACTACAGCCCACTGTGGGCTTTGGCCTGTCGAAAAATGTCCTTCCATTTTTTCCTATCTGCCACCAACTCTCTTCATCTTCTCACTCCCAACACTTAAAGATCTCTTTCTACCTCTTTCCACCTTTTCCTGGGTCTTCCACTTCTTCTCGTCACTTCCAGTTCTTGAGTGAAGATCTTTTTGGGCATCCTATCCTCCTCCCATTCTCTCTAGGTGACCTAACCAGCTTATCCTTTGCCCTTTTATCCATTTTACTATATTTTCTCCTTTGCTCCTCTCTTCTAGTTCTCGATTCGTCCGACTTTTCCATTCCTCGTTTTCATATTTAGGACCATACATTCTTCTAAATATTTTCCTTTCAAAAATTAGCACAGCTTGTTCTTCTTTCTTCATCAACACCCATGCTTCCGCTCCATACGACACTACCGGTCTTATTAGTGTCGTATATAATTTTAGTAGCTCTGGATAAAAGTCGATATAGTCACACACAACTGTCAATTTATTAGAAGTATTAGTTGTATTTCTATTATTGCTAGACATACAACAAATACTTCTAATAAATTGCCAGCTATGTATGACTACATAATATTATAATTTTGTGACCACATATATTGATTATATAAAACACAACGGGGATGCCTGAGTGGAGAATAGCACACCTTATGTATAAATACTCGTCAGATTATGGTAATTGTTTGTATTTATGTACACAGTAGTGTTTCTGTTACTACCGATGTCTTTCATGTTTGTAGTTACGTACAATTGTATTAATCCTGTAGTTTCTAGACCAGACATTGTGCAGATGGTCTTCATTTGGGATCAGTGAATTTGATTTCATATTGTGTTTCGAGAAACGTTAATTTTCCACGCATTAAAATATCATTTTTGTAATGTTGGTTGAATTTTAAGATGTAAATTGTTTTTAAAAATTGGTGCAGTCATGTTTGAAACACGTTAAATGGTGACAGATGTCAAGTGATTAGTGGAATGTGTTATGTTACAGATCCTTGACAGTAAATGATTGTACAGTACGTTAGTACATAGGATTTTGTTGTTTTCAACGACGGATCTGAATGGTCAGGTACATACTGTCGCCTAGTGGCAAATTATTAAGCCTAGTGATTGCAATATATATAAGCAGGAGGGTTGTTTGACCGTGCATCTTCCTCATGAAATAATGTGAAATGCCAACTTGATGCAATAAGGTAATTTTATTGCTGTATTCTTAGCTCGACATGTTCCGGGCGCATATGCCCATCATCAGGAGCATTAGATGTTGAGTTGCAGCATATGGTTTTCTGCACCGAGTTTGTGGATGAGCGGCGGTGGTCTTGAGAGCCGCTGCGTGGGTCGTGTGTACGTTGCGGATGGTGCCGTGCGTCTCGCACGGCACCATCCGCAACGTACTTTAAACACAACGAGATGCGCTCTACGAAGATTGTTCGTACAATGCTGCAGCTGCGTAGGGCCTATGTGGGATTTTATTTCGATGTTTTGTACAGAAACTACTACAAAAACAACAGAATTTTATGTTTTGTTGACCGTGCATATTATTACAATACTTGTAAATAACCAACTTGATGCACAATTATTTTTTCTTATATTTGTTTATTCCATTTCTCTACATGTTTCGAGTAACCAAGTGCTCATCATCAGGAGAGTCAGTTGTATCAATACGACCTCTGGTATATGTCACTGTATGCAGGTTGAGATGGAACCGGTTCTGCTCAGCCGAACCGGTTCCATCTCAACCTGCATACCACAAGGTCACCTACATACGGTGAAATATACCAGTGGTCGTATTGATACAATTGACTCTCCCGATGATGAGCACACGGATGCTCGAAACATGTAGAGAAATGGAATAAACAAATCTAAGAAAAAAGAATTGTGCGTCAAATTGGTTATTTACAAGGATTACAAAAACAACAGTTCTTTTTTTCTCCTTCAGTACCACCAACACGATGCAGATAAACCCTGACAGCCGAATTTTCACATGAATTTTTATTCTGTCAAACACCACTTGCCGATGTCGCATTTGTCCTTCCACACCAAGTCATTCAATTGGAACAGAATATTGATGAAATTTCGTTTTCTTTTCACTTACCGCCAGAGGGGGGGTGTTAAACAATTTATCCCTTCTGCACATATGGTAACTGTGTTACAATTATATTATCTGTACCCTTTCAAAATCTTGGTTTATGAGTGAGACACCTGGTTTAAAAAAACTGTAGCTATTAACTCAGATTTTGAGAATGTTTTAAACTGTGTCCGTAATATGACAGCAAGCGGTATAGTTCGAAAACTCAAACTGGATATGTGTTACTTTTCAGCCATGGACTTTAGTGACGGTAACCATACACATGAGCAACGAAGGGAACGTTTTACATTTAACTAACTACGTGGAGCAAAATACTTCTTGTGAAGCGAGCAGTTGAACTACACGCAGTAGATCAGGTTTGCCAAACACGCGGCACGCACAGCTTTATAATGTCGCATCTTACATTTTGATATTTATGAACTTTAAACTGGCCCCTTTTTGTTGTTTTTATCACGTGATACACCTTAAGAATCGTGAAAAACTAATTTCTGTAGTAAATGAAATAAACAAACAACTAGATGCAACAATAACGGTTTATTGATGATTCAGTCAGCTCGACATGAACTAATTTCCACCTCATCCAGGCTACCATCCGGCGACATCGTCGGTGCATTATACCACAAGCTGTAAACACAGTCTAGTGCTCCTGAGGATGGGCGAGATTATCGCCCGAAACATGTGTAGTTGATTGAAATCATCAATAAACCATTATTATTGCATCTAGTTGGTTGCTTATTTTATTGTATCAGTGATGCACGGTCACACAAACATCAAATTTAATTGCTGGAGTATTTTACATTCCTTCGTTTTCCTTCACTGCAGTATTTACAAATGAAGATTGACGACGGAATGTGACATGTTGTGGCCCAAGATGTGAAGTTTGATATGGGGTTTGGCCCGCTACCTGTTGCGGGTCTGACAGGACCGCAATTGATCAAGTTTCATGATAAATAAAGGTTGGTTAGCAAGTCCAGAAGAGTCAACCCACGTAGCCATCTTGAACCAGCTGAATTCAGTCCACAAGCTGTTGCTCTTTCCAAATGGTTTTCTGCCCGCGATTTGGTCACTCTGACTAAAATTTTTTATGTATTACTCTTCCTTGCGGGGTGCCCGCCCATCGTTTCACCCTTAATTTGGGGTAAAAAACCTGCTCATTCTGCAGTGTTCTCCATCATCCTGTCACTTCCTTTCAGGTAGGCTCCCACCCTTTTCTCAAACTCCCTCAGTGGCCCCTTAATGTGAACGTATTGCATGAACGAGGCCCAAAGTCTCCCATAGGCTACTTCATTATATGTGTAGGCTTGCTTACAAAATCTCGATAGATTTACTTCAACAAACGTGACTGCACCAAGTGTATCTACTGTTTTATCGTGTGTAATTTTTGGTGTATAAAAGTTGGGGCGAAATGTCCACAAACTGTAAGACACATTTTGTTACTTACAAAAGCGCTCTGTGATGTTGAACTATATACGAGTACGTAATGACGGTTCCTTTCAGTTAGCTGTATTAGTGTATAACATACTATCAGCTGTACATGTATGTTATCAGCAGAGATGATATGAATATTTTTAATTCAATAAAGTGTTTGGATAATATAACTTGACTGATCTCTCCCCCCCCCCCTCCCCCACTGTTAGATATATTCCAATGTGACACCGGCTCCTTGAAGAATCCAGACATTTTTTTGAACCTCAGGATGACGACTCATATATTCCCATCTTACGTCTCACCAAACAAATATGGGAAGTGTTTAACAAAGGGGCACACTAAATTCCCAGTCATGCTGGCTTATGGGTGTTCTTCAGTTTACTACAAGTGGACTTTTAGTATGGGTAATTATGACTGAAAACACGAAAACTGATTATATATATATATATAGGTTTAGGCGCCAATAGTAGGGCAGAGACCGCAAACGGCGTCTTAAAAGGTCTTTGTAAACACGTTTACAAGGTTGCGAAAAGCGGATGTGTGTCAGTCCTTCCTCGGGCATGGAACAACTCGCCTACCACTGGACGGATTTTTATGAAATCTGATTTATCATTTTTCGAAAATATGTATAGAAAATTTCATGTTTCATTTATTACGCTGGCAAGAATAATGGGTGCTTTGCGCGAAGACAAATCTACATTTTTGATCGTCTCTCAGGTCTTAGAATGAGAAAAGTTGTAGAGAAAATCAAAACACACATTTCGTGTTCAATAATCTTTCTTATAAAATCGGGCAGTTTATGATAATGTGGAAAAATATTTTACGCGCCGCGCAGGCCACAGGTGACTACGGCGCATGAGCATTGCACGCTGGATACCTAAGGCTACAGACACGCGCACACCACATAAGTAATATGTATTGTTGTCACACTGCGAGAATAGTTGCACGAACATGTCTTACTGCTACGTGATACGCGCACTGCTTGACTTGTTCGAAGTGACATACGAAGATGCACATCTTTACGTCCAAACAGTAGAGCAGATCCACTCGTCTCTGCGTGGTCTGTCTGACGCCGAAGATTTAAAAACTGCGCTACTTCCAAACGTCGGTGACTTTACCAGTCGACACGGCGTAACATTCCAAAAGACTTTGGTCTTTCTTCCGTTAAGAACGCCTTGTCCTCCTGGCTGAAGGTTAAATGGATCCCGTGTCTACGTTACATGTCTCGTCCTGGGGTTGTAGGCGGATGGAGAAGGCCTCAAGGCATACAATTCGGAATGGTTTCCCATTTCTTAATTGCTCTGGAGTTTCGGATGGGACATCTTTGGCGACGGAGGTTGTTGAGATAGGTGATCCTGTAGGTCAGGGCTGGCCAACATTGGGCCCTCGAGTAAAGTATTTGCGACCCTCGTTGACCAGAATAGTTTCAAAAATTCAGTTTGTAAATGACGGCGTTCTAGTTACTTGAATACCCCCCCCCCCTCATTATATGTATACACAAGTGCGTCCCTCAGGCCAGTCCTTAACGAATTATGTGGCCCTCCTGTAGGTCGAAGTTGGCCAGCCCTGCTGCAGGTGATGGATGCCTACACCCGTTTACACATTGATCTTTTGTTGTTTGAATTTTTTCCACTTAAGAAAAATATTTCTCGGATGGTCCGAAACGGCGTATCAGTTGATATAAGGTATACTGTATCTACAAAAATACACGGCGTCATGTCCCATAACATACCTTGTTGCTTCATTCTCCTTCTCCAAATACTGTTCACAGAATTTTGTAATTGAAACTTTAACGTGCAGTGTGTTTGGGCCCTTGATCGGTATGCCGACCGAATACAGGGGCCTCATTCGCGAACTGTTTGGAACTGGAATGTTATTTCCTTTAGTCGGTTAACACCAATGGACGTCTCTTATGTAATGGAATGTAAGAAAAACACTTAACAGTAATTACTGACACGCAACGTGGCATCACTGTAAACTGCCGGCCCAAACCGTATCAATGTATTTCTTATTTCGCCAAAGATTTATGAAGTAATTTTTAAACTTATTAAGCAGACATGATGTACAGTGAAGTTTTGTGTTCAGAAACAACAACCTGTTCACATGTTCACACAACCGTCGTTTTCCGTACACTGCATTTGTATCCTGTTCTAATCATTCGTTTATACAGGGAGTTAAACCGAAGACCGAACCCAGACGAACTGCAAGCGACAAACAGACTTTGAACTGACGTCCGTTACACTGACAGGTAACATAGTCTGCGGATTATGGATGTAAGGGTAACATTTTTCCAGTGTGATTTGTTTACGTTTGGTTCGTCCAGTGGCTGTACAGCCAGATGCCATTCTTGACCTCCCCAAAGCAGCCAGCTCCCAGTACTGTTCAGCTCTGATGTGTTTGTACCACACATCAGCTTTCCCCACCGTTTCTTGGGTTTCCGTACGCCCAACTGCTTCCTACCGTATGTCCGTCAGGTGTTTTATTAGGAATACGGGATTTCTCCATTCGCTGTACGTGACCAGGCTTCACAAATCCCCTTAGTCCTATGTAAACCGAGAAACTGGAACGGCATAAATTTCATGATATATGTCTGTCTATACCTTCTTCTTCCTATGTATCGTCTTTTACAAGATAGTTCCCTAGCTGACTGTACACGTGCACATTGACTGCCATCTATCAGCAATTCACTATAACCCCTTACTCCGTTGTTGATACTTTTTCAGTCAGGAGTGGAAAATATGGCAAATGGTGGCTTCACAATGATGTACCTTCGGATTCGATAATAGCATTCTGCTATCCAAAAATATGAAGACTAACGTATACAGAACTGTAATTTTTCCTGTTTTATATGGGCGTGAATCTTGGTCTCTTACAATGTGGGAAGAATCAGGTCAGGGGTGTGCGAGGAGAGGGTGCCGAGGGAAATACTTTCGGTCTAGGAGGCAGGAAGTGACAGGGGACTGACGGAGCCGCATACTGAGGAGCTTCATAATCTGTACTCCTCACCGAATACTTTTCGGATGATCAAATGAAGAAGGATGAGATGGGCGAGGCATGTGGCACGCATGTGGGAGAGAAAGATAGATACAGGGTTTGGGTGGGGAAACTTGAAAGGAAGAGACAACGTGGACGACGTAGCCGTAGATGGGAGCGCTGGGACTAGATGTGTCTGACTCAGGTTATTCACAAATGTGGGGGGGGGGGGCCTTGCGAATTCGTTAATAACACTCCGGTTCCCAGATGGCCCCGGCTGGCCAGTCCGTATTACGACCTCTTTCCCG
>Ga0131853_10028023_pt1 | contig 10095 bp, 7 predicted proteins | sample TergutLab28metaG_FD_92764 | JGI IMG/M metagenome (GOLD analysis project Ga0131853, IMG submission 92764) | Labiotermes labralis P1 segment gut microbial communities from Petit-Saut dam, French Guiana - Lab288 P1 (version 2) (version 2) | ecosystem: Host-associated > Arthropoda: Insects >... | reverse complement strand
CGAGTTTGTCCCTAAGGGACAAACTGTCACTGGAAGTTTTTATTTGAGTGTTCTGGAACGCCTATGGAAGAGGATTCGCCGTGTCCGGCCCGAGTACTCAGCACCAGGCAGTTGGTTTCTTTTTCACAACAATGCACCTGTTCACCGGGCAGTTGCTGTACAAGAATTTTTAGCCCCAAAACAAGTGTGTATGCTCCATCATCCGCCCTACTCTCCTGATTTATCCCCCTGTGATTATTTTCTGTTCCCCAAACTAAAGTTACCATTGAAAGGGCGCCTGCTTGAAGATGTTCAATACATCCAAGCATCTGTGACATCGAGTCTTCGGGCCATACCACAAGAAGACGTGCAGAGGTCCTTCCAGTTTTTGCTCGATCGTGCCACTCGCTGTATCGGTACAGAAGGGATGTGCTTTGAATAAAATACAGATAGTACTCAAGTCTTTTGTTCCAGTTTTATTCTATAACATCAGTCTCATTACGTAATTGTCAGACTGTGTAAATCCCTAGAATAATATTGTCTCAAACCGAACAGGCTTTCTTCCAGCTGTTTATTGAGTCCCTTTAATTTGCAGTGTGATAATTATGATACTGCAAATTAAAGGGACTCTAAACACTCTGACATCTTATCACAGCGACAAAACAAAGGCCCACTTACTTGGATCACAGCTGGAGCAGTGAGGTGTTCTTGAGAAAGGTACAGTAGTGTTATATTATAGGAAGAGGCAGTCAGACACCGACATGTTACTCAGTGGATGGTGATAACAATAATATCCGATAATTAATGTAAGAATTGCAACTTGAACACACCTCTGGCAATGGAGATTTTTCAGTGATTCATCTAAGGCCAGTTTGAAGGCAGTGTTACTCCACAATGGAAATAGTTCCCTTCTATCACACTGGCTTATGCGGTTTACACGAAAGAAACATAGGAGAACCTTCAGATTTTGCTGCAAAAAGTAGGCTATGAAGAATGCCGGTGGAATATATTGGTGCTGACCTAAAAGTCACAGCATTGCTGACTGTGCTGCAAGGCGGAGATACCGAATTCTGCTGCTTTTAATAGAAACGAAACAGCCGAGCGAGGGACTGCCACTGCAGAATGAAAAATGACCACTCTGTTCAGAAAAAGTACCAAGTCAGAAGAATGTGGCACATCCAGCTGTAGTGCGTAAGTAAAAAATCTGTTTGCCTCCATTTTGAGTATCAAGCTCTGTTTGATAAAATTGTCTGTGAGAGCGGTGGATAAATAAAGCGAACGGTTTGCCTATTTAAGGCAAAATTCTTCCAAAATAAGTGAGGTCAATATGAAAGAAGGAATTTTCATTCGTCCACAAATCACAAAACTGTTTGAAGACCAAGCCTTGAGTAAAAAATTTAAATTCTACAGAACGAAGAGCCTGGAAGGTATTTGGAAACGTCTGCAGAAACCTTTCCACGCAATAAAAAAGCAGAAAATTACATTTAATTTGGGCGGGAGCTAATTTCACCATACAGTGCTGTGGGGTGTAACGTGTCATTGGAACTTAATTTTTCTGTACCACCATTTAGATTTATTTCCCTGAATACATGGTAGTCGTGTCCGACGAACTTGGTGGTTGGTTCCATCAGGATATTTCCCAAATCTACAACTTGTACAGTGGAAGATTGAGTCCAGACATGTTGGCTGACTACTGCTGGAGTCTTACAAAGGAGGCACCAACCGTCAAAAGCAAAAGAATTGCCTCGAATTTTAATCGGGAACAATTTTTTTTCGACCAATGTAGTATCACCAAACTGAAATGTCATTTACCAAACTGAAAGAGTATGTGTCACGTGCAGAACTTTCTGGTATGTTGTGCTGAACTTTCTGGTATGTTGTAATTTAATTAGTTATGTCTTTTTTTTTGCATTGTGCTGTTTCTTTTTGTGGTAGTGAAGGTATACTTAACGTGGTCTTCGCATTTCGAATCAATCAGATCAACTGGTTACTTCAGTGTGTGAATAGGGCAATTTCCGCAATAATTGGCCCGTTTGCGGGCAGCATAATCAATACACGGAATGAAGAATGATATAATCAGATGTGTATTTTTACCTGTGTATTTTTGCATTGGAAATATACTGTCAGTAATAGGAAAATTTATTTAAAAGTGCAGTTCACAACCTACGCTAGGTTGTCCAAGAAGAATGAGATGGGCAGGGCGCGTGGCACGTATTGGAGACAGGAGAAGAGCATACAGGGTTTTGGTGGCGAGACCTGAGGGAAAGAGACCACTTGGAAGACCTAGGAATGGATGGGACGATATTAAAATGGATTCTCAGTAAATGGGATGGGAGCATGTGTTAAATTGATGTGACTTGTGATAGACATGTTGTGGGCTTTTGTGACTGCGGTAATGTACCTTTGGGTTCCATAAAATGTGAGGAATTTCTTGACCGCTGACCCATTAGCTTCTTAGGAAGGACTGTACTCAGTGGAGTTGGTTAGTATAGCTTGTTTAGCATATTTTAGGCGCGTTCGCAATCGAAAAACAAGTACTAACTTAATTTCTGTCCGTCCTCTTGAGCAAGTTGGCTTCCGCCGCACGGACTTTTTTTAAATTTGGCATCAGTATTCTTCGAAAATCTCTCGAGAAAATTAAAATTAATTAAATTCGGACAACAAAAGTAAGGGCACTTTTCCTGATGACTTATGTACTTGCATAACAGTGTCTCGCTTAATTCTTAGAATGAGAACTGTTCCAGACGGAAGTTATAAAAAAAATCGAAACACATGTTTTATGAGTAGACAGCCTTGCATTTTGGGACCCTCTGACGTCACAGGCCACGTGATGTAAACATACATGGCGGCGGGGTCAATGACCTCATGACGTCACATGTAAACAAGGATAGCGGCGGGGTCAATGACCTCTCCGTCACGCGGTGTAAATAAACCTAAATTTATCCTGTGATATAGAAACAAATGACGTAGTATATGAACAAATATGGCGGCAGGATCAAAGTCCCCTCGTTCGCATGGTGTAAATAAACCTAATTTTAACCTCTGATATGCAAACTAATGACGTAGTATGTAAACAAATGGCGATGGTCACATGATGTAGACAAATGACGCAGTATGTAAACAAATATGGCGGCGGGGTCAATGGACTAATAACGTAGTATGTAGACAAAGTAGGTGGATGAACTAATTATGGCAGACAGTATGGCGCCGGTTATTATTTTGAATGAGCGCTAACTTAAGTTCCGCCATTTTTTCCAATATGGCTGCCTGCGCTGTAGTTTTAAAATTTGTGCTAACTTTATGTTTGAATTGGCGCTTTCCGCCATTTTTCAATATGGCTGCCAGCGCGGTACTTTTAAATTTGTTGTAACCTATGTCCGCCAGTTTTCCAATATGCATGCCAACGCGCTAACCTTAAATTTCTTCCTACCTAACTGCGCGGTACTTTTAAAATTTATGCTGACTAACTTTAAGTTTCAATTGGCGCTTTTCGCCATTTTCAAATATGGGTACTTGCGCGGTACTTTTAAGATTCATGCTATCTAACCTTAAGTTTGATTTGGCGCTTTCCGCCATTTTCCAATATGGCTACCTGCGCGGCACTTTTGAAATTTATGCTAACTAACTTCACGTTTGAATTGGCGCTTTCCGCCTTTTTCCAATATGGCTACCTACGCAGTACTTTTAAATTAAACATAACTACTTACAATGTGGCTACCAGCGTGGTTACTTTAAATTAAATTTTATACGACTTTATGTTTCTCGTAGAGCTGGTGAAGCGTTAAGATTCCGAACTTATAGTTGATCTATGGAGGGTTCGAATCCAGCGGTTTTAACCAGCTCTCTTTTTTTAAAGGATCCCGGGTTAAAGAAAATAAATACATTTTATGAAAACATTCAACGTACGATTTTTAGGTATGTAATTAATCAATTATGTAAATTATTTTAGTCCCAGTCGCATAAGTTTTAGATCGGTAGACTGATCAACGTTTATTAGATTGGGCGCTATGTAACAATTAGTAGGACGCGTACATTTTTGAATCTGACAACCAGAGCTGTGTTTATAAGTTTTACAATGCGTTGGGTATTCTTTTTTATAACCTAACTTCTAACAATATGGTTGCTATAGCACACTATTTTTTAAATATTACTTAAATGGGAAAGTGGACAATAGGGTCAGTATTCGCCCCACGTGTGGACAGGTTCGAACATGTACGCAAGTTTGTCAAACAGCACTTAGTGCTTCCTCTCGGGGTAAAACCCAATAACTTTCCCTTTTATCGTTGTAACATCAAAAACCGATTAGAATAACCTCTGATGTGTAAATAAACGACGTAGTATGTAAACAAATATGTTGAATAACCTATTTATAGCAGACAGCATGGCATCGGCTATTAATTTTGAATGAGCGCCATTTTAAAATTTGTTCCAACCCAAGTACGCCATTTTACAATATGGCTACCGGGGCGCTAGTTTCAAATTTAACTTTATATGATTTTGTGTTTCTCGAAAATAGTTGGCTGAAACGGTAAGATTCCGAACTTATAGTTGATCTATGGAGGGTTCGAATCCAGTGGCTTTAACGAGCTCTCTTTTTTAAAGGATCCTATCCCAAGTATAAGGAAAATAAATGAAGACACGACTTACATTTTACAAACACATACAAAGTAAGACTATTATTGTTTGTACACTTGCATTAATTAATCAGAGTGTGGTTCGGTACCTGACAAAAGTTTGCTTGCGTTGTGATTTTTGAAATTTTGGAATGCACAATTTGTTTTTACACTTACTGTTTGATTAGATGGAGAGTAAGTTTGTAACTTTGTATCTTTCACACATAATTTACGATGGCACTGAGGCTATTTAAGCACACGATGAGTTTGTTTAGTACAATAGACGGTGCCACCAGGATAATAGTCGCATAAAGTGTGTTCCGAGAAACTTCGTGTAAACAACTTACAATTTGCCAGTCGTTTAGGTTGTTGTAAATCAATATCAAACAAATCAAACGCACAATCATGCCTTGACGTAAGTACTTCATTAGTGATATAGGTCACATGTTTGTTGATACACACAATACCGAAGGCTAGCGACGATAAGCATACTTTCTTCTAAAAACTTTGAGCAAATATTAATTCAGACAGCATTTTTGGAAATTGTCTTGCTTCAAATGATAATACAGTTATCTCATTACTCGATAACTCCAAATAATCTCCCGTATGCGCTTTATAAGTAACACTGTACTCTTTACTAGCAATATTTTTTCAATATCCGCGTAATTTAACGTTTTACAGCACAACACGTAGAAATGAATTTCCTTCACAGAGTTTAGGATACAGGCCGTATAACTCGGGTACAGATCAAATGAACCATACAGCACTTTATCACTGTTCATGGTCGTAACTGTCATTTACGAGCCATAACCAATTTGTGTTTTTAACCTGAAAATTATCGTACCAAACACCATTTCCTACAGTATTATTCAAGTCTTCACATAAGTGTCCGATGCTAGAGTTTGGAAGGAACGAAACAGGACGAAAGTCTAGAAAATCCATTGTGTGTAACTTTTATAACTGACCACAACGAGGTTTGCTGGTGAACTGTGAGAGTAGGCTAACAATGTAGAACGGTGTTAAGGCTAGGTAATTGTAATGTAGGTGAGGAGCACATAACGCGAATGCAGGATCTTTTATATGTAGTATGTAAACACATTTCGGACTCCATCTTGCATGCTCCCACCAAACCGAATCAGTAATTTTCCAATCCTTCAGAGCAACACCGCAATGGAAACAGACGGTGTAGTCTTCTATTCCTCTAACAAAAACAATTTTATGTTAGTAGCCTCTTCGAGAAAATATTGAAATAAATGTTTTTGTTTATAAAATACGTTACCTGTATAAAAGAATCCACCTTTACTTAGATCGTCAACGATTTGATTGGATGAAGCAGGCTATGTGGGAAAAGACTGCATTCGTGCGGCGAGTCTTCCGAATTGAGGGTAGAGGGGGCCGTCCCATTGGTTACAATCGTTGTCTTATCGCCTGCGTAAAGGTTCTGGGACTTGTAGCTCTAAAAAACATTGAAAATTGGTGCGGAGTAATAGGACATAAACATATCAAAAACAAGAAATACAATGAATAGTACTTTGTGTTCTTGTACCGAATTAGTTCTTAACTCGAAATGAGACCCACCCACGTCGTGACTTCGGGTAGGTTCTTGAGACGATTTCTCATGCTGACTGTTAGAAAGAATAGGGGAATCCAGCGGCTGCCAGTTGATTTGCATCCATGAAGGGCACACACCAGGTTTCATATGTTTTTCGACGATCAACTTCACTTTTCAAGTTTAGATGTTTTAGGTTTATACTAGGCGGTAGCGGTACATATACAATGTCGTCACTTGAGTTACGCTCCACGCAAATGGTTCGACAGCTATTTACCAAATGATGTGGTCATGGTGTTCATTTCTGTAGTCGAGTAGCTAACAAACTAAATATGTTCACCCTCAAGTTAAAATCATTGAAATTTCTTTACACCAATAAAATCACAAGCCAGCTTAGAAACATACATTCCTCAGGCTATATCCAATAGCGTTAATGGCCTACTTACTCATCTTATAACTTTCACCCCCCTAGACGAAATCAATTGGGCTGAAAATATAGCAAAACACACCAAATACCAGGGCTCTTACTACAGGGTCGACGTAGCACAGGATGGATATAAGATTGTTAATTCCGCGCACAGGTCACCTTTTCCTCTTAGGAAATATTCCTAAACTTATTTGTGACTGAACCTAGAGGCTATACCATGATCAGAAGGATTTCATATAAATGAAAAATGTTAATTGCATATCTGCAATTGAATTCTAACCTACTAGTATTAACTAATAGCTCTGCCATATTTTCTTTTAAAGCGTTCCGATACTGTAGCTATTACGGTTGTCATGTAGCACGGAGCTAAGTTGGATGGTAAATGTAATCTGTATGGTTAGTTCATTAAGACTAATGCAGAGGTAATGAAATATGGGTTATGTATGTAGAATAGAGATTATGTGGAAAGCAGGCTATGTATGGTAATTAACTGACTCAGTGCGGTCATACATGTGGAACGGATGACAACCACCAAGGCTGTACGGAAACTTAGACAGCGAGATGACTAGTCACATACCCTTAGTTTAAGTAGACAGACATTTTCTATCTAAATAGGTAGGAGAAATCGTGATTGTCGCAACAGAAACATGTTTAAGAGTTTCATAGTTTTAAGCGAAAACAACTCTGCATTACTAATAAGGTATCAATACATACCATCTTATAAACGACCAGCGACGTACTACCTCGTTTAACGAAGACTTCTCAACGATTCACATTGAGAAGAATAATAAAGTGAGCAGTTATATCAACTTACTACAGGGTCGACGGTTCAATGACCGAATCTTTGTACATTTCTAGACAGATCCTACGACTCACCCAACATCTGTAAGATAGGTAGAGGTAAATAGCAGTCGAAACGTTGTAACCACAATCCTTCTAATTCAGAGGTGAAGAAAGGTATAGCTATACTTCTACTATCTTGTTAGCCGTCACAATCTATACAGAATTTTAGTACATGTACATCCATAGTATAACATAGCGTTTATTTCAAATTGTTTGAAACTCAACTTAAACAACTGTAGCGATAGTTTGATACTCTATATTAGAAAGATTTTAGGTACGAATTTTAACCACTACGATAAGGTATCGAGTTAGCTTAGTTTATGGACGTTAGATTACGAACATAAGGCTAGGTAATTAACATCAGTTTATGGATATCAGGCTAGTTTAAGGTGTTAAGTTAGGTTTTGGATATTAGGTTAGGCCATAAACGGAAGTTTAAAGAACTTAGGTTAGGTTAAGTCAGGTTACGGATGTAAGTTTAGGCTAGGTTATGAATGTGTACATACTACGTCATGAGTTCATTAACCCCACCACTATATTTGTTTACATACTACGTCATTTGTTTACATCATGTGACCATCGCCATATTTGTTTACATACTACGTCATTTGTTTACATATCAGGGGTTTATTTACGCCACGTGACCGAGAGGTCATTGACCCCGCCGCCATATTTGCTTATATACTACGTCCTTTGTTTACATATCAGGAGAAATGTAGCTTTATTTACACCACGTGACCGCCTGGGGCAAGGTTGTCCGCCATATTTGTTTTCATACTACGTCATTTGTTTACATATCAGAGGTTAAATTTAGGTGTATTTACACCACGTTCCCGCCTGGAGCAAGGTCAGCCGCCATCTTTGTTTACACGTGACGCCATGAGGTAATTGACCCCGCCGCCATGTTTACACCACGTGATCTGTGACGTCAGGTTTCACAACGTTCAAGGCTCTCTACTTTTATGTTCAATAACTTCACACCGAAAATCGTGCGTTTTTATGAAATGTTGAAAGTATGGTAGAGCCGAACAGGCCAACGAGAACAATACGGCGATGCACATCGCCTGCAGGATACCTAAGGCTACAAACGCACACTCAGCATATGTGTCTTTGCTTTTCATGTGCAACAGTGGTTACAAGAACGCACTTCATTGTTACGTTGAACGTACATTGCATGTCTTCTTACAAAGTGGGTTAGTAATATTATGTTTGTCTCTTTAAACAAATAGTTCATAAGTTATCAAAATATTTTCGGCGTTCTGTCAAGGCATTGCCAGGGAAGGGGTTGAAAGACGTGTTCTTATTTCGGATGTCAACGGAAGGGTCACACTGCCGTTAGCTGTCGTGTTTTACAACGAATGTGCACGAAAGAATTTTAACAGTATTGATGTGGTGCAGGGAAGGCATAACAGCTAAAGGGAGGTGTAGGCGGATTTATCCATGGGACTTCTTTACATTGCCTCGGTGAGTGAAAATTTGAGGTAGTGCCTGAGAGTAGACCTGGGGCCCACCCAGCCTCCTGTAAAATGGATCCCGGTTCTTTCCCGGGTGTGAAGTGCAGCCGGTGCGTGCTGCTGACCACTCACTCTCTTCTAGTACTGCGGTCGTGAAAGAGTGGAGATATACCTCTACTCACCATCTGGGCCACACCGGGCCCGTAACGGGAACACTTTACCTTTTACCTGAGAGTAGAAATTACAGACTGCGCTCATTTAACCTAGCCCCGAACAGCATTGTTTCGTTTTAACGTTGACAGATTTTAGTGACCGAAGTTCTGATGAGAGTTGCTTGGTCTCAGATTGATGTTTTCTGTGCCAGCTGCCGGGGTCATCGAACTTTTTAAGGGGTGTATGTTTTGCGTTGTTTCGTTGTACCTTGTGATTTTCGGGAAGTGTAACCATAACGTTGGACGACTCACTGCAGTAAGGAAGCCCGCTAAGAAAATGTGTACAAGATAGGTACAAAGAGAGATCAGCTTACACTACCAACTTTTAGTTGTCTGTAAATTGATGGCTGCTATAATTATGTAATGCATGTCAGATGCAATTTTTTTGTTTCCTCTTTCAAACTGGGTACCTCATAGGACCTCAAGAAATTATGCAGTTTGTGCATACTCTATCCGTGAAGTCGTGTCGGCATGACCGTTACAGCAGCATGCAATTATTGCGTTTGAAGTTGGGCGTTGCTTTGTTGTTTTTGTCCCCATTAAAAGTGTTTTTGAAAATTTATAGTTAACTAGAGTTTTTAACAATTACACTTGCAGCGCTAAAACACAGCCATGTTTATGGCGATAGTTACATGTCTCGGTCAAAAATGGATCATCATACTAATTATACAGTTATTTAAAGAACATGTAAAACACAATATATCGTACATCATTAAGTTTTGTGTGTGTGGGATCCCATAGGTTGTCCAGTTTTTAAACAACAAATTTTAAATTCATATTGGTCGTAAAGTAGTAGATAAATAGGTACTGTGTTGTTCGGCAGACTTGTGTCTTTAAACGTTTAGAAATTACAAACAACGGGTGAACCGGGCAAATGTATTAAGTAAACGTATTGTATTTGTAAATATAAATAATTCAGTATAGTTTGTCCTGTGGCGCTACGGCCCAACGCTGGCCTTTGCTTCTGCATTCTTGAGGTTCCTAGAACACACGACACACCACAGTCAGTGGGACTCCT
>Ga0131853_10028022_pt1 | contig 10096 bp, 3 predicted proteins | sample TergutLab28metaG_FD_92764 | JGI IMG/M metagenome (GOLD analysis project Ga0131853, IMG submission 92764) | Labiotermes labralis P1 segment gut microbial communities from Petit-Saut dam, French Guiana - Lab288 P1 (version 2) (version 2) | ecosystem: Host-associated > Arthropoda: Insects >... | reverse complement strand
CCCACCCTCCGACCGACCAACCAACCGACCAACCAACCACCCAACCAACCACCCAACCAACCGACCAACCAACCAACCAACCGACCAACCAACCGACCAACCAACCAACCGACCGACCGACCAACCGACCGACCAACCGACCAACCAACCAACCAACCAACCAACCAACCAACCGACCAACCGACCAACCAACTGACCAACCAACTGACCAACTAACCGACCAACCGACAAACCGACCGACCGACCGACGGACCAACTGATCAACCAACCGACCGATCGACCAACCAACGAACCGACCGACTGACCGAACAACCGACCGATCGACCGACCGACCGACCGACCGACCGACCGACCGACCGACCTACCAAGCAACCGACCAACGAGCCGACCAATGACGCGAACAACCAACCGACCAACGAACCCCGCACAGAAGACGACTCATTGAGAATCTAACATTCTTTAGTTATTCTTGATTTCAAACTTTCGCCATATTCTGAATGTTGTATGCTTTTTCTTCTGGGTAATTTCTCGGCGTCTGAATTTTATATGCCGACGTTTCGGAACACTCTATTCCATCTTCATAGGCCTATGAAGATGGAACAGACAGAGTGTTCCGAAACGTCGGCATATAAAATTCAGACGCCGGGAAATTACCAAGAAGAAAAAGCACACAACACTCTTCCGCTAGTCAAGAAATTCCCCTATTTTACGGCAAACGAGTTCATCACCGTGTTCCCACAAAGCCCCCACTTTTCCCTGTCCTAGACCACATAAATCTAGAAGATGTCCTCCCATTCTATCACTTTAAGATCCGCTTAGAAATTATTTCCTTATCTTCGCTTATTTATTCCAAACGGTCTCCATCTCTTAACTTCCCCCACCAAAATCCAGTAGCCATGCCTCTTCTCCCCCATACATGCCACATTTCCAGCCCATCTCACGCTTTTTGTCACATACACAACCGTATTAATAACGCACACTCTGAGCAGGGGCGTTTGTTCACGTACTGCAATGACGCATTGTTCCCGTGTGTTCTGTTGTGTCGGTCTGGACCGTGTTGCATTGTGCTGTTTTGTGTGGGGAGTTTGTTGTCGTGTGTAGGCAGAGGATTTCTAAGGGCCGATCCCCCATTCACGAAGACCCACGAAACGTACAAATGTACCTACTCTCACGGAATTAATCCCGAATCACTTGGAGCCAGCGGACCTAATTCGAAAAAGTTGAAAAACATCGCCTGGTTCGTGAATTGTTATATGCAACACCATTTTGATTTTAGGATCTATGAAGACACGGTGTGAGGATTCAGGTGTTTTAGAATGTGACTCTCTCTCGCCGGATATTTCTCTGACATTTGGAAATAATGGGTGCCTTTGAAACACTGGGAAAGGCTAGCCCACCGGCAGAGGGTCTTACCTCAAAAGCTCAAAATCCTCTAGAAAAATCGGTGTGGAAACCTCATATTACAGTTCAGTTTCAGTATTAGGTTTAATTGTATTTAAAACAACCATCAAATTCATGCAAGTATTTAAGTTAATTTAAGTAAAATTAAAATCAATTAACTTTTCAATACAGTGTGCGTAGTTGTAAAACTACACACACACGCGCGCACACACACACACACACGCACGCACACGCACACACATACAAATATAAGCATATATATGTATATGTGTATGTATATAGGCTCTCCGTTGTTTCTTGTGAACTAAAAAGCATCAGACAGCTAAGATGTTTTCTTCTTTTTTTAATAATCCGATCAATTACCTTAAAATGTATTAGAAATGATCAATAAGGTTAATCCTGTGATAACAGGGAACTGGGATTTTCATCGCCGTATTCACATAAGCCCGCCACTAGACAGGCTGTCTATCCAGTTCAGTCACTTTCCCATCCTACGTCCCGTTTCTGTACAACACATTACTAGCCAACTCCGCTGCTTACGCCGCACGCGAACCTCGACCTTAATAAAACCGCCAAAGTTACCCTCATAAGGCACAGTAGTCCCAAGTACGTAAATAAAAATCCTACAAACGCGTGTATTTTCTGAATACATACATATTGTAAAATTTCTAGAAATTATCCAAGCAATAAATATATAGGCTTAATGTTTCAAATGGGTGCGGACACAGAGAGCAGTTCTTACTTAAAACCAACCTGCAATAATTATAAACGAAGTTTTTTGTTCCCCATTTATGCTGCTCTTCCCTCTCCCCAACCCCCCCCAACCCCCCACAGAAAATGTTTACCCTGTTTGCTGCCGTAATGACCTAGGCTGGTGCAGCGTTGCTCGGATGAATCCAGCCTTTTGATTCCCATTAGTGAAGCCAGAATGTGTTTACTTCGTTGCCTCGATGGGATGAGTGTTATCTGAACACTGTGCTACCTCAGTGATTTGTTGTTTCCTGACGAACACTCTGTGCAGAAGCACAGCAGGGAGACCAGTTTTGCTGCAAATCCAGTCCAGTATCGGATTTTATGGTTGAAATATTGATAATGGACAGGGCCTATATGTTCCGCTAACCGCTGCATTTTATGGTTTCTTTTCAGAAAGGTCAAAAAATTAGTGGGTGATAGAAAAATCGACTCTATCGCCTACATGGATGTTCCGTTCTTGAATTTGCTCAAAGGATTTCGGTTAAATTTAGCACCGTTCGTCTTCAATAAAGATTATTCACAGAACTGTATTTTATTTTGGGTCGGTCGAATTCGTGCAAATATAGGCGGACCCCCGTATCCACGAATTCAGTATCCGCGGTTTACCGCGTCCCCCCCCCCCCAAAATGGAAAATAAAAGAAATAAACGGCTCATAAGTTTCAAAATGCGCGCCAAGCCAGAACGGACCGTAACATGGTGAAATCCAGCAGCCCAAACGCGCCCAGTACTTGACTCGTCTTCCTTTGTCCTCGTACCCACGCTTCTATGCAAAATTGCCACCATTCGGCTTCTAGCGTTCTCGCTTCTCGAATTAGTTGCTGCGTTATTGCAGCGTTTCTGTTCGAGAAGCAACAAGAAAAAATGGAGAAGTCGGTGAATACCCACAATAGGATAAGATATTTTTTAACAAATAAAATTTTCTTATTACAGTTTATGTCCGGGTACGTAAGTGTGATTTTCATTGTAAAATGTGTAACAATAGCAAGTTTTTTATTGCTTATGCAGCACTTCGGTGGAAAAGCGTGATTTTTATTGTTCTGCCATCCCTTAGAAACTGTACATGATACTGTACAGTATAGGTACTGTATTTTTTCATCGCTCTATCGTCTCGTGAGGATTAGGCTAAAACGTTAGAATCCTTTACCTTATTACGTGCGAGAAAGAGAGAGAGAGAGAAGTTACACTGTAAATGTAAAATGTAGTGTACAGTACACTTTATTATTACTTTATTTAATGTTGGTAATGTCCTACTGTGCGTAAATTATCAATTAAACCTTACCGTATACATGTACGTTACACGAACATAACGTTATATATAGCGTTCTGTATTATTCGCAGTTTCAAGTAACGGCGGTAGGTCTTGGAACGTATTATCCGGGGATATGGGGGTCCGTCAGTATATGCTTTTATAAAAATGTCTGATTGTAATGCGTGGAGAAAGACGTCAAGTACAGGTGCCACAACTGTCAACAGTACTTAGGAATGTCTAACATTTGTCAACAAAATGTTCAAGGTCAGCAGCTTAAAAAAATTAATATTTCATACTCTAACAAACAAAAGGTTTTTTTTAAGAATAGCTGAATGAAGCTGAGAAGGAATGGAAAAGTAAACAATAATCTAAGAGACCTACGGAACATAATTTAGAAGAATTATAGTGCAGACGGATCGCCTTCAAAAACTCGAGTCCATTGTCTTGTAGCTTTTACGTTTACCGAAATATTATTACCTCTGATATTGATGACAGACGTCCAGTTCTATTTCATGCATTCATGGTATAAACATAATGCAGTCTAACGCAACGATTTTGTTTTAAAGCAACAATTTCTGTTACTACAAAACATATACATGTTTCAACAAAATTTGGTCTTCTTCAAGTTCGCAAAATATACAAAGGAAGGTTTCTTGTATCGTGACAATTACCGTTGTAGGCCTATCGATATGATCTTCACATTTCTATTGCTATTTCTTTATCGTATTGCTACAAGGTCAACTTTACTCACTTTTGTACAACCAAAAACATAAGAATGAAATGAAACTGAAACGGAGGAAAGGAACCAGTTCTGTGTCAACACAGAACACACTAAGTAAACAAATTATTTTAGATTTTTTGTAAAACCTTAACATTTCTCATTGTATTCATCCAAAGCCAGATATGTTCAGTCCCGTGACATAACATCTCACACATGTATTGTTGATCCACGTTCACCTAAACTGTACCTCATTTTATACATACGTTACTTTACGGTCGACAGAAATCCCACTGTTTATAATACAACATTATTACAATTACAATTTGATATGCTGTTGAAGATGTAAGGTGAAATTTAATACAATTTTTAGAGTCTGATAAAATTGTGAGGACGAGATCCCTGTCCACAGAATTATAATTGCAAATATACAATTAACCTCTTTTCACACAATTTATAAGCCTAATGATGACTCGATCGGGATGAAACGTACACAAATTTTAAACAAACAAAAGTTACTGTTTTTATAATATATGTTATTGCCTTATTTATTATATTGCATTATTAATATATCTGACTGAACGACCAACTAATTCCATAGCTCGGAATCTTTCTTGACCATTACAGTTGCCTACATGGTCAAGAAATTACGATAATCGAAATGCCATTAGTGTGTGTGTGAGAGAAGCTAGTTACTGGAGATCAACTAACACAGGTTTAATGCAGGCAGTGCCCCATAAATTTCCGCAATCAATTTCAATAGAGTATGAACCATCTACAATTATGTCTGGCAAGTGTTCTTTCTTCTATTTTATACTTCCTCCGAAAATTGTCTTCTTGAGCGGATGTGCTCAACATCCGTATAATGTAGAGAGTAAAGCTGTGAATCTGCAAATATTTAGCAGTTTAAAACTTGCAGCAGCAGCAGCAGCAGCAACAACAACAACAACAACAGGAATATTTAAATAGTCTACTGGATTTAGTCTTGTTCAGTTTGGGTGAACGTGGGTCAACAAAACATGTGTGAGATGTTATGTCACGGGACTGAACATATCTGGCTTTGGATGAACCCAATGAGCAATTTTTGTGCGTGGACATTCAATTTGATGGTAATTTGTTTCCACTGATAATTGAGCCTGTGACATTAAATACAGCAGGCATTTGTTTCGGCGAACAGTGTGGCAGGTGGTCGAAATGTCTGCGGACATTCAATCGAGAGTACATTTGTGTCAGGGGACATTAAGTCAGATGGGCGTTTTGTCTGTGGCACGCAGTGAAACATAACCTCGTAGGAGGGAAGGGATAACTGCAGTATTTTTATTACCCTTTTGCTAAAATAAGCTTGTATTTCGAACTTAATGTCCACATTAAAGTGCGATACCGCTCACAGAATGACAGATCGCTGTTACTATACCGATAATATTCCAGACCTGCACTGCAGAAGCAAACCACCCCTTTGAAATCTTGACCATGTAACCCGGCATTCCCACTGAAATTTCCGTGGTTTTACTCTTTTGTCAAGGTAAGAGCCGGTAAGATACTTTAACCTTTTGGCGCCGGAATTATTTTTTTAATTTTAGCACACCCTGTATATAAAATGTGAATAATGCAGGAACCAAATACGTTAGAATTATGAAACAAACTGAATTTTGAAGAAAAAAAACGGAGAATATATACCATGTTTAAAATATTCAGTACCTATATTTGTTGAATAAATATATAAAATGCAACGTTAGAGGTTAGCGGTGCGGTACGACCACTATAGTTGACATTAGGTGTCAAACGGTTAAAATACATTAGAAACGACTTTTTTAAACACTTACCAACTCACGATCGATAGCGTTATGCCCAAAAACCATTCGAATTCAGTTTAAACAATATCGTCTCCTTCCACAGCCTTACCTCCTCACCATTCGTGATGGATCACCTCTCAAATTTATTCTATAATGCATAAACTTCAGCTGTCCAGCCAGTAAACTCTCTCCAAATAACCTGTCCTATCACTTATCTCAATGTCTCAATCCATGCATGTATGGTCTCCCACAAGCCGTACCCAGGCCGGCGACCATTTTTTCCCTTGGGTACTTGCATAAGTCAATTATAAGAGATGGCATTAGCTAAATAAAAAAATAATCAACTAAAACCGTCTTCCGATCTAATTCCTACATCCTTACGAGTCACTGAATCAATTTATCAACTCCTCTCCCTCATCGTAGGTATGTTTAATCCCCTCAAGCTAACTTTAATGACTTCATAAACCTAAAGACATTACGTGCATACTACTAGATTTTATGATTTCTTCTTGTAATACACATTGTAAGCCGGTCCCAGTGGCCGCGCGGTCTAAGGCATAGGTCTACGGCCGCTCGCCTGCTGAGATCGTGAGTTCGAATCCCACCGGAGGCATGGATGTTAGTCTGTTGTGAGTGTCGCGTGTTGTCAGGTAGAGGTCTCTGCGACGAGCCGATCACTTGTCCAGAGGAGTCCTACTGACTGTGATGCGTCGTTGTGTGTGATCTAGAAACCTCAAAAAATGAGGAGGCCATGGCCTACGTTGGGCCGCAGTGCCACAAGAAAAAAATACACATTGTAAACTTACGGGTTCCAACAGAGTGCAACCATGTGGCGAATATCCACGTATTGCATTCTTTGTCCTATTTTACAATAATGTGTTGATGGTCAGGTGATGGTAGTCAAAGGCCAAAATATGTAGCTGTTTCTAAATAAAAAGGCAGTTTTGCTCGACAGCGTATTACACGATTTGTTCAGAACATCCTAACAATACAACGAGATGTAAAGGCAAGGCAGTCCCGTTACAGGTCTGGAGTGGCCCAGAGGGTTCCAGGAAGTTAAGGTTCCCAGATTACATGACAACGGCACAGGAAGGTGGTAAGTTTGTCAGCCTTACGCACCCAGGAAATGCTCCTGGTACTCATTTCTGTTAGAGGCTGAGTCGACCCCAGGGTCATAGTGCGATCGGAGGGATTATATCAATGAAAAATTCAAATGACACCAGCTGGGATCGAACCAGCGACCTTCCAATTTGTAGCGCAGCACCTTAACCACTGTGCTACCGCGGTTCCCATACAATGAGACGTACTCCATTAAATTAGCATAGCGGCTGTTGTGAAACTCCATCCTACGTCATTTTTCCCGTAACTTTTTACTCCACACGCCTTGAAAGAACGAACTGTAATCATCAGGAGAAATATTAAAATCTTCCCCACCCCGTTATTTTGCTTTTAAGATTAATTTTTCCGCTCGCGTGAAAACGTTTGAGAGATTTTGACGTTTGAAGACAGTATTCAGACACAATAAAGGTGGCGCTGGATGTAGCTCCCTATGGCAGTGTAGCCAACAATTCCTTATCGATCGGGGGTGAGGGAGGGTGCTCTCATACATACCACATCCCACCATCTCCGCCTGCCATTCCCAAGATCAGGAAATTGCGGATGTGAATACCCACACACTGTATTTCAATGCGCGCTGGTTCAATAATGAAACATCCGAGACGTGGTCTTGCTTAAGTATCTTATTTTGATATCGATCAATGAAACGTACTTCACGAAAGTTTAAGGTGACATTCTGGACACAGAATACAACATGTCTTCCAGTAGTGTCTTTGGTCTGGCACTACATTACTTACATCGAATCTAATATGACGTCACTGGGTAAGCTGCGACACCAATCACGTAATACTACGTACGTGTTTGTGGCTGATATGAACTATAGGGTGTTTTAGAACTCCACACTGTATGCCGCTGATGCAGAAGAGTAAGATGTCACAAAATCAGCTTGATAAGGCCTAAATAATAAATTCGCTTACGCTGTAGAAAGAGTCATGCGTGAAACTAAAACATAAGGCTTGGAACCTCTATGGGGAGGGCGTATGTGGACCTTAAGAAAATAATGCATTGCTGAGATATTCCACTTTTGCAACGTATTGGGTAAATCTCATTAGAGGACTGGACAGGCCTTCAGGGTTCCAGGAGGTTGAAGCTCCCAGATTTCAAGACAATCGGCACATGAAGGTGGTAAGGTTGTCAGCCCTACGCACCGGTCGCCTTTACCATCAGGAAATATTCCTGGTACTCATTTCTGTTAGAGGCTGAGTCAACCTCAGGGCCATAGTGCGGCTGGAAGGATTATGTCAATGAAAAATTCCAATGATACCATCGGGAATCGAACCCGCGACATTACGGCTTGTAGCGCAGTGCCTCAACCAACTGCGCCACCGCGTACCCTAACGTACTGGGTACAGGTAGTTATTTTAAGTACATAAGACGTAATGTTCTACAGTATACAACACAACAAATACATCTGCTCGATATCCTGAATTGCATTCACACGTAAGCTTGTTACAAACTGAAAATATAATTTTTCGGGCGAAGAAGTTCCATAGTTAGTCATTAAAATGAGGGTACCAGATTAGCGCAATTTAAAAGACTGTGTCACTATTCCAAGAAACCTTCAGCGATACGTCACATACTTTGCATTTATTTCCAATTAACTGCACAGGACGCAGGAACCACACGTCTGTACCATCAGTTACATGTTTCGGCTAGTCCTAGCCATTTCAGAGAAAGATATTCTTACTAGATGCCGCTTATTATTTTATTGTACTTCTTATAGACTCAACATGTTTCGGGCACTACTATGCCCATCATCAGGAGCTCGCGACTATGTTGTTGATTACCACATTGGTCGTTTCGTTCTTGGTTTGCTGTAGGTTGGGGTTAGGTGCGGTCAGGCTGGAGTAGTGTCAGGGCTACAGAGCGGACACTACTTCAACCTAACCCCACCTAACCTCCAACCTACAGCAAACCAAGAACGAAACGACCAATGTGGTAATCAACATTATAGTCGCGAGCTCCTGATGTTGGGCATAGTAGTGCCCGAAACATGTTGAGCCTATAAGAAGTACAATAAAATAATAAGCAGCATCTAGTTGGTTTTTATTCTTCAGTTATCACAATGATGCACGGTCCAACAAACATCAAAGATATCCTTGTTTTGTATAAATATTGAACGGTAATGTTGCAATATATGTACATCATGTTATTTAGAACACTACAGTAAATATGACACATCTAAAATGGAGTTTATCCAGTTCAGAATAGGGACATACGGTTCGCTTTTGTAACAAAGGGTAGCAAGCTTCGGGTTCCATAAAACGTGTGTAATTTTCTTGATAACCTGAGGATCTATAATCTTCTCACAAAAGACTTTACTCCGTGAAGTTATGTAGCTAGACAGATAACTGGTTACAAAATTTGTTACTTCAATGTTAAGTTATTTGGTCATTTTCATTTTTAGTAACATATAGCTCACAAGTCACTACCTACGTGTAGTATAGGCCGTTCGGAACCTGATGGCACACGGTGACGCACGGGAGGGGAAGTTATGGGGAAATATGCGAATGGAGTGGGTAGCCAGCAGCCTTGCACTGTACGTCGGAACATGGACTATCCATGGTCTATCCGCTGATACGCACTCCTCGACTGCCAGTCGTTCGACTGAACTGACCCCCCCCCCCGCCGATTTAAATGGACTCGTCCGTTTTGCTGAAAGACCAAATCTGGTTTCTGCGCGTGTGCCATCACGTTTCGAACGGGCTCTACAACTGGCACACGATACTGCTGTCCAAAAAGACGCTTTTTTATTTACGTTTCATTCATTCTGTTGAATTCTCCAATAAATTAACCGATGAGTTTTTTTGACGTTTTGCTGACCGTGCAACTCAGTATATTTATCTCAGTATTTAACCAACTTGATGCACAAAATTTGTTTCACAATAAGTTTTATTTCATGCCTCTACATGTTTCGAGCACGTGTGTTCATCATCAGGACGTCAAAATTGCATTACACAGCCTCTGGTATCACCACACCTATAGTTGTGATGATACCAGAGGCTGTGTAATGCAATTTTGACCTCCTGATGATGCGCACATGTGCTCGAAACATGTAGAGCCAT
>Ga0131853_10028020_pt1 | contig 10096 bp, 9 predicted proteins | sample TergutLab28metaG_FD_92764 | JGI IMG/M metagenome (GOLD analysis project Ga0131853, IMG submission 92764) | Labiotermes labralis P1 segment gut microbial communities from Petit-Saut dam, French Guiana - Lab288 P1 (version 2) (version 2) | ecosystem: Host-associated > Arthropoda: Insects >... | reverse complement strand
TGCGCTAGGTTCGGCGTTTGCTGCGAAATACAAAAAATATCGTACGCTCGTGTTGTTTGCGCCTATGGTGCCACCAGGGCGTTGACGGCTTCTGATTTGACATGAACGCTACGGGTCAACGCCGCTGGCTTACCTTCGGACAGCCATTGGGTGCCGTAGCAGGCCTTGGCTGTTTGCAGAATTTTCACTTCGATCCGGCGTAAGTGAAGCTCGAACATGGTCCGACAAATTAGCTTTCCGACCAACAAATCCAGTAGAGCGTTCACCTTTTCCGGCACTCACTGATATAGCAAGTCGGTTCGATAGTTACCGCCGGAGGGATAGTTGACGTACAGCCGCCATTGACCACCACGCTTGATACCGAATACGCGTGCCCGGTCGCCGTACTGCTGCGCGCTCAACAGCGTGCCACCGGTGATGCCCGGATGTGAAGCAACAATATCCTGCGCCAGGTTTAGCAGAGTCTGTGTCCGAACATCAGAAACGTGAGCGGCTTCGCGCCGTTGCCGCGCTGCGGCGCTTTCAAAGACCCACTGCATAAAGGTTTGAGGAACAGGTGGGACCTGGACGTTGTGATGAACTACGATTGTCTTACTTGGTGCCTTAAAGACCATGATTCCGCAACCGGTAAGTTCGGCAGTGAAAAACAACTGCGCATCGAAACCCAGATCGACCGCATAGGCGCAATCAGGCGCCCACTGCAGATAATAAGCACGATCCCGCTGATATATGCCGTTCGGCTGATTACGGCTGATCCACACCGCCGACGTAGCCGAAATCCCGGTGTCGTCATAGCGGAGTGTGACTGGTGTTACGCGAGCTGCGGAATATTGGTAATGCAAAGGAACCGCGCCAGGGTTTTGAACCGTTCGGGAAACGCTGTTCGGGATCTCCCGCGTCATATTGCTTTCGAGCCGGATCTGACGTACGTTTCCCAGACTGTTGAGCAAGGCCGCCGGATCGGCAAGAAACTGCCTATATTGCTGTGGATTCATGCTTAGTCTCCGACCAAAGATGAAATGGATGCGCTTCCTCATCGGTAAGGCGATTGGTGTGGTAACTTTCCGATAGCCCACGCTACGACCGGGCTACTTAACCAGAACAATTCTCCACGCGATGTTATTCCATGAAGCTCACCGAATTGGTCCTGGCTGCTTTGGTCGTAATGATGGACAAGTCCGCGTGTCCACAATTGCGGGAAGATCCCTGCGGCCCAGATCGCTGAATATGAAGAGAAGCGGAGCGAGATCAATCAATGCAGCCCTCTGGATCAAGAGTCATCCGTCTTCAAAGCACAGTGGCTGACAGCACATAGTCATCGCCGGCTAGCCTGCGTCAATTGGTTATGCGCTCTCAGCGCGGGGCATACGATGCGCGTGAAGAAACAGATCGCGAACCTCGCGCCGAATGTGCGATGCCGCGACTGCGACACCCCGTGGGAACTCACTTCAGTTGCGCGGTTGCGGATCGCAATATTCCCAGATGACCATACCCCACAGCGGTCGCTCAAACCTTCAGAGGGAGAATTCGCTCTGTCACTCAGCCAACGCACTTCCATTCCATTTTCTGCACGCTGATATCGGGCTGATTAGCCAGCGCTTCTCGTTCGGGCAAGAACTGGAAACCATGTCGGCGATAGAGACCTACCGCGCGGGTGTTGTCTGGCGAGACTTTCAACACGACTTTCCGCTGTCCGCGTTCGATCGCGCGCGTCTGGATTGCGTTGACCAGGCGACTTGCAATTCCCAAGCCTCGGCACTTCGAGTGAACCCACATGGCAATCAGGTTGTATTCATGCGAGCGGCTTATCGCGTCGCCGATAAGACCGACTGCTTGCCCTTGCACCATGGCTACCAGATATTGCGGTTGCGTCTGACCTGAAGCGCATTCGCGCCATTGCTGCTCGCTATACGCGGCAGCGGTGGTGTAACGCAGGCCGAACGCCGTTGGGCTGTCAAGCAGCGCGGAAAGGAGGACCGTCTTCAAGATTTGCCAGTCTTCTTCCGCGGTCGGGCGAATGAGAACAGGGCTCGACACTGTGGCCATAAGGATTCTCGGGAGTCGGGGTTCTCCCTTCTAACATTGCAGCTTTCCCCGGATACGTCGGACACTCCGTCCGTACCCGAACATAGGGCGATCACTCTCGCTCTACGGCAACTGAGCGTGAAACTTGAGAGGGCGACTGAACGGCTGCTCCCGGAGTGTCGATGACGCCTGACACGCCCGGCGCAAGCCGATCAGCAGCAGGGATCCGATTAAAGGTCCACTACTGCGGCAAACTCGCGCTCATCGTTGGACGTATCAAAGCGAGTGCCTGGCTGTATTACGGTTGCATTTCAGTGCGACTTTAGATATTTCACTAAAGTCGACTGAACTCCGAGTCCTCATCCCTTCCCGAGTGGTGGCCGACGTGGAAATCCCGCCATATTGCTCAACTGGGCAAGCTCATTGGCCGCCTCGCGTAGCAGTCCAGAGTACTCGTGAATTTTCTCAGTCGTCAGTCGTACCCGAGGACCGGCCAGGCTGATGACGCCGACACAGCGCGAGCCGCTCACTACGGGCGTCGCCACTGCCGACATCCGCGGGGCGAACACCTCGTCGATCATCGCGTAGCCTCGCACGCGCGCGGCATGGACGAAACCCAACAGCGCTTTCAACGTCGTCGGCGCATTGGGTCCGAACTCATTTGGTTGTCCGAAGCCTTGCTTCAAGACTAGCTCGGCTGCCCGTTCATCGGTCATCGTCATGAGCCATGCGTGTCCGGTCGACGTGCATGAAAGTCGTGCTGCCTGGCCCATGTCGGGGTCGTAGCGGAAGCCGGTGCGCTGTCCGTCCGCCTTCCCAACCCAGATGATCGCTTCGCCATCCACCAGCGACAACCGCGCAAGTTCGCCGGTCTGTGCCGCGACGCGTTCGATGATCGGCTGGGCGATATCTGCGATGCCCGTGAGGCTCAGGAATTCGAGTCCGTTCGACGTCATGCGCATGGTCAGGATGTAGCGGCTGTGATCGGCCAGTTGCCTGACATACCCGCCTTCAACGAGTTCGGTGAGCAGGCGGTGGCACGTGCTGCGCGGCAGGGACAAGGCATCGGCAATGGACACGAGGCCTGCACCTTCGCCTTGCGACGCCAGCAGATCGAGAATTCGCAGGCCGTTTCTAAGCGACATCTTTCGCTTCCATAATATGAAATGCAATTCCGGTGTGGAACGCCCCGCCTCGGCAGCGCAAACAATAGCACCTGTTCGTCACCAGAAACGAACGTTTCACCAAATCAAGAATTCAGGAGACACCATGTCATTTTTCGCTGATTCGGACCTTGCTGCAGAAGGGCGGTCTGCGCAGGCTCACTTGATGGCGCGTCGGGCAGTAGCTGGGGCAACCGTCGGCACAGCGCTCGAATGGTTCGACTTCGCGCTGTATGGCGTGGTCGCGGCGACGATCTTTCCCAAGCTGTTTTTCCCGTCGCTCGACCCCACCGCCTCGCTGCTCGCGTCACTGGCAAGCTTCTGGGCAGGGTTGGCCGCCCGCCCGCTCGGCGCGGTGATTTGCGGAATGCTCGGTGACCGTTGGGGACGTCGCAAACTGATGCTGATCACCGTGTCGGTGATGGGCGCGTCGTCCTTCCTGATGGGCGTGCTGCCCACCTACGGCCAGGTTGGCATCCTCGCGCCGACGTTGCTGGTGTCGCTGCGCATCATTCAGGGCTTCGCGCTCGGTGGCGAATCGACGGGCGCGCAACTGATGGCGGTCGAGCACGCGTCTGCTAACCGGCGTGGCTGGTATTCGGGCCTGCTCGGCATTTGCTCGCCACTGAGCCAGATTCTCGCCAACTTCTCGCTCTTCACGCTGGCCGGGTTGCTTTCGTCGGACGACTTCGATGCCTGGGGATGGCGCGTCCCGTTTCTCGCGAGCTTTGTTCTGGTGCTGCTGGGCATTTACATCCGCAGAAAGGTTAGCGAGACACCGGCCTTCGAGGCGCTCAAGAAGACTGGCGCAACGACACGCGCGGCCAATCCGCTCGGCACCGTCTTCAAATATCACTGGCGCACCGCGCTTCGCCTGACGCTGTTCTTCTGTGGCCCGGCCGCGCTGTTTTATCTGATCGTGGTTTTCTCGCTCAGCTACCTGACGAAACACCTCGGCGTACCCAGGCAGACCGGTTTCATGCTGCTGATGGTTGCGAATGTCTGCGCTATCGTGGGCGCGCTGGCGGCGGCTATCTGAGCGATCGGATCGGACGCAAACGCGCGCTGATGATCGGTTCGTTCTGCACACTAATCTGCTGCCTGATTTACTTTCCGATCCTCAACCAGAACTCAATCGCCATGACGATGGCCGTGATGGGCGCCTTCCTCGGCTTCACACAGTTCCAGAGCGGCATCCAGCCAGTCTGGTTCGCCGAGTCATTCCCGACCGAGGCGCGCTACACGGGGTCCGCACTGTCGTATTCGGGAGCCAACCTGCTCACCGGCGGCCCGATGCCGATCGTCGCCGTGGCGCTGCTCAATGCATTTCACGGTTCCCCGTGGGCCATCGTAGCGGTTTGCGGCTCGCTGAACCTGATCTCCTTCCTGATGATCGCAATATCCCGGGAAACCAAAGACACGGCCCTGGAACGCACTTCTGCTCATTGACACCATGACTCGCAAACTCTACATCCTCAATGGCTCCAACCTGAACATGCTGGGCGTGAGGGAACCTCATCTTTACGGCAGCACCACCCTTAAGGACATCGAACAGAACTGCCTCACGCTGGCCGACGCCCTCAAGTTCGACTGCGTGTTTCGTCAAACGAACAGCGAAAGCGAGTTGGTCGACTGGATCCAGGAGGCGTTCCTGCAAGACGCAGCGCTGATCATCAATCCGGCCGGCTTTTCGTTCGGTCGGATTCCGGTGCTCGACGCGGTCAAGCTCATCCGCCGGCCCGTTGTGGAATTGCATATCACCAACATCCACCAACGCTCGGAGGAATATCGTCACTCGACGATTTCGGTGGCGGCTACCGCGGTAATTTGCGGGGCTGGCGCAAACGGGTACTTGCTGGCGGTCCGCGCGATTGACGATCTGTGGGGCAAGCAGGCGTGAGCCGGTTGCTCTATATATGAGCTAAGCGGGCTCCTCGATGGCTTAGGGATCGCCCTGGTGCCATACGCCTGACCGTTGTCGATTCATCAAGTGCAGCGTTGTGCCGCTATGCCGGAATCCGCATGTTCGGTGCGGTTTGCTGTCAAGACGCGTCAATTTCGGCTCCCTATACTCGCCTGACATTGCCCGGCGCCACGCCACTCCCCCTTCTGGAGGCAAGCCATGTCGACGATTCCAGCACGCATTGAACGCATGCCGTATTCGAGCTTTCATCGGCGATTGTTGTGGCTGGGAGGACTGGGATACGTGTTCGATGCGATGGATGCCGCCGTGCTGGCCTTCATGCTGCCGGTGCTGCGCACCCAGTGGCATCTGAGCAGCGTACAGACCGGCGTGCTCGGCAGCGGCACCTTCATTGGGTATTTCTTCGGTGCTGCGATCGCCGGTATCCTCGGCGACGTGATCGGGCGGCGCAAGGTCATGGTGTGGGCGCTGATCATCTACTGCATCGCTTCGCTCATTAGCGCCGTGGCGCAGGATTGGCCGTTCTTCATGGCGATGCGCATCATCGCCGGTGTCGGCACCGGCGCCGAAAGCGCCATCGTGGCGCCGTTTCTCTCCGAGTTCGTGGCGCGCAAGTATCGCGGCACGTTCACCGGCAGTCTGGCGGCGTTCTTTTCGTTCGGCTTCGTCGCGGCCGCGGTGCTCGGTTATCTGGTGATCCCGCTGGCACCCGATGCCTGGCGCGTCGTCTCGGTGATCACCGCGCTCCCGGTCGTCATGCTGCTGTGGTGGCGGCGTGCGCTGCCGGAGTCTCCGCGCTGGCTCGATACGCGCGGCAGAACCGCCGAAGCCGAGGCGATCGTCGACAAAATGGAAGCAGAGGTGCGCGCCAACGGCTTGCAACTCGAGCCGTTGCAAGCGCACGAGCCGGCCGCCCCGGCAACCGTGGGGCGCGGCACGCCGCTCGGCAACCTCAAGGCGCTTTGGTCGCGCGAACTGGCGAGCATTACCGCGATGGCCTGGCTGATGTGGCTGTCGATCACGTTCAGCTACTACGCGTTCTTTACGTGGATTCCCGGCTTGCTGGTGCAAAGCGGCATGACCATCACGCGCAGCTTTTCGTATTCGCTCGTCATGTACCTCGCACAAATCCCCGGTTACTTTTCGGGCGCGTGGCTCAATGAAAAGATCGGCCGACAGGCCACCATCGCGAGCTACATGGCCCTTGGCGGGCTCTCCGCGCTGGGGCTCGCGCTCACCCATGGCAATGCCGAAATCCTGGCGTCGGGCTTCCTGCTGTCGTTCTTCATGAACGGGACTTACGCCGGCGTCTACGCTTTCACGCCCGAAGTGTTCCCAACTGACGTTCGCGCGACCGGCATGGGCGTCGCTTCGGCAATCGGGCGCCTTGGCGCGATCGCCGCGCCCATCCTGGTTGGCTATCTCTATCCGCGTCTCGGTTTCGGCGGAGTCTTCGGCGCCACGACGCTGGTGCTGATTATCGGTGCGCTCGCTGTTCTGATCATGGGCGTACCCACGCGCGGCCGATCGCTCGAAGAAATTGCCGCCATGCGCATGAAACGCTCACAGTCAGCGAATGGCGAGTTCGCGCGAGACAATCGGAGGAGAAACGTATGAACCGCATCCTGTTCAAGAACGGCGCATTGCTCGATCCGCTGCAAGGCGCATTGCAGCCCGGCCACAATCTGCTGGTGGAGGGCGACACGATCAAGGAAGTGTCGACACAGCCGATTGACGTGCACGACGCGCAGGTCATCGATCTCGCAGGCAAGACCATCATGCCGGGCTTGATCGACCTGCACGCGCACATGGTCGCGACGCAGTTCGACCTGCCGAGCCAGGCAAGAATGCCCAACGTATTCGTCACGCTCAAGGCGGTGCCGATCATGCGCGGCATTTTGCGGCGCGGGTTCACGACAGTGCGCGATGCGGGCGGTGCGGGCCTCGCGCTGAAGCAATCGATAGAAATGGGCCTCGCGCAGGGGCCGCGCCTGTTCATTGCCGGGCGAGCGCTCAGCCAGACCGGCGGCCACGGCGACGTGCGTGCGCGCTCGGACTTCATCGTCGGCGATGCGCCGTGTAATTGCTGCGTGCGCGTCGGGGCCTTGAGCCGGGTCGTCGACGGCGTCGATGCGTTGCGCCGGGCAGTGCGGGAAGAACTGCAGATGGGCGCCGACCAGATCAAGATCATGGCCTCGGGCGGCGTTGCGTCGCCGACCGACCCGGTCGGCGCGCTCGGTTACTCGGAGGACGAGATCCGCGCGGTCGTCGCCGAAGCCCAGGGGCGCGGCACCTACGTGATGGCGCACGCCTATACGCCCGAATCGATGCAGCGTGCGGTGCGCTGCGGTGTGCGCACCATCGAGCACGGCAATCTGATCGACGCGCCGACCGCCGCACTCATGGCCGAGCACGGCGCGTACGCGGTGCCGACGCTGGTGGCCTACGAAGCGTTGCATCTTGAGGGCGTGCGCTACGGCTTGCCCCCCGAGAGCGCGGCCAAGATCGACATCGTGCGCGAGGCCGGGCTGAAGTCGCTGGAAATTTTCAAGCGCGCCGGGGTCAAGATGGGCTTCGGCAGCGATCTGCTCGGCCCGTCGCATCGCATGCAAAGCGACGAGTTCACGATTCGCGCGCAAGTCCTGACGCCCGCCGAGATCATCAGCAGCGCCACCACCATCGGCGCCGAAATCCTCGGCATGACGGGCAAGCTGGGACGCCTCGCGCCGGGCGCCTATGCCGACGTGCTGGTGGTCGATGGCGATCCGCTGCGCGACCTGGCCTGCCTCGGCGGCCAGGGGGATCACATTCCGCTGGTGATGAAGGGCGGACACGTCGAGTTCAACGAGTTGCATTGAACGGGGATACGCCGTCTACGGCGCGGCGGGGTGGCACACGCCCTCGATTGACGGCATTGCGACGGGCCGGTTAGGCTCGGGGCCATGCGCCCATCCAAAGTCGATCTGAATCTCTTCGTCGTGTTCGAAGCCGTCTATCGAACGCGCAACCTCACGCGTGCGGCTGAGATGCTTTTCATCACGCAGCCCGCCGTGAGCAACGCGCTCGCGCGCATGCGCAAGGCATTCGACGATCCGCTGTTCGTGAGCACGCCGGCCGGCATGATGCCCACGCCGGTCTCCGAGAACATCATTGGCCGGGTGCGCGAGGCGCTGCAGTTGCTCGATTCGAGCACCCATGCGGGCGAACGCTTCGACCCGGCTTCGTCGCAGCGAACGTTCCGGCTCAGCATGAACGACCTGTCCGAGGCATTGCTGCTGCCCGCGCTGGAAGAGGTGCTACAACGTCTCGCGCCCGGCATACGCATCGAGAGCTACTTCACGACGCGCCGCGACGTTCCCGAAGCGCTGGCGAGCGGCGCGGTCCATCTCGCGATCGACGCGCCCCTCATCGACGACCCATACCTCGAACAGGCGCCGCTGAGCCGCGACCGTCACGCGTGCATGGTGCGCAAGGATCATCCGTTCGCGAAGAAGAAACTCACGATCGACGACTATCTGCGCTTCGGCCATATCCACGTATCCAGCCGCCGGCAGGGACCCGGTCTTGTCGATACCGAGCTCAACAAGCTGGGACTCAGGCGCACCATCCAGACCCGCGTCCAGCACTATCTCGTCGCGCCCCTGATCGCGATGCGCACCGATCTCGTCCTGACTGCGCCGCTCAGTTTGCTCAAGCGCTACGACGCGCGCATCCTGGCGCTGCCGTTCGATATCCCCGATCTCGAGACGCATGGTTACTGGCATCGCAGCGTCACGGCGGACCCGGCTCATCGCTGGCTGCGCGAGCAGATAGGTCGTCTGATGCGCAAGCAGACCCCCTAGGTGTCACGATTCGTTATGACGGGGTATCACGATAATAAATTTCCTGAATACTCCGCGCCCCGGTATCGTTTCAGTCATGTTCAGACGAGGTCGGCATGGCGGAACTCTACCTGGTACGGCACGGGCAGGCGTCTTTCGGCGCTGAGAACTACGACGAGCTTTCGTCGTCCGGCTGCGCCCAGTCGCGCTGGCTGGGCGAATACTACGCGCAGTCGGGCCTGACTTTCGATCGCGTGGTCATCGGCACGATGCGCCGCCACGCGCAAACCGCCGACGCGCTGCTAACCGCAATGGGCGGCAAGCCTGCGGAGATCGTGCAGGACGCGGATCTGAACGAGTACGATTTTCACGCCCTGTTTTCCGCGCTCGGAGAGAGCGGTCTGGCGCCTGGTCACGCGGCCGAAAGCTCGATGAAGGTCTTCTTCAAGGGGCTCAAGCAGGTCTTGCAGCTTTGGTCCGAGGATAAATTGCCCGGGCGCGTTCCCGAGACCTGGACGCAGTTCCAGGCGCGCATCGAGCGTGCGCGTCTCGCCATTCAGCGCTCGGGCGGCAGGCGCGTTCTGGTCGTGAGCTCGGGCGGCCCGATTGCCGTCTTCGCCCAGCAGGTTTTGCAGGCGCCTGCGGCCGCCGCAATCGCGCTCAACATGCAGATCCGCAACAGCAGCGTGAGCCAGTACGTCTTCAACGACAGCGCCATGTCGCTGGTCACTTTCAACACCTTGCCGCATCTCGAACAGGCCGAGAGGCGCGAACTCATCACCTATGGCTGATTCGAATCCGGTTTCCCGCTCCATCATGAATGCAAGCCTCCAGTTCGACGTGGAAACACTCACGCGCTATCTGGCCGCCCACGTGCCCGGTTTTCAGGGACCCATGTTCGTCGAGAAGTTCGCTGGCGGACAGTCGAACCCCACGTTTCTTCTCGATGCGCAGAGCGGCCGCTATGTGCTGCGGCGCCAGCCACCGGGCGAGTTGCTCAAGTCCGCGCATGCCGTGGACCGCGAATTCCGCGTGCTGAGCGCGCTTGGCAACACGCCGGTTCCCGTTGCGCGAGCCTTGCACCTGTGCGAGGACCGTGAGGTGATCGGCAGCCTGTTCTACGTGATGAGCTTTGAAGAGGGCGAAATTAACTGGGATCCCTC
>Ga0131853_10028019_pt1 | contig 10096 bp, 5 predicted proteins | sample TergutLab28metaG_FD_92764 | JGI IMG/M metagenome (GOLD analysis project Ga0131853, IMG submission 92764) | Labiotermes labralis P1 segment gut microbial communities from Petit-Saut dam, French Guiana - Lab288 P1 (version 2) (version 2) | ecosystem: Host-associated > Arthropoda: Insects >... | reverse complement strand
GCAGACTGCCGCAGTTGCAAAAGTGACGCCAGAGATGCTACGTAGCCTGTGGCAAGAGACTGACTACAGGTGGGACGTCTGCCGCATTACCAATGGAAGTCACATTGAACCATAACTATCCGAGGTAAAAAAAATTCGGTGTGTTTTGCTATATTTTGACAGTTCAAAACGTTGTGTATGTCCTCTGTATAAATTTCTATACGCTTTCAAATTTGTAAAGCTCTTTTTGAAACACCCTGTATAGACACGCATTCATAATCTTTAAGTAGCATGTAGTGTGATTTTTTTTAATTTCTTTATTGTGTAGCCAAAAAATGAACAAAATTACTTTAGCATAAGAACAGCTCCCTGATAATAACGATACTTAACGTATCGAAACATGTTTAATAAATACTTTGTGCTTTTGTTGGTTGTACATTACAGCTTTCATAATATTTAATGGTTATCATTGTTAACAGCAGAACGAAATTCTTTGTAGCTGGAGAGCAGTGCCAAAAATATTTACCGGATTTTATATATTATTACGACTTCCAAACATATTGCGATCCCAATATACACACAGCACAAATGACTTAGTCTGCCGCGGGCCTGAGGATGACCTAATGTTGGGTCGAAACATGTAACCTATGTTTTAATAAATAAGTATTGCTGACGTATATAATTGTGTTCATTATAGTGCAAAGGGAAATCACTCTACCTTTTATATGGTAATATTTAACATGTCGGTATTGTTGACAGCTACATCTACTACAAACAACATTGAAAAGGGAATGTATTTTTGCGTTTGCTTGTCGAAGGCGCCACAAAGTAATGCCATTCTACAAAGGATGAAAATAACAAATTGGAAGGACTGCATCAGAGACCGGACCAAATGGAAGTCACTCGTTGAGAAGGCCAAAACTTCTCTGAAGTTGTAGCGCCTCAAGAAGAAGAAGAAGAAGAATTCTACATTGTCTGTCTTGTTTGTACTCTTCCTTTGCCTCTTCCATCTCTAGTTTTCTTCCTTGTGTATCTTCCAGTCTTTTCGTACTCTTGTCTGTGACGGTATTTTATGGCTCAAACTGTGTGTCGGTTCAAGACATTGCTGACATTATCTCCACCGCATAATGAATAGATCCATGCTCCCTCTAGGCGATCGGCGCCCCTCACAGATCATATCGAAACCATTCGGGAGAAAGAGAGATAGACGCTACCATTGTCTTCGTCTGACATCCGCAAAGCTACATAGCTTTCTCTCATTCTTGTAAATCTTCCATCTTTCTTACCTTGAGAGAATATCTTACACTGCTTCCACTCGAATTACGAGCGACTACCGCATTCACTACTTAAATTGGTCTACCTCCACCCCTTTCCTTACAAGACCTGTCTTATGGTTTTCAAAAGGCTTCTTTTCCTTTCTCTTTCTCTGTAGAGTCGTTGGTGTTTTAACACAAATTCTGTAGTATATCGTATGTACACATACACTTGCGGGGAGTCAACTAGCATTACGTCTGAATTACTTTCGCCAAATATAGCGGTTAGTGTAATACCATTAGCGTTTATGTTTAAAAATTCTACATTCTGCCCACAATTTATTTATATGTTGTGTATGTACCGCAGAATGAAAAAAGAATTGAAGTTTTTCCTATACAGCACTAGACGATTAGTTTCTATAAAAGAGGAGACAGGCGTTTACTGCGCGGTACGAACTGGGTCTTTAAATAAATTTGATTAAGTGTCGTCTTTAAATGGTTAAAGGAAACATGGCTTTTCAGCGTGTTAGCGACTCACCAGGTGAATTGGACCGATCAACTCTTCACTCCTTCGTGATGTTTGATGCTTATGGGTTTTGTCAAAGAGGAAATATTAATATGTTTTCTGGTCAAGAAATGAGAGGATCGTTCAAGAAAATATCTTGCTGCTGACTTGAGAAATGTGGAAAGAAGAGCGTGTTTAGAAATTCGATTCAAACTTTCTGTGTTACAAAGGGCATTAGAGGTAAATAATCCCTGTGTTTTGCTGAAAATCACATGAAATATATGAATATATCAGTTAAAAAAAAGACATTTCCTGGTCGTTAAAGTCGGTGGAATATGTAGTGAGCAGAAAATGAAAGGTTTTTGAGGATTTTGAAAGACAGGAATTTATGGGGGCTCTCAGAAACCGACAATCACTGTTCACACTGTGGACTGGATTATTGTGAAATAGGTAGTAGCTTCAAAAAATTCCCGGAATTCGCTGGTGTTCATCCCTGAAAGTAAAAATGTGCATAAAGAGACGTGCGTTGACGTCCTTCTTCGCCATATGGATGCGGTCAGAAGGAAACGCCCCGAAGAATGGAGAACCAACAGCTGGTTTCTCCTTCACGACAATGTTCCAGCACACCGGTTTGGTCAGGGATTCTGAGCTAAAAACAATGTGACAACACTGGATCATCCCCCCATGCTCTCCTGACCTCGCTCCAGCCGATTACTGTTTGTTCCCTCAACTGAAATCAGTATTGTAGGGGCGGCGCTTTTGTGATGCTACTGATATCAATAAGAATGCGATGGCAGAGCTGAAAAGGCTTTGTTTCCAACAACTTTTAAGTCGCTGGCAGAGGTGTGTTATTGTACAAGGGGACTATTTTGAAGTAGCAGTACCTTATATATTTTGTACTGTCTTGTGCTTCTAAAAAATATAGTCATTCTGGGAACATTTTGAAACTGCCACCGTTCATTAATAATAACACATAATATTTTATATTATTTATGTCTGTGCATTAATCGATAATTATATAAGACAACATCATCATCATCATCATATATCTGTCATGGAGTTGGGCCAATTCTTGACACGTTCCGGTCTCACGTATCCAGAAGTCTGTTAAAAGGTCTACAGGCAATACCAAAAATGCAAAATATTATTGTAAGTAAGATACAATTGAAACATTACAACTCCAGCATGTTTCGGAGGACATCTTCTAGGAGTGAACATCAATTATATGTAATTACATAAATTTTATTTGCCCTGCTAGCTGCATCTCACACAAGCTGCTTCTACCATATGAACAAATGTAACAGCTTACATTTATAAGAACCAATGCGTATGGAATACTTCATCACATTTATGTCTTTACTGCTACCTTCAAGCCATTTAACATCAAAACACAATTCTAAGGTGTGTCATCCCAGTTGTGTGTTGAAAGACTAATGGTGAGTTAATTTCAGTCAGAAAACACAATTATAATTGTATACTAGATGACATCCCACTAGATAAACGTACTTGTAACACGTAATACGATGATGAGATCTCAACATCACAATACAATATAGACATATATATGAAACTCTTTGAGCAAAATTGTAATTGTGATAACCTGAAGATGGCTGCTTTAGGCCGAAACATGTAGTTATTTACTTTGCTAATAAATACCATCATCTAGCATACAATTATAGTTGTGTTTTCTGACTGAAATTAACTCACCATTAATCGAAACACAATTTTAGCATAATTGCTTTATGCGAAATATATGTTTGGTACATATAATTGATGTGTACTCCCTGAAGATGACCCGAAGAGGGTCGAAGTATGTTGGAGTTGTAATATTTTAATTGTAAATTGTATATAATAATAGTGTGTATTGTGTTGGTCTTATGAAAGTTGTCATATATTGACATCTCTGTCAGCAGTTTTGTTGGAGCTGTTGGAGAAATAAGTTATTGTCACTTCTGCACGCTCCTAGACTCCGTTTCCATTGGCTTAGTTCTTTGAGTTAACATTTAGTCTCTCAAAGTATAATAATCTGGCCTTAGAATGAGTTAACGTCTTCCGACTGATCTCCATTTTTTTCATGGTCGCAAAACCTGTAACCTGCATCAATTCTGTTGCTATTCACAGAAGGAGGTGATCCGAGCTACGCCGTGCTGATTGTTAACGCTAGTGACGCCGACAGCGGTGACAACGCCAAAGTGCATTACTCTCTCCTGACACCTGTGAAGGGCTTCACTTTGGACCAGACGACGGGGACGTTGTACGCTAACAGGAGCGGCATCCCAGCTTCTTTAATGAAACAGGACATCCAGCTCACTCTCGTCGCTACTGATTCCGGACAACCGCCGCTGTCATCCACCACTGCTGTCAGGATTCGCATCAGTGATGGAGGCATCACCAGGCCTAGATTTATTCAGGATGAATACAGGTAAATCATCTCTTCTGCCATTCTGTTGTCAAGCCTGTTTCTGCACCATACTGATCTTCCACGTGGCTTTCCGCTACCACAACTCCTGGACAAATAGAATATACCGTATATTCTCGAATCCAATCCGCACCCGAATCTAATCCGCACTAGTTTTTGCCGATTTCTTAAAGGAAAAAAAAGTTAGTTCGCGGATCTAATCCGCACCTTTCCTTCAACCGCCCCTTGCCTACAAGGCAGACTGATTGAATAATATTGGATGTTACCAGTGCTTTAACCGTTATCCAAATAACGCGTCTTGCGTGAAGTGGCCATTTAACTGCCAGCGGTACAGTTATGAGTTATTAGTGACGACGGCGAGTCTGATGAATAATAAATTATAAATATTATATAATATATAAGATTATAAGTAATAAATAAGATAATAAATTATGGTATTGTATTGTTCTTACGGCACGTACAGCAACTCTATCATTTTTTTGCAAAATCCAGCTCACGACCGTGAATCTAATCCGCACGCGATTCTAATCCGCATCTGACTTTTTAGCCCTGTGAAACTGTAAAGAGGGTGCGGATTAGATTCGAGAATATACGGCAACTTTGCTACAGAATTTTGTCACGGAGAAAACGTTCCTTTTACGGCGTACCTCGATGAATATTTCTTATTCATGAACGTGACAACGCAAAATGTTTTTCGTTGATAAATTCGTATGCTGTGACTTTCAAGGGAAACACGTATATCAACTGGTTTGTTTTACCGTCGTAAATATTTGTTCCAGGGTACACGTCAGAGAGGATTCTCCGTGTGGGACGACAGTATTGAAGATCGCTGCGTCGGAGTCTGTCATGGAAGAAAATCAGAACCTGATATTTAACATTTATGACGGGAATATAGGAGGAGCCTTTCAAGTTATGAGGTAGTATCCCCCCCCCCCCACGCCTACCACCATAGTTAAGAATTATGTGTCCTGATGCTTCTCAGAAATTGTAATTAACACTTCCGTTTATTTTTCAGTCCCACCGGAGACGTCTTGTTGGTAAAATCTTTAGATCGAGAAACAGAGGACTCTTACACGCTGCAAGTGGTGGTTGGTGAATCGAACACTCCTCCGAACAACACGACTGCTATTCTGGTGCACGTAGTCGTGGACGATGCTAACGACAACTCTCCCGTGTTCCAAGGAACTGGTGCAGAAGGTTATGACATCACAGTCAGCGAAGGAGCTAGTCTAGGTCATCCCATTCTCAGGGTAACTGCTACGGACGCTGATCAAGCGGGTGGACCAAATGCTGATCTTGTCTATGACATCACTTCCGGAAATGATCGCGATCTATTTGCTTTGGATCCAAAGAGCGGGGTAATGACTGTGAAGAGGGCCTTGGATTACGACGCCGGTGTCACGGTTTACATGTTAGTGGTACGATCATCGGACAGCGCTAATTTACCACAAGACGCTCCTTTGTCAGCGGTAACTGGGGTTCATATTAGGCTGAAGGACGAGAACGACAATGCTCCCAAATTTCCAGTGTCAGAATATCTTGAATTCGTGGGGGAAAATGAGCACGTGGGAACGAAGGTTTTTACAGCAAGAGCCACTGACCTTGACAAGGGTATATATGGGAAGTTAAATTACTCCATTATATCAGCTGCAGCTTCTGGATTTACTGATGTTGAAGACTCATGGAAATTATTTCGAGTGGATCCAACTACAGGCCAGGTGACAACCAATTCGGAGTTTGACTATGAGATGCGAAATAGATATGCTTTCACTCTTCGTGCAAGTGATGTTGGTGGAAGAACTGCTAGCGTTAGGGTTCGGGTTGAGATTGAGAGTCGAGATGAGTTCCACCCGCAGTTCACGGAAAGGACGTACCGATTTGTTTTACCGCCTCCGTCCGTATCCTCTTATGGTCATCTCCCTGTTGGTTTTGTTGTTGGCCACGTTGCTGCCACAGATAGGGACAAGGGACCAGATGGCCGAGTGGTCTACCAGCTAAACACACAACACCCTTACTTCAAGATAAACCGCACAACGGGGGCCGTCATGGTGAAGAAGAAGCTAGACAACGCAGCTGCACTGCCGGAGGCAGGCAGGGATGTCAGCCTTGTGGTGACAGCCAGCTCAGGTCGTCAGGGCTCGCTGACAAACATGACAGTGGTAGAGTTGGCACTGGATCCGCAGGCTGACAGGGGCACCAACCTAGCCAGCAGTTCTATCGATGCGAACAGTAACAACACAACACTGGTCTCAGATTCTGGCGGACTTGCAGATTGGGCTCTTGGACTCCTCATCGCTTTGATCCTGATTGTGCTGGCCTTTGGGGCCGTGTTCTTGTTCCTTCATATGCGCAACAGACGGCAGAAGAAGATAAACAAGCCAGCTCTAACCCCTAGTACAGCTGTGGGAAGTCCGGAGAGCTTTGTGGACCCAGGTGCATTTGACACCATTCCGATCAGAGGTGGGGGAGGAGTGCAAGGTCCTGCGGCGCAGTTCGGTCCGCCCAAATACGATGAGATCCCGCCCTATGTGGGGGGCCCCGTGGTTCACCGCAACAACAACAACAACAGCAGCAGCTCTAACTCAGCAGCCGCTACCACGTCAGAACTCTCAGGGTCCGAACAGTCGGGTTCCAGCGGAAGGGGCTCTGCTGAAGACGGTGAAGACGTGGAAGATGAGGAGATCCGTATGATCAATGAGGGGCCTCTACAACGCGATTCGGGGATTCACCGGCAGACGGATGATGTAGACGATGACAACCTGTCTGACGTTTCGGTACACAACACACAGGAGTACCTGGCACGTCTGGGTATTGTGGACACCAGTAATGCTGCTAGTGGGCCCGTTGCCAGTAATGGAAAGGGCGTTCCTATGGACATGTTTGATGAGGAAGGGACAGGTGAGGCAGACATCACAAATCTTATTTACGCAAAACTGAAGGATGTCAGCACGAGTGAGCGTGGTGGTAGCACTGAGGATGGAGGTGGGGCTAGTGGTGGTGTGGAACATGTCATGGTGATGGGGGGTTTCGGCGAAGTGAGTGGTGTTGTCGCAACACACCAGCCATCTATGACGGGGTCTCTTAGTTCAATTGTGCACAGTGAGGAAGAGCTTACAGGTAGCTACAACTGGGACTATTTACTGGACTGGGGTCCCCAGTATCAACCCCTGGCTCACGTGTTTTCCGAGATCGCGCGGTTGAAGGATGACACGGCATCGGTGCAGAGCACAAACAGCGGCGCCTCGTCGGGGAAGGGGAAGGTGGCGATGGCGCCACATCCCCCCACGGTGAAGACTATGCCTCCTCCCCTCCTCACAAGTGTAGCGCCCCGGTCCATCGCGGCGCCGGTCCTGGCGTCTCGGACAGCTGGGGGCACTCATTCTGCTAGTCACCATGGTGCAGCGTCCGCCCAGGGCGGCCAGCAGCTCCTCATGTTGCCACGTTCGCCCATCAGTCATGATGCATCAGGTGTGGGCTTCAGCACCTCCACAGCTATGTCACCCAGCTTTTCGCCCTCCCTGTCACCCCTCGCCACTAGGTCACCATCGATATCCCCGCTTGTCACTCCTGGTGTGCCTACCGCTCACCACGTACGTCAGGCACAGCAGCCTCAGCGGACGGCAGTTGCAGAAACAGAGCTCAGGATCTAGTGCAGAGTATGTATGGCAGTCTGCAGTTATCTGTGGTGATTCATTGAGATCTACTGAGTTCCTCGAGGCTTTTCACTGGGTTATCAGTGTTTATGTGTAAACAGCTTCGTCTTGAGCGACAGTTTGGAAGCAGATGTCTTTTGACAATATTCATGGGTGTTTCACCGTCTTTCATGACCACATGTAACCCTCTTTCAACTAGCCATAGTGCAACAGGCTAACAGAATAGCCATGCTGTTTTGTGCAAATTGAATTCATTTTGTTCAAGATCTCTGTACTTGAGATAAGAAACAAAGCTTGCAGAAAACAGACATTTCTGTTACACAGTGCCATCTTTTAACATAAAAGTGAGTTATTTTCAGTAAAAGTCTGAATTTTAAGGTCAGTCAGATCAAATCATAGTAGTCCTAGCAGAAACTATCTCATATGCTGGACTGGATCCCTGGTGGAGTATGGATTATGACATATGACAACACTGAGAATGAATCCCCAGTAGAGAATTATGTATGCACGTGTGTTAATAGATTTAGTACACAGTGATGACACCAACAGATGCACACATGTATATTAAAAATTAGATTATTTATAGAGTGAACTCCTATATCTATTGACCAACTACGTGGCCAACATCAGGGATAAAAAGTACGGATGTTACATATATTAAAATTTCAAGTGGAACTATAAACCTATAAAAATACTCGTATAAAATATCAGAACCAATGCAAAGGCATAATTACAAGCATATGAGCCAATGATTAAAAAAGTACATACATTTTGTATTTCTTATATCTTTATAATTTTATTTTGTACATTTAATGTATCTAACCTTTGTATTTTTATCCTTGATGTTGGCCACATAAGCAGCTGAAACATTTAGCTGTTCACTGTATGTATAAACTAATTTCAGTACACGTGCGTGCATTAGTTGATGGCATTATTTTACATATATTTGATCAATGTGCGGCTCATGGGCCATATTAACTGACTGGTGTGTCGGTTTCCATGTGCGTCTGGCTATGGACTGTTTGAGTCGTGTGGCCTTTCCCCATCTAACTAGTGATGCAGAAATTCATTCTGAGTTAGCATATAAGGCAGATTATGTTACTCAGAGTGATAATGGTTTTGGTAATGATGGGTGGTACAGTAACATTAATACATATTATGTTTGCTTGGTGTTCCTAACCGAGGATTTTAATCTTTCTGCCCTTGGTTCCAACACCTGTCAGTTGAAATTGCCTACCAACATACATGATCACAAAGACTTCTTCTGGGTTTTGTTTGTGATCCTGTCCTGAGATGGGAGTCACAGCCTGAAGAAATATTTCACATTTGGATGTCTGTAAATAAACCATAATATTGTGCATTTTACAGAACTGACTGGCTACGCTGGTTTGAACCTTATTTGTTTATATACAATGGGTACCTTATAAACAGACCAAAATCAGAATGATAGTAACATACATTAACAAAACACGTTGCTGCAAACAAGTACTAAGGATAAGTCAAAATGTTAGAGCATCTGCTTCCTGAGAAGTAGCAGGAATTTTAAAAAATGAGGCAACTGACAAAGGAAGCTGAGGAATTTCCAGGAATTTGTTAGGAGAATACTGAGTTTGTGTGAATGATGAAACATGTTATCTCAGTACATCTAGGAATTTCATACTTTAGATCAGACAAGAAACTTCTACTCGTTGTTCTGTTTGGTCACAAAACAGTTGAAATACTTAAGAGAAATTAGAGGTCCATGGAAATTTTCTTGTCACACTTGTACTGTAAGTGCCACAAAGTACATATTATTATCTGTAAGGAGCATAGCCCCATTATTGGACATTATTATTCATGTATTCTCCCCCGTTTAAAATTGCGGTAACTTTCAACTGGGTCTTAGAATAAACAACAGTGATTTTCTTGAACTTCCATCACCCAAAGAGAACTTGCAATCGATTCTCCTTGTGAGTTCTGTGAGGCAGGAATTTCGATATGTTTGGACTTTTCAGCAGTCAATGACATCAGAAACCAATAGCCATTTATAAGGCAGATCAGATTAATTCTGGGAATTAAAGAAATAAATTATAGATGCCTTTGGTTAAATAAATTCCCAAGCCATATGTCTTGGCATAATTGGGACAAAATTTCTTCCTCTTTAGTTGAATAAAGAGAGACCAACTTGATGTCATTTGCTTTATTACTTCATTATTTCATGCTCAACATGTTTCGGATGTTAATACATCCATCCTCAGGAGCTTGCGACTTATTTATTGAGTTATTTCATGGGTTGTATTGCTCTGGT
>Ga0131853_10028018_pt1 | contig 10096 bp, 6 predicted proteins | sample TergutLab28metaG_FD_92764 | JGI IMG/M metagenome (GOLD analysis project Ga0131853, IMG submission 92764) | Labiotermes labralis P1 segment gut microbial communities from Petit-Saut dam, French Guiana - Lab288 P1 (version 2) (version 2) | ecosystem: Host-associated > Arthropoda: Insects >... | reverse complement strand
GGGACCCGTTGCGCTGACCACGTGACACCCCTCTATCCGCAAAAGTTGGCACTAACTTCGCCGACCGGCGGCGGCCGCTCTGTCGGTATAGTTCGCGTGCGGACTAAGGCCACGGAGTTCATTCAATGGCACTGCCTCGCTGAGTGAAGGTGCAGGCCAACGTGGCTCCTGCCTTCCCTTCTGCGTGTTTATGAGTCTGTTGGAACACTCTTGAGAGGCGAATGTCGTCGCAAGGTCTCTTACCTGTAAAGTGCCAATTAAAACAGAAGAAACGAAGAATACATTCACGACCACAGTGGCACTCAAAACCTCGACAACAATATTCGAACCGCGACAGCCAACAAACACGACAGCACGTACTCTCAAAGCACCAGGTTAAATCGCGGCATTGCGTCTTATCTACCAGCCAGAATCATATACTCTTTTAGTACCGTCTTCTGTACGAACCCAAAAACCAAAATATAAAGCACATTATAACTTTACCCGCTTAATTTTGGCGTAAACTAAAGTCACTTAGCCTACGGTACAACACAGACTGGGACTGCTGAGACTAATAGGATCTAAAGAAGTTAACAGGGCAGAAATTTTGCATGAAAGGTGTTTTCTAAACTGTACTCTTGCTCCTTCCCTGTGGTGAAGTAACCGAGGCGTGAAGCTAACCACTCACCTCCATCTACTGCCAAGCTTTAAGGATGCATGCAGCTACATCTGCACTTCCCCACACGACTTCTTGGGGTGTCCTGCACGACAGGTCTTTACTTAACTGAAACTCTGCGCTAGACATCAATAAAATAATTAAATCAAGAAATTACAAGGGCCGGTCATGCAGACAGAAATTCAAAGAACATACAAAATTTTACACATCATGATAAAAAAAACGAAGGGACACCCATATATGGCATAAATTAAAAAGATACAAGGTATTAAGGTGCGAAGAGGACTCAACTGGCTCACTGTATGACCCAATGGCGGACTCCCATAAACTTCAAAAACCATTCTGACCGTTAGGTATTATTCAACCGCTATTCAAACCGAAGAATTATGCTTAGCTCTATCAAATCCTGTAGTTCCAAGAGTGTCCGCAGCTCCGCCTCCGTTCCCGTTCAATGCACACAACAGCTATCGCAGGTCGCCTACACGTAAGACGATAATGCATTTGTGGCAGTGACTAGGCTGGGCGACAGAACCGTGATTCGATCCTCAGCGGTAGTAAGAGATCTCTCTTTTCTGCAACGCGCCAGGACGGCCTGAGGCTGAGGGAGACAGGATCTCTTCCTTGGCATCTAGCAGCCGGGACATGAAGTTCACCACACATTTCCATCTAATGCCGAGGTGAAGAATTAATGGAGTTATACCTCCACCATCCCATGTGGTTTCATGGAATGCAGAATGACATCATGATTTTCGACTGGGAATAAGGTCACCTATGCCTTCTAATCATTAACCTTCCAGCATCAGACTCACAGCCCGTAGGTATAACACCACTAATACCGCCAACTCGTCACTGGACATGATACTGAACTGTAGCTACCTTCGTCCAAATCCTAACTTGTTTCAAGAATCTGAACGTGACACTTCCATCTCTCTCTACGCCTTCCACGTAGTCACAAAGTGGCATCTCCACTAAAATGGTGTATTTCTTGGGTGCTCTATCCGAGATACACGTACAGACCACCCATGCATCTTCGGCTTAATTATAGGGCAACCATAAAGTGATCTCTGTGTAACATTCATTTTATTATTTGTTTTCGGTATCCTTTATGATTTTCTAATTAGTCGCTTTCCAACCGGTCACCGGACACATTTTTACAGTACTTAATGCTTCCCACGCACGGTGTATGTTTAGCAGTGTAGCCCATTGCTTCGTAACCGAAGTTGTACACTCAGGCACAGGAATGATAAGACCCATGTTAATAATCCTCACCCACGTTCAGGCGCGTTCTCGGAGTTGCGGGAAGTGCCTATTAGCTTCGCCATTACCGTCCGTCCGCAGCATCAAGCACGGCTCCGAATGGACGAATAACCGAAAAATAATACCGGTTAAGTTGTATGAAAGTACGTCAAGAATAAGCTCCAAATTTGGGTACACTCGTAAAAAAATATATAGGGCACTTACACGACGACAAATTCACCGGCAGAACATTTTTTGTGCAGCATTCAACATTTGTGAATTGTTGACAGTGACATGTAGCTCAACAATACACGCGTAACGTATTAATAAGTCTCCACTGCAACAACAGTTACATGAAACACGCTACATTGTTACGCTACATGCACACTGTCTCTCTTGTGTCAGTATTTCAAGCGGTTTCCAAACCACAATTTTTGCACACACTTCTTTATTCTTTAATCCACTCCCTCTGTGGGCCAGCACATGGAATACAGACAAAAGATACTGACTGGCTTTATACAATACGTTGTGCGTGCATTGCAAACGACGAGGTGCGACTGTGGTCATACAGCACAGGTATATGTGTAGGGCTACGTAACACAAAATTCGTGGTTATATATCACACTACGCTCGTTTCCCCACCCACACATCTCATAAATACTACAAAAAAAAACTCTGTAGCGATCGTTTTTAAAGACCCTAAGTACCGCGGCACGATCTCGTTACGAGATACACCTTCCCCTACCCTCCCGCCCCATGCAAATTTCGATTCGTAACGAACCGAGCAAGCATAAGCTACATCCTAACTAGTTGCACTCGAAAGAAAGCGGTGGCTCAATTGAAAGTGTGGTAATATTTGATGAGCACTTTAAACCCTAATCCAATGATGTTCTGTGCCACTCTATAACAGATCTATTGAGACTCCGGAGGGAGTAGAAGTTGAATTGAGGCAGGGTTGCGAAGTACATCCCCTTGCTAGTACATTATTATAGAGTTCACAGAGGGATTATATGTGCTGATATAACATAAGGTCTGCACGGCTGATACAGCGACCTACATTAGAATGGCTGCGTCCGGTCTGCGTATGTTTCCATTTACTGAAATGCCTTCTCCAAAATTATATGCCAGATGCGGTCCAATCCGTGTTGAACAATAACGTAACGCAGCCTGCACGAATACTTAACAAAAAAAATAATATGTATACAAACTACCAGTTACTGGCAGAACGCTGAGAAATTGGCAGTGGGTCTCCGTGACAACTGCAGTCCATACAAACGAAAAACAGTCTGCACTCAACTTTCGTACCTTACAAATTCTGACCCCTAATCCGGATTTCGTATGCCGAAATGGACTCCCGGATACAGCGGACGAACAGACATTTCGAGCTACCGCGGTGTCGCTGTGTGTCAGCCAAGCGAACACCTGAGTCTCTGATGTGGTCAGGCAACCTTATCTAAGATCATACAGTAATGTTTACTTGTTCCTGCAAGAATTTTCTCCAAAGAGCATATCACAGCATGCCCGCCTGTTCTCGCAAAATGAAATTATGTGTTCTCCCACACATGCCCCCTACACTGCTCCAGTGTCCAGGACGATAAACACTCGAGTCCCAAACTGCATTTTGTTTCTCCTAAATTCCAGAAAATTTACGTGACATAACTAGAATTTGATGCAAGAAATGCTTATTTGTATTGTTTAACTTTGTGAGACAACCCACAAATTTCATGGGAATGGCAAAGGAACCAGCTTTTAAGATCTGCTGCACGATTTTCCTACAAGTTTTCAGAAACGAATTATGTACGAAACTCGGTGGCTGCCTTTACTGTTTGGTTATTAAACGGCGCTGTTTCAACTACTGAAGGACATACATTCTTCTCCACTGCATGATAAAAACAGTGAATTGATAAAGATGGGAACGAGGTATACTTGGACTATTTTAAAAGAATCTGGAAATTGACTAGACTCAGGAAAACCACGTCATCAGACTGCATCACAACACGTTAGTGGCCAGACGACAGGAGGAAGTCACGCACTTCATTTGCATCGCTCCGTACACTTACAAGCATTGCAAACAGACAACAGTGCACGCTATGCTGTTCTGTAACACCACAAGCCGTCTGCATTGCACACAGTCGGACTGCAGTCTTAGGGCAGATGCGTTCGAGGTAGCACGCTTACAGCGGGCGGCTTATGGGAGCAAACAGGCTAGCAGGAAAGACAGTTCTCTTTCTAAAAACATGAGCTTGTGTCATTACCTCGGTACTTAATTTTCAATCCAGTCAAATGCCTTTTCTAACAACTAACTGCCGTACACTCTACGGCAGTATTTCCAAAACGTTCTTGTTCGCGGCCCCCTTTTGGCTTCGAAAAATAACCACACATACCAGTAGCATATATAATAACGTATTGCATGACTTCACCTTACTTAAAATCATTTTCGCTCTCTTCGTGGGCACAGGACGTTGACTGATTATATATCCTAACGGTCATACTAAATAAATACAGCGCAAATTAAAGAAATTCCGCGATTACTTTTATCAACCCATTATTCCTTTTAATTACACTCGGATATCACATCACCAACAGACAATCCCGCTACATAACACCAGCACCCCTCAAGTCAGCCTAACGTCTGAAACATGTTGAGCAATATATAATAAAGCAAGTGTCATCTAGTTGGTCAACCTTTATTCAAATATCAAGATGATGCACGGTCCAATACGCATAAGATCCAAACTAGCCATTACAGAAATGTATCCACGGATCCCCTGGGAACTGGTCGTGGATACATTAGGATCCGCGAAGGACACTTCGGGAACCACTGCTCTACGGTATTTCACTCACATCTTTAGCTAGTGACATCGGTAATGTTTGCTACCCGCGGCAGTTCCATAGTATAGAAGCACTCTGAAGAACAGTGTTTTCGTCCGGTTAGTAGACGGCAACACAGAATCATCTGCGCTCTGTAACTACTTGCCCCTCCAGTACATCCTGCGGATGAGAGCAAGCCGTACGACTAAATTTAGTTCTTTGCGCAGTACCGGAAGATTAAAAAAGAGCTAAAATTACTAAAACAAACGACAAAAAATATATTTCTGCGTTAGAATTTGACACCGAACGTGCGCAGCCAACACCAGCAGCACCGACTGTACGACCCGAACCGACAGACAGAAACCGCGACTGAACTTGGGACCATGCGCTGCGGGTGAATTATGAATTATGCATATCCTGGGAGGTCACGTGCTGCCAGTGGTTGAGTGGCTTCTATACTTCGCTGTATCTACGCACTGATACTCGCAAAGAGTCAACCGAGAAATATGTACTGCACAAAACACACACACGTCCGTCTGCCTTGTTATAATATAAGTGGTTAGGTTGCACAAGTTAGGGAGCGACCCCCCTACATTCCATTCAAAACTGTGACGTTGATTTCAACAAGCAACGAGGGTTGGCGTATCGTCAATTCTCTACACTTATTATACTGGAGGTGCGTTTTTTTCAAATCTCAGACAGGTCATAAACAATCGTGATGATGTTTTCCTTTCGAGGTTTTTCTCGGTCCTTCTTTCCAGGTCAATGTGCGGGCAGTACCTCGATTAGGCCACAACTGCATACTTCCAAATCCATTTCAGCATTCATCGGTCATGCTCAGCGAATAGTGTCTACTACTGACAGAATCATAAAAACCCTCGGAACAAACCGGTGTGCAGGATACTACAGCAGTTAAAAATGTACTCAGTTCACGTCTTGGCCGGCTTACCGGCTACCCTGACACGTGTTCCGTGTTTTCTCTCTCAGTGCGAATGTTGTGGATACCAACACGAAAATGGGAAACGACCGTCTCATTCCGAGTTAGCAGCTGGTCATTCACGAGTCCCTTGCGACCTGAAACACGCCCACCTACACAAATACACCGCCGTTAGCTGACGTACGAACCTGTTCAATCCTACAGTGAGCAGCGAGCTATGCCTAGCCGTGTTGTATCCGTCGCGGACCCGATGAGGAACGTATCTTAGATGTTGTTCCCATGGAGAACGGAGCTCGTAACTCATGTTAAGACGGGGGAGTCGGGCAGGCAGCACACACTCTCAATAATTCCCAAGTAGAATATATTGGAGTTTTATTGTGCAAGACTATAGAGTAATCGCATTTACAACTGAAATGTATCAGTGACAATTCTCGCCAGTGGACTCCATTTCTGTTTGCACTCACTGACTGTCCAGCTTCGTACTCTGCTGCTCAGACACAGTTCGAGCTACGCAGAATAAAAAAGCTATTGTTACATGTGTTGCTCCACACACTGCTCGCGCGATACACTTAGCGAGTCCAGTTATAAACGAAAAAAGTGGAAGGAAATTATATTCCTCCCATGCCTGGTCTTAAGAGAGGCGAGAACGAAACATGAGTAAATTTAGCTTATGACTAACATACAGTACATGTAAGAATGCTAAAACGAAAACCACAACAAAAAATATCAATGTGTGTCAACTACACAACAACCGGTTACACACTGATGGGCAGGATTCAATACCGACAGTTGTCTCTATGCCTAAGACCCTTTCTGAGGAGCAATTAGTGTCTGAAACGGCCCTAACTGTACATAATAAAACGACTATGTACCATGCCGTTACTTCGTCGGGTGGCTGTCTGAAGCGCTGATGAGATGCACCAATCACCTACGGTCTTCGACATTCCTAGCTTCAATAACACTGAACAATTCTCAGCCAAACTTTAGCAGCATGTTACTTCGTTTTGCACGTAAAAGTTTCTGGTTTGCCCACAGATGCAGAATAAGACAGCATACTAGCAGTTTTCGATGATCAGTTCTTTCAAGTCAGATGATGACAACAACAAAGCTCTGTACAGTGAAGGAAGAACACGGTGGTGCAGCATGTCATGTCGCCCATGACACAGGAATACAACTGGGTAACGCGCAGTATCCCAATCTTGTAATTCCGTCGAAACCAGACAACAGGACGTATTACTATTACTCCGCATATATTAATCGTACTCAGAATATAAAATTGCTACAAGTATCTAGGCCATTAATAGCCTGAGCAAAGCGTCGAGCAGTGTGGAACAAACCCCCCCCCCTCTCTCTGCCAAACGCAACAGCACAAAATGACGGCTATTAAATCTTTTTAGAACTATAACCTGTTAAAATACTCAGTAGAAAATTAAAATTACGGTCAAGGTCAATTAAGATAAGAATAAATTTAGTTATACTTGCAAACATTCAGTTAAAAATCCTTCACTGTATTTTTTTCACAACTAAGAACCCGAAGACTGGAACAAACCAAACTACAGTTTTATGGATTGGTTTACAAGGGCGAGGAAGTTTCTTTTAACCTGAGAGAAAAGCGAAGCACAACATGTCTGAGGGCACAGTATTGGGAAAGTACTGACTTTAAGACACAGTAGGCAAAGGGCGATACAAAATTATCGCAAATAATAACGATCCCAGTTTGATACTTACCACCAAACAACACCACGGTCATGAAATTAAGGGCAGGCAAAACATAAGATGACTGGGAAGTACGAGTACCGGTCGGAACACCTGGAAACACGACATCACGTGGAAGAATTTGGGGGGGGGGGGTTTACACCCTGCCTGAATAACGCCTACTCCGTACGTATGCTGCAGCTTGTCATTTTTAATGGAGGTTACATTTCAGTTACAGAAAAATGTTTTGAACAGCAACATTAAAAATTATAACTAGCGCGACTGTTACAGAATGTACGCGGAATGAATTCGGTAGGCACGTGACCAAAGACCGAACATCCCCGTGCTTTTCAGCTCTCTTAGGTTTTCCAGTCCAAAGTCGGGATAGCATTAGCCTTATAACGAGGGACTAGGATTGTCTCCTCCACCCGTCCATATTCGAAACACGTTCCATGGCATATATCAACAATGTCAGCCACAGCCATAAATCACGAGAATGACGTCAAAAATAATCACACTGCGGTTACTGATGATTATTTGAAAAATGTGGTTCAGCCATTCACAAGCAGAGTATGGCATGAAGCGCGATGGGCCACTCTTGCTCTAACACATGAAGTTGTGGTGATAGTATAATCTTTCTCGCCGGGAAAAAACGCCTCAATTTTGCTACAAAAGATTCTAGATGAGGGTGAACTTATCGTTAGAGAAAAAATTGAACCTGTCACGTCAACAAAAAGCACGTGAAATTGAGTTGCGGTTGGTTAAAAAACAAGAGTTAATACAGCGCCTGTATGCAAATACATCAAAGATAATGGACGAACTGCACGTTTCTCCCATGGTCAGTCCATTAAAAATGTTGTTAAAATTTCTCTCGTTTATCGAATACAGTCATACGGAAAGAGAGAAAGAGGGAACAAATATTGTCCTCTCTTACGTTATCCGTCTTTGTGTGAAACTGTTGCGAGACCATGGGGAGAAAAAAAAAGACTACAAAAATGAATTCAGAACAAACGACATTTATGTCATTATTCTCGCAACTATAAATACAATTCTTTATTATACTGCTAAATCATTCCACACCTCCCATATTTGCATACTTTAACAGCGCCCGTCAACTTCGGCACAAAGGCGATTTCATACAAAAAAACTCAGTTTCATGTCATTTCGTACTCCTGCGTCCCATCATACACACAAACAGACTGATTGCAGCCAGCAAATCCTGAAGTTTCAATAGTGTTAATAGGGGAGCCAGCAATTGGAAGTGACAATAAAAAGCGACAAACAACGAAACAGCCAGGGACAAACATGCAACGGACGAAATAAATAAGGTAAGATTTACGCTGAAAGTTCAGAAAACGTGAGATGTTAAGTGTAAGGAAATTATACGACCATGTTTGTTGTCACACGTTCTCACACTGGCGATTACACTTTGCACAACCTAACAAGGGAAAAAATTAAAAAGTCATTCAATTATAAAGGTAAACCAAAAAGGCCCATTTTTTTAAAAACTCCTACTTTCAATTTGTGTCTCAATCTTTACGGGTAAAGAATCCAAAAGGGATCGCTGACCCCTGAAATGGGACCGAAAGGTTGTCCTCAAACGTCCATAACAGATTACTCGCTGCGTAATAACCCAGAAGTGCACAGTTCTCATCTACTTCAGGGCGGAAGCCTGAAATTACGCAACAAACTATCAGCTAGACAATCAGTACAGAAACTACGGCGCTTTCAGGATTTCATGGCAGGTTCAGTTTAGCGTATGCCTAATGTAGTTTGAATATGGAGACAGCACGTTCCTTCTAAATGGTGTCAACAAATAGTTCTACACGGTGTTAAAACGCAGACAACACTCATCGGCATACAAACATTAACGGAAAGACGAAGTAACAACACAGACAAATTAACCTGGATACGTAAAGGTAAAGGTTATCCTGGGGGGTTCAGAAGTATAGCCATACGCATTCTTACCCTAGGCGCTAGATGGAGATATATGGTCAACGTCATGGCCCAGACGCTCTTCCCCAAGGAAACAGCCACGGTGCATAATGCAAAGGGTCTGTCTGGACGGGAATGGAGTAGACAAAATCTCTTACCTCAACCGAGATTCGCGGACTGACAGTCCAGCTCGTAACGAATCGCTACTCCGACTACAATATTCGACTCTCTAGAAAAGTCGAGTAATGTATGCTCTGTGCACGAGATTAAAAGGGTGGGCTTGGAAACTGGGGGATTGGATCGCCCGGAAAACATACTCCTAGGCCAATATTGGGATGATAATATCCAAGCTGAACTTAAATAAAGAGGGTGTAACGTGTACTGGATTCAACTGAATGGCGACAGTGTACTGTGACAAGCTTTTGTTAACGCAGTTACGAAGTTCCGATTTACATAAAAGGCAAGAAACTGCTCAATCAGAAGGGCGACTAACATATTCTCAGAAAAGACTTCCCTCCAAGCATGTACTATATTCTTGATAAACCACTATGATAAAGAGGCAGAATTATCAGAACTGAGGATGGGGCATCCTTAAATTAACTATGATTAGAAAAATGATACATGTGCAACAGGTAAGACGCCAAATGTCACAGAAATTATCGCACTACAGGCCTAATGATCTGGGAATTCTTTCTTTTAAATCCTTTCTAATTCTTTTGCAATGTGTGAATTTGTTTTGTAATCTGCCCAAGTGTATCCTGCTGTTCTTCTCATATATTTCATCTCTGCTGCTGTTATTCTCTTGGCATCCCTTGCTTTAATAGTCC
>Ga0131853_10028017_pt1 | contig 10097 bp, 8 predicted proteins | sample TergutLab28metaG_FD_92764 | JGI IMG/M metagenome (GOLD analysis project Ga0131853, IMG submission 92764) | Labiotermes labralis P1 segment gut microbial communities from Petit-Saut dam, French Guiana - Lab288 P1 (version 2) (version 2) | ecosystem: Host-associated > Arthropoda: Insects >... | reverse complement strand
TTTTTCCTCTTCAAAATGCAGTTTGTTTCATAATTCTAACATATTTGGTTCCTGTATTATTCACATTTTATATACAGGGTGTGCTAAAATTAAAAAAAAATAATTCCGGCGCCAAAAGGTTAATAACGAGTAACGTATACAGTACAGTGTACGTTCTTTATTGAAACTCGAAGATGAACTACCGACCGGTATCTGCACAGTGGTTGTTGCCATTGCGTTTCCGACCACAATGTTATACGCATTTCGCACGCGTTCCCTGCGTTGTATAGGTTCTGTCGGTCTAAAATCTCAGATATGTGTTGCGTTACGTAAGTTGCACTAAGAATCTTTAAACTTTTTTTTAGCATCCAGTACCCTTTCGTGGTGATGCAGGACCATCACATCTCGGCTGTCCGCAGCTTCTTACTCATTTTATTCACAGCAGCTCTGCACATCTGTAAGCCACTTTCTGGATGCTAAGTGTGTTTGAAGACTACGAACGCTGTGATGAACCTCGCCTTGCCACAGTTCCCCTTGACCTGTTATTTCACTACAGGCCTTCCACTGTCTGACACAGGAATTAAAGTAGAAAATAGTTCTTTATGTCTAGGAAGTGTGTCATCCCCGTTGTGTGTGTGAAAACTTGGAAAATGGTATGTAGTCAAACACAACTGTGTCACATGAGATGTATTTAATAACTATATAATGGACAACTACATGTTTCGGCCTGTACTGGCCATCTTCAGGTTGTCTTAGGGGAACTTATAGTAAGATCGTAAGTTCCCCTAAGACAACCTGAAGATGGCCAGTACAGCCCGAAACATGTAGTGGTCCATTACATAGTCATTAAATACACCTCATGTGACACAGTTGTGTTTGACTACATACAATTTTCCAAAATAGTTCTTTATGGTTCGTTATAAAAGGAAGAGTTGTCAGGCAGACTGGCATGCAAGTATCACTCTAGACATATATTCGAGGGCCTGTCGGCCCCGTCATCGGCTTTCCTTATCTTTCATGGCTTACCACAGACCCTGAAAGCTCTCTTACGATACGAAGCAGGATCCTTTTCATCACTCATTAACAGTCGTACAATTCGACACCACGTCATTGAGAGTGTCGTTCAATACACCACCGAAAGTAATTCGGAAGAGGTTGAACACAACGTTACGTAGAGTTTGGCTTTTAAAGTTTCTGTTCGTAATTCAGTTAAACAAGTCAGGCAATCACTTCAGTTTATCAACCAACGAAGTTCACATAAGACACTTTTAAAACACTTTGAAACACTCCGACATGTTTCGATCTTGTCAGATCATCATCAGGGAGCTTAGTTCCTTGCTAAAGTTATATTATAGTATTCACAATTCAATGGGTATTTGCAAACGAGGTGTTGCGGCAGCATATCATTTTGTGTAGTGTAGGAATGTGTTGTGGAGCAGTGGCTAGGTGTACGTCTTATGCTGAGTAATGAGAGCATACGAAGCACACCGAGCCACTGCTCCACAATTCATTCCTACACAACATGATATGCTGCCACAACACCTCGTTTGCAAATACGAATTGAATTTTAAATACTTTAACATAACTTTAGCAAGGAACAAAGCTCCCTGATGATGATCTGACAAGATCGAAACATGTCGGAGTGTTTTAAAATGTTTTTAAAATGTTTTATGTGAAATTATATGTGCATTCATTGGTTGATAAATTGAAGTGATTCTTAAAAAAAAAATGCATGGTGCTACATTAAGACTTAAAGTCAGGCGATGTATGTACAACGTGACATTTGTGAGGCGCTTTCGTGCAACCATTGTTGCTGTGGAAAAGCAATAAGAATTACATATTCCGGGTGTGTATTTGTAGCCCTAGGTATCCAGCATGCAATGCGCATGCGCCTTATCGTCATCTGTGGCCTGCCCCGCTCATCATCATTTTTCCACATCATCTCATAAACGGCATGATTTTCAAAAGCAGGTTTTTGAACATAAAATTTGTTGTTTAGGTTTTCTCTACGTTTTGGTCTGAAACATTTCTTATTCTGAGAAGAACTGAGCGAGATATTATTAAAAATGTATGTTGGTCTTAACGTAAAGTAACCGTTATACTTGTTGGATTTTAATGAAACTTGGATTCTTGACAGATTTTCGAAAAATACTCAAATATAATTTTTTTGAAAATCCGTCCACTGAGAACCGAGGTGTTGCATGCGGACAGACGGTCGTGATGAAGCTAATATTCGCTTTTCGCAATTTTGCGGACGCGCCTAAAAAAAATAGTTTTCCGTAACACGCCACGACGGCACAGAGGAAACAGTAGAGGCATAGCTGTAGGACTGCTCGTTGGGGGTGGGTGGTCAACGCCTCGCCCTGGCCAATTTACACTCGATAAAGAGTCCCGATACCCACAGTACAGTAGGTTGCGTGGGCCCCGGGGCGATCTGGGTTGGTGTGGAGAAGTTCAAATCTCTTGCTGCCACAGGGGTTGAGACCCTGGACCGTTCAGCCCGGCTTAGTTTGGATAAAGGCATGTTTAAATACAATTAATATGCTGACTGTTCTGTGACATTTTGCTGGTACACGAGATAATATTTTGTGTACATGTGGGGAAATCAGAACTTGCCGGACGGTCACTGCCGTAACAACCGAAGTTTCGGGTGCCAAGACAAACGGCCGAAAGTCGGTCACATAGAAGTCAACTCCAGTAAAATTCTTAAAATAAAAGCCAACGAGTTGCACTATTTCTCAAATTTATTTGATAAAGTACTTACATGTTTCGGACAGGTCCACTGTCCATCATCAGGAGTATCTCAACACTCTATACACGCAATAGGTATTTGTCATGCTAGTTCTGTTGACTGTCGCTAGCAGACAACCGATAGAACTAGCGGACCTTTCCGTAACATGTAGAGTACTTTAATCAAATAAATTTGAGAAATTGTGCATCTCGTTGGCTTTTATTATAAGAATATATCACGATGCACGGTCCTCTTGAATGTCATAATCCAGTAAAATTAAGAGGTAAATTTGTCTGCCTGACTGAGCACCAAACTGCGGAGGCTTATGAGGACGTTGAGGTATACCTCTACGCATTGTTTACCTCGGCACTGGATGGAGATGATTGGTCAGCTTCACGTCACGTCCTCCTTAAATTAATTAGGAGATTGATTCTTCGGTCCTTCAGGCCTAGGCCCAGTCACTGTATTGACTGAGCTACCTGTTGTACTGTAGTTGTTTTAGTGCGGTTGTATTGAGCTCGCTACATAATTGCCGTAGGAGATGTGCTTAAAAAACCAAACCTGTTTCAAAATATATCCCAACTGAAATCCTTTGAAAGGCCTATATGCCATTCTACATTATTCCATAATTTAGTTATGTCTGCATATGCCTGTACCTTTTTTTTCTGTCTCTCTCTTTACAATTACAATTAGCGACCGTTTTCCAGCATCGCTTTGAGAACCCACTTACCCCGTGACATAACGAACAGTCCCAACGAAGGGAGAAATTGTTTGAACGTGGATTTTTGGTGTTCTGGTTGCACTCCGTTCACGTTACATTCAAACGTTTCGATGCGAGAGACTAAAACTGATTGCTTACCAATTTATTTTAGTCTCAAACGCTCGTTACTGATGTGTATTTGGTAGGTCTGCTGTGAGTTCGTGTGTCGGCTTAGAAAGTGTCCGAACAAGTCGAATGTCGACGCTGCCGCTTAACCTTTTGGCGCCGGAATTATTTTTTAAATTTTAGCACACCCTGTATATAAAATGCGAATAATACAGGAACCAAATATGTTAGAATTATGAAAGAAACTGCATTTTGAAGAGAAAAAAACGGAAAGTATATACCATGTTTAAAATATTCGGTACCTGTATTTGTTGAATAAATATATAAAATGCAACTTAAAGGTTAGCGGTGCGGTACGACCACTATAGTTGACATTAGGCGTCAAAAGGTTAATCCACCTTTTCTTTTACAAAACCACCGACCGATTTCGAGCTGTATGACGCGTACTAAAATGTTACGAGGATGAAACAAAGGATGAGATGGGCGAGGCATATGGCACGCACAGGGGAGAATTGATACAGATAGCGTTCTTTTGAGGAAACCTGAAGGATATTGACCACTTGGAACACTTATTCATAGACGGGAGTGTAATGGTGTCGGTGTATTAAAGAAATGTGGCAGCCTCTGACCTGGACTCATCTGTCGCAGGGTAGGGACGAATGGCGGCCTTTTGTGAACACGGTGATGGATTTTTGTGCCCCACATAATACGCAATACTCCTTCAACAATAGCGCTAACTAGGCTTGTTAAAACGAGAATGGAAATTTGTAAGCCAAAACAAAGATCTTCAGTTTAGTACAAATACAATGTATTATGAAGGTTGTTAGTACTCCGACAGTGTCATTCGGCACTGTGAGTCATGACGGTCCTGGGTCCTGGCGTCTGTCGTGTTTTATTCTTCTTTTGAAATGTGTTTGTACATTTATTGTCGTTACAAATATCGCACTGTAATTTATCATGTCATATAGTCTGACAATAGGCTATCTCTATTGTGCAGTTTTGCTCTGGAACACTCGTACGTATGCAATAGGCATATCATGAAAGTTTTATAGAATTTCTGTCGTAAATTACTTTTATTATAAATTGTGTACAATCCATTATAGATATAAAACCTGAAACTCAGTAAAATGAAACAAACTAGAATCGACTGTTGTCAGGCGAGAGTAATTTGAGTCCTGTCCATCAGATTAAGTTAAACTCTGACGTTTCTCTGTCATAATGGAATATAGAAATTGTTAATAAACAGCGACGAATCCTTTTGTGCGTCAAATTGACGATATTTTGACACTGTGAGTAAGTTTAGTACTTGGAGAAATGTCATTTTGTTCAGAAAGTAGACCCATTCTCATGTTTGGAGCCCTCAGATTTGGGATGGAAAGTGCCTGATTCTTAACCGGATTTCGAGGTGAAAGGAATTCGTTCTTACGCCAAACCGCGTGCATGTTTTATAACCACAGCTATGTATCGATCTGTCACATTGTGTAATAGTGTCATGTGTTTGCTTTGATATGCGACATTTTAGGTTATATACAAAGGTTCAGCTTGATGTGAGGTCGGTGGTTCCATTAGCGTAACTAATCTTAAAATTCGAGCGATTATTTGGTTTTTAACCTTTAGGCGCCGGAATTATTTTTTTAATTTTAGCACACCCTGTATATAGAATGTGAATAATACAGGAACCAAATATGTTAGAATTATGAAACAAACTGCATTTTGAAGAGAGAAAAACGGAGAGTATATGCCATGTTTAAAATATTCAGTACCTATATTTGTTGAATAAATATATAAAATGTAACTTTAGAGTTTAGCGGTGCGGTACGACCACTATAATAGTTGACATTAGGCGTCAAAAGGTTAAACGATGGTGCTCTTCGGCAGTGTGAATCGTATTACGAACTGTGCCTAAATGACAGTTGAGAAAGAAGCTGCCGTTGGTTGGCTGAACCGAGCAAGTTAGCTCAAGCTGCAACGCTACTGACTTGCAATCTGGAGGTGTCCCATTCGATTCTCGACGAGAACACCATCCTCATGATTTTCCGCAGTTTTCAGGCAGCTTCCGGCATGTGTCTTAGATAAGACCAGATCGCTTCCTCCCATTCGCTTTCCAGTTGCTTATTCACGCACTTTCACCCATTCAACCGACCGAACGTAAGATACTGAGGACTTTTTTTAATGTAGATTACAATAAGGGAACAAATAAAGATGATTTAAGTCGCTGCCTCTTAAATTGGGAGACCGCTGTAGCACAGTGGTTAGGGTGTTGTGCTACAAATCGGAAGGTCGCTGGTTCGATCCCATTTGGTGTCACTGGATCTTACGTTGACATAAAATCCTTCCGAACGCACTACGGCTCTGGGGTCGACTCAGCCTGTAACAGAAATGAGTACCAGAAGTATTTCCTGGGGGTAAAGGCTGCCGGTGCGTAAGACTGACAACCTACCACCATCCTGTGCCGTTGTCACGAAAACTGGGAACGTTAACTTGGTGGAACCCTCGGATCCTCTCCGGGCCTGTAATGGGATTGCTTTACCGTTTACCTTTTTACCTCTTCGATTATGTAGATCAGAGATTCACATATCGCGGGCGTTAGGCCCGCCCATCACTTAATATTGTACGTAATACCTGATGTATGAGATTGCTTCATGACACCCTTCTGACGCCCATAATTTTGAGGTGGATTTTATGTTTTCGGAAAGTGTGCACGGAGTTTTGCTTTCGTGTTGAACACAACCCCAGAATATCAAGGACCTGCCGTACCAACAGCCTTCTCCTTTTGGTGAATACTGTAAGACATTAAGGATTAAAACCTATTAAAATGACCGTATCGAATTAGTTTCGATAGAATAATTCACAGATTAACTAGAAATATAAGACGTTCATTTTGTGCGGCTGCTAGTAATTCTCATCGCTCTGTCTTTGACGCGAATTTTTCCCCAGAACAGCGTTCTGCCTTTCACGCCTGCAACGCTTATAAACAGTCGCCAGCAACGCACAGCGGTTTGTCACTGATATTGTTCACATTTGTGGCTTGTCATGTCGGGCTGGTTTTTCCACGTTTCGGCTAAACTTAGCTGTCTCTCTTCAAGGCGAAGTGACTCAAAGGAGGCACCAGCATTTCAAAGGGTAAATTTGCTGTATAATGTTTGTTTAGGGTGCAGTGCACGTGTCTCACCTCTTGCATTGAGGAAACTAACTAAGCATGCACGGTCCCAAAAGTTTGGGATGTACGTTGTAGCTGGGCAGCGGCATCGAGTAAGTCGCTCTTCATTCGTGAGTCATGACTCCTCGGGTCTCTCTGTCCTGCATCAACATATCGCTTCGCCACACTGTAAAATGTTAATCTTATCGTGCCCTATAGACATGATACAAGTTTTTATTCAGGTTTGTGAAAAAAAAATCAAACATTCCTTCATGAACGGAAACGGTTGTTTGTTCTGCAGTTTTGTTTTGCGTGATTTGATGGTTTGCCTGCTCCAACCTTGATTGCGTTTTTGTTGCGAAGTGCTGTGTATTTTTGTTTGGTGTCGTTATATACCTAAATGAATTTCCCGCTGCTAGCCCGTGTGTCTTGAAAGCAACTTCAGGACATCAGAACACATCGTCTTGCAATTAAAGCCATAATTTAAACATTTTATATAACAAGAAGATGCCACATGCGTGTTTAAATCAGGGTATTCTGTTACGTGACCACTCGACCCAATTGTACACCGGTTGTATTATTATTATTATTATTATTATTATTTAGTTTCCCTTGTCACATGCCGTTTCCTCCTGGTACTTCTTGACTGAATATTGTTGAATATAATGTTCAGTGTAATAATGAACTCTTAAACATATTTAATCACAGTTCGTGAAACCCACGTGGTTGACACCAGCTTCTAGAATCTGCAATATAGTACGAATTACTTTGTGATCTGTCATACTGTAGTGAGTTTTAAATCTTGGTGCAGAGCTCCCTGAGGACGGCGTGACGCCGAAACATGTAGGAGCGATAGAAGGTTGTATTGGAGGTTTATTTGTTGGCGTCGTGAAGGAAAAATTTAATTCTTGTGGTTTAGTTTGTTTCTGTTTTCTGGCATTATTATTAACATCACCATCATCATCATCATCACCATCGATAATTATCACAAGCAGCAGCACCAAAACGTCGCTAAATGTCTCAATAGTGTTGTATGATCTTCATCCTTGAATTCCAGTTTATCACTGTTATGCTTCCTTATCAACTTCCCTTGGTATTTCTTGTTTCTCTCGCTCATAACCAAGTGAGCAGCACATCCGCAGTTCCCGAACGTGCCACACAACAGTACGAGGGTAAGCGTTGCGAAGCTCCTTATACAGGGTGTAGATTGTTCACTTCTACCTTTATTTCTCGTCTTTTTGGACTTGTATCAAAATGGTCACTTCTGTGTTGCTGTTCTGTAAGATATGTTGCCACACCAAAATGTGGCTGTACAGGTTCTGTCGTAACGTATGTTCACGTTATGAAGACGAACACATGTTCGGCCTCCAATAATGTGCCGCTCGTGCGCGACTTTCTTATTAACGGAAGTCTGTCAGTTTTGAACACGGTAAATAGCACTGCAAATTGTAGAAAGATATGTTCGCCTATTTGCTGTGAATCTATAACAGACTTGAAGGTATGCGTACGCCTGCTTAAGAGTGGTGTACAAGTAGGCTTTCTCAGCCTTGTGAACGCGCCTTAAATGATACTACACCCTGTACTTTGTAAGGCTGAATATTGTAAAGTGGGTTTGGTAATTTAAAGAAGAGCTGAAGAGGTTTGGAAGAACGAAGGGCAAAGCACCATTTCGGCCGTTGCTATGGCGAAGAACAGTTCTGGGTTCATACCTCCTGGCTCATCTGCATGTGCTTGGGACGCACAGTCTGTCGAGGGACTTTGGGCAGGCGCGACACTGAAACGGAACTTTACGTACCAGTGTTTCGTATCAAGCAAACTCTGCAGCTTGGTGCAAAAAAACGACTGCTGGTGAGACGGACAGGTAGAGAGATCAGCTGAATCGGGCGACAGGGAACATGAAAAGAGTGGTTGCAGGTATTAGATTAGTGCTTGTGGAATGATGTTCACCATCGTCGTCGTCATCATCACCACCAGGAATAGCGTAGAGCAGGGCTGGCCAACTACAACCCACAGGAGGGCCACATAATTCGTTAACGCACTCGCCAGAGCGCCGCGCCTGTGTATACATATATCGAAGAGGAGGTGGACGGGGATTGAATTCACCAGAACGCCGTTATTTACAGTCCGTAAGTTACGCTAAAAGAACGGCTGATGACAAAGCAGTGGGCCTTGCTAAAGGGGACGAAACACAAAGAATGATCGGTTTACTGTGTGCTGTCTTACAAGTGTGTACATTATCTCTGCTGATAGAGTTGCTATATTGTGTTCTGTAGACCTGTTATATCGTTCCTTGAATGCAATAGTGGCAAATCAAAAAATTGCCCATTTGGAGTTAATAATACGATTGAGCTGAGAAGTATAACCGCTAACTCCGACGATGTCAATAGATACCGATAAGTGTAAATAACAATGTCATAACGCACTGAAACATAGCGAAACACCTTGACATGACGCTGGATGCCAAGCTGCGCTGAAAGGCACATGTCAAGAAAAAAACGCGAAGAGCTTGGACTAAAATACGGGAAAATGTATTGGCTCATGGTAAGAAGATCGGTCCTGTCGTTACACAATAAGCTGATGCTGTACAAACAAATATTGAAGCCTGCGTGGACCTATGGCATACAGCGGTGAGGATGCACGAAACGGAGCTACACTGACATCATTCAACGATGTCAAAACAAGGTACTTAGGAACATCGCTGATGCACCTTGGTATATCAGAAACGCCGACCTCCATAGGGACCTTCCAGATGGAGATCGTTACGAATGAAATTGGGGGGTTCGCTAAGAAGCATGAAGAAAGGCTTCACCACTACGTCATCGTCGCAGTGGTCCAGCTGCTCGACAACAGTGAACTGGTGCGAAGACTCACAAAAAAAAACCTTTTGAGCTGGTGTAGTGATAATTAAAACCAGAGCACAGATAAGTGCACCATAAACATTATTAGTGTGTGTGATAAAAACAGGGCACAGTGTTAGTGCAGTAATCACCGCCAACAAAGGAAGAGACAATACGTAAGCAAACAAAACGAAACAGGTAGACCCGCTGGGCGACACCTGAAGGGAATATTCATTTAGCAATTTAAGTCGGAGCAAAATAGCTGGTTAGTCTTAAGACAGGGTGGATATTAGGACGGATCTCAGGGAGGTGGGATGTGGGTATGTGGGCTGGGTTGGGCTGGTCCAGGATAGAGACAGGTGGCGGACGCTTGTGAGTGCGGTAATGAACCTCCGGGTTCCGTGAAATGCAGGGAATTTCTTGACTAGCTGCAAACCAGTTAGCTTCTCAAGAAGGACTCTGCACCATGGAGTAAGTAAATATATATATATATATATATATGTGTGTGTATGTGTGTGCCCAGGATAGGGACAGGTGGCGGACGCTTGTGAGTGCGGTAATGAACCTTCGGGTTCCGTGAAATGC
>Ga0131853_10028016_pt1 | contig 10097 bp, 6 predicted proteins | sample TergutLab28metaG_FD_92764 | JGI IMG/M metagenome (GOLD analysis project Ga0131853, IMG submission 92764) | Labiotermes labralis P1 segment gut microbial communities from Petit-Saut dam, French Guiana - Lab288 P1 (version 2) (version 2) | ecosystem: Host-associated > Arthropoda: Insects >... | reverse complement strand
TAGAATATTGGGAGGTCTGGAACGAGCCGGATCAGCTTGCCGAAGAACGCAGCAAGGATGTTATGTGGTCTGGCACACCCAAGCAGTATTACGAGCTTTACGCCGTCACCGCAGCAATGTTTAAAAAGCATATGCCCAATGTAAAAATCGGAGGATATGCCGCCGTCGGTGTTGCTTCCGAAAAACATTATAAATTTTTCACTGATTTCTTGACCTATGTAAAAGAGCGTGCTCTTCCGCTTGATTTTTTTTCATGGCATGTATATGCCTCAAGCCTTGATGATATCAGGAATAACGCGTGTATTGCCAGAGAGGAGCTGGACAAATTCGGTTTTCGGAAAGCAGAAAGCATGTTGAATGAATGGAATTATCTTGTAGCAATACCTAATATGTGGGATGAAATTTTCACTAGCGCTCATGCAAAGCAAAAGGTGTTCCTGGAAGCTTCCGGTATAATAGGTACATCATTCACGGCGGCGGCTCTTATCGAAATGATTGATTTGCCCATAGATATAGCAACGTTTTATGACGGACAGCCTACGAATTTATTTTGCACAATTTTTGACCGTTTTGGCCTACCTACAAAGCAATTTTATGCCTTTGATGCATTTAACCGTTTAAAGGAATGCGGTGAAAGGGCAGAACTGATATGTGAAATCCCAGGTGTTTACGGTCTTGCCACCGCCTCGGACGGCAAAACCGGCATTCTGCTTGCTAACTGGGAAGGCAGGACAGCGGAGTATCCATGTGAAATTGCAGGGCTTGATGCCGAAACTGAATATATGTATGAGTTATATTTGCTGGACGAAGCATTGAACCTGGAAAAAGAGAAGGAAATAAGGGGCCAGCCTAATGACTTGCCAGGAACCATTTTCTTGCATAACCGCAGTGTGGCTTTAATAACTTTTACACGAATCTAAAAACGATGCATTGTCAATGCGAGGAGCGCAGCGACGAAGCAATCCAGCAAACCAACCTCCCTTGGATTGCTTCGTGTCGCTCAACGCTTTTTGGTTGACGGTATTATCAAATCTCAAACTCCTCAAACTCACTATGAATAATCTCATCGGTAATCCCGCCTTTTGCCATTTCGAAGCTATTGCTTCCGAGAATATCGGCTACGCTTTTTTGTGGATTTTGGTGCAGGATATTGATTAACTCTATGAAATCACGGATTATTTCTCTTGGTGTGATATGGGTTTCTGCTCCAACTCGGTTGTATTCAACCGTTAAGAAATACATAAGGTCTTCGTGGGTTAGGATGGGATTATATTTATATAACTGGGCATGTATGTCTCTTAATTTTTCTATTAATATATACATTTCCTCATGGGTTAGCATTAATAAGCGGATTATAGGAGCGGATAGGTCTTTTATTTCCGCTGAAGCGAAGTGCCCTTCTGCAAGACGTGAACGCAGTGCCTCGTAGGAGAATATGCCGCGATATTTATCCTCAATGCATTGTGGAGTACCACCCATTAGAAAGCCTATATGCTTTGCCTTGCCTTGTAGTACGTCGTTATACATAGTTAGGATTTTCTCATAGTTATTGGCTCTTGTGATTGAGTTTGGGATTTTAAAAATGTTTACCAGCTCATCAATGACCACTATCAGACCTTTGTATCCTGCGCCTGTTAGGAAGATTGCAAAGATTTTAAGGAAGTCATACCAGGTTTCATCGTTGACGATAAAGTTGATATCCAGATCGGCTTTTGCCTCGCGGCGGGTTGGATATTCGCCTCGGAACCATTTGAGGACGTTGCTCTTCATGGTGGCATCGTCTTGGAGATATGCTCTCCAATAGGTGCATACGGCTTTTGCGAATTCGAAACCGTTAACCATGCCTTCCAAAGAGGCGGCTACTGCATAGATTCGTTTTTCTACTTCTTGATTAAATGCATTATCAGTTAGGTCTGTTTCGGTTTTTACGGTAGCCTGTATTCCTGAAATCCATTTTTCCAGAACTAAAGGAAGCGCGCCGCCATCGGGCTTAGATTTTACCGATAGGTTTTGAATCAGCTCTTTGTAAGTGGCTAGACCTTGACCCTTGGTGCCGGCAAATCGGCGTTCCGGTGAAAGGTCCGCGTCTACTACCGCAAAGCCTTTGGCTGTGGCATAGTTGCGGATTGTTTGCAGTAGAAAGCTTTTGCCGCTGCCGTATTTGCCAACGATGAAGCGGAAGGACGCACTGCCTTCTGATATTAGGTCTATGTCGTGGAGAATCGTGGCTATTTCCTGCGCTCGTCCTACTGTGATGTATTCTAGACCTACGCGGGGGACTACTCCGCCTTTTAGTGCGTTTATTAGGATATTGGCTAGTCTTGGGGGGGCTTGGGTCATATTTATTCCACCATTTCTTTAACTTTATTAATATAATCCTCGTAGATTACGAAATCTTCATCCAAGATGCTATCACCCATATGATCTGTTGATTTTTCATTTATGCTGTCTAGCAGGGCTTCGGGCATTATGCTGTGTGAATTAGCGAAGGGTACAAAACCGGTGCTGTCGTGTAGTAGGATTTGTAGTACTTCTATTTCCGTTGGAGTTAGGGTGTTTTTTAGATTTGCCCATGGGTCTTCCTGGATTTCTACGGTTTCGGCAGGCTGCGGGCGGGAAGATACCACCCCTACGGGAGATGGCTGGATTTCTGTGTTTTCTGGGACTACCAGTAAATCCTGAGTGCTTTGTGCTTCTATTCTTATACGGTCTAGATTGGTGGTGTCGACTGTTACTACCGTGCGCTTTGTACTCTGGTAGTAGTCTTCCACTGTTTTCGCAATAACATCATCAATCCGATGACGCGTAAACCCTTTTTCCTTAAATCCGAAGAAAGACCTGAATGTTCTATCATTCAACGCTGAAAATCGACCTTTATGCCCAACAACCACGCGCAAGACTTCTTCAGTTTTTTTAATCATATACCCGGCGATAAATTTCCGGCGGTTTTGATATATTGTAATATCTGCTGTCCAGATATTATCCTTGCAATAATACACCTCCCCGCCAGGGAGTATCGTTTTGCGATTGGGCTGTTCTAGCCACGGATAGAATAATGCGTGAGAGAATGGTCGCCAAGGTACGCTCATTTGCGTTTCGTGGGTCAGCATAACCCTAAGATCAATTTCTGCTTCGATAGCCTGTATTACAGCAAAAAAGCTGGCTACCATTAGTTCTTGGTTTTTCTTTTTGCAGAACGGAGATTTTTTTATGTCATAAAATGAAATGGTATTCCATAGGTAAAGACAATTGTCTGGGGTGGCATCAAAAATAAAATTCTCTGGATAGCTGGTCATAAAATTATGCTCATCCACAAACCCCTTGAAGTCCAGGTCATAATAAACATGATAATCCTTGAGCCATATCAGGAAATACTTATCTAGCACCGGGGCTTCTTCCTTCATGGTCTGCCATATCGTCATAAGTCGGACCAGCCCTTCGGTTGGGCTTTTGACTCCAATATTGGCTAAAAGTTCATAGATATATACAAAAATATATGAAATCGAAGTCTGAGAAAACCGCCCATGTCGGGCATTGGTGCGCCAGGTGAAGTAGGTACGGAGCTGTTCATAGCTCATATACTGATAATTAGGATAGTACATAGAAAAAGGCTCGTCGCCTGGATAATCGTCCTCGTAATCCTCCATAAACTTCATTTGCTTATAAAAAAGCTCCGCGTCATTGCGGGAGTATGGATTATCGTAGAATATCCGGCGCATTGCCATGAATCTGTCTCGGATGGGGTCGCTTGCTTGCGGCTTGATTGATTGCGACGAAATAGTTTGAGGCTTTTTTGGCGGAGTGATTTCATATTCAATTTCGGCGAAATTTACATCCATATATGCCTCCGAATATATTTTCGTGTATTGTACTCATTTTCGCAAAGCATTACAAGTTGGTATGCTAGCATACCGCTTTTTATTTTTCCGTTCCATGAAATGCTTATTTTTCGGGGTTTTCTAATTTGCAATTGAGCAAAAATCTGTTTTGCTGTACTAGTCAATTAATACAGCTCATTAGACTTCTTTCGAAATCACGTTTTTTGATTTCGAAAAAGTTACCGTTTCAATCTTTTGCTTCTTCTGAAACCATGCTTTTTATGATTTCAGAAGAACTCTATTATTAAAATTGCATTTCCTTCCACACATCGGTATACTGGCACATATGAGAAAATACGCTTAGAAGGGCTGATACCATGATAACTATAGGCATAGACATCGGCACATCTGCCGTCAAGCTTCTTGCAATGGATTGTAACGGTCAAGTACTTAATACGGTTTCCCGCGATTATCCTCTTTATATGTACCCGGACGGGCGGAGCGAGCAGGCTCCCGAGGACTGGTGGGCAGAAACCGCCGCAGGGCTTAGGGAGCTAACCCAAGGCTTGCCCGAGCCTGTTGCCGCCGTTAGCTTCAGCGGGCAAATGCACGGGCTTGTTGCACTTGACGCTGACGACAATGTCCTGCGCCGCGCAATACTCTGGAACGACCAGCGCACAGGAGCCGAATGCGACTATTTAAATCAAAACAGGGAAATGCTTCTTGATAACACCGCAAATATCGCTCTCACCGGCTTTACTGCTCCAAAAATTCTATGGATGAAAAACAATGAGCCTGAACTTTTTGCGAAAATCGCAAAGGTAATGCTGCCTAAGGATTATATTGCCTACAAGCTCACAGGTGTTTTTGCCACGGATTACTCCGATGCTTCGGGGATGCTTCTACTGGATGTGGCTCGTAAAGACTGGTCTGACCTGATGCTTGAAAAAATAGGGCTGTCACGCAACCAAGTGGCAAATCTCTATGCGTCATATGAAGCCATTGGGGCTGTAACACCGGCTGCGGCAGCAGAAACCGGGCTTTCTACCGATACCAAAGTCGTAATCGGCGGAGGCGACCAAGCAGTTGGAGCCATTGGTACAGGTACGGTTAAATCTGGGACATGCTCTGTTTCCCTGGGTACATCCGGGGTGTTGTTTGTTGCGGCGGATGATTTCGTTGTGGATAAGGAGCCTTCTGCTATACATTCCTTCTGCCATGCCACCGGCAAATATCATCTTATGGGCGTGACACTGGCTGCAGCGGGTTCTGCAAAATGGTGGTACGAAGAGGTGCTTGCCACCCAGAGCTACAATGCCGAGCAAGCAACCATGCTTGAAAACCTTGGAAAGAACAATGTTTATTTCCTGCCATATCTCTCCGGCGAGCGCACCCCCCATAATAATCCTAATGCCCGCGGTGCTTTCGTTGGAATGAGCATGACCACCACCCGTCAGGATATGACCCAAGCAGTAATGGAAGGGGTTGCGTTCAGCCTCAGAGACATACTGACCCGTGTAAAGGAATTAGGTCACACCGTATCCAGTGCCCGTATAATAGGCGGCGGAGCAAAAAGCCCGGTCTGGTGCCAAATTGTGGCGGATGTTTTAAATATGAAAGTCGAGAAAATCAACGCATCCGAAGGCCCAGCTTTCGGCGCAGCGATACTTGCATTGGTAGGAGCCGGAGCAGACTACACAGTGGAAGAGGCTTGCGAGGCACTAATACAAGTGACCGAGGAGTTTACCCCAGGCACGGCAGCTACTCAGTACGACAAGATGTATCCAATATATAGAGGGCTCTACAGTGCCTTGGTTGATACTTACAAGGCAATCGGTACAGTTTCCTAGTATGTGGGGCGGCTTTGCCGCCGCACACACACAAAATCTTAGCTCTTTCGAAGGTGATATATGAACGATAATAAACGCAAAGACCCACCCCCTACCCCTCCAAGCCGGATACCCAGCGGGCTGACCATGATTGTCATTGCAATCGGCATCGTGTTTCTCCTCAACTGGTTTATCGGCGCGATTGCAGGTAGTGGGACGGAACGCATCACATATGACGAGTTTCTGGAGCTGCTGGAGACAGGGCGGGTAGAGGAAGTGGAAGTCCAACCGGACAGGTTGGAAATTATCCTTTCCCCTGAAATAGACGAAACAGAAACCGAGGAAAACGGCGATGACGCTGAAATCGAAACCGCCGAAGAATCCCCTACCCCGCAGGGCGTATTCGACCGACTGGTAGGCGGGGCGGCAAATCGCATGGCTGATACAACCCCCGCGCCAATTACAGTGTATACCGGCAGGATGTACGACCCTGATCTTATTGACAGGCTGATAGAGCACGGTGTAGTACAGTCCGCCGCTATTCAAACGGTTAACTGGTTTACGCTTTTCTTTTTCAATTTTCTGCCGTTTTTATTGATCATAGGCGTGTTTATCCTGTTCAGGCGCACAATGAGCGGCATGATGGGCGGCAAGGGCGGAATTATGGGAATAGGGCAGAGTAACGCCAAAGTCTACATGGAAAAGAAAACCGGGATCACCTTCGATGACGTTGCCGGGCAGGAAGAGGCAAAGGAGTCCCTTACAGAAATCGTAGATTTCCTGCATAATCCGGACAAGTATACCGCAATCGGCGCGATTCAGCCCAAGGGCGCGTTAATGGTAGGCCCCCCGGGCACAGGAAAGACCTTGCTTGCAAAGGCAGTAGCCGGTGAGGCCAATGTAGTATTCTTCTCATTGAGTGGGTCTGACTTTGTTGAGATGTTTGTGGGCGTAGGCGCATCCCGTGTCCGCGACCTTTTCAAACAAGCCGCGCAGCAAGCACCATGTATAATCTTCATAGATGAAATCGACGCAATAGGCAAAAGCCGCGACAATCAAATGTCCTCAAACGATGAGCGGGAACAAACCCTTAATCAACTACTTGCGGAAATGGATGGCTTTGACTCCTCTAAGGGTGTAGTAATCCTGGGAGCAACCAATAGACCGGAAATCCTGGATAAGGCCCTGCTAAGACCAGGTCGCTTCGACCGCCGCATAAACGTAGAACTTCCCGACCTCAAAGGTCGTGAAGAAATCCTCAAGCTCCATGCAAAAAAAGTAAAAATGAGCAGGGATATTGATTACAAAAAAATCGCAATGACCACCCCGGGTGCTGCGGGTGCGGATCTTGCCAATATGATAAATGAAGCCGCACTTACAGCCGTACGAATGAACCGCAAGGAAGTCTATCAAGAGGATTTGCTCGAGGCCGTAGAAGTTGTAATCGCCGGCAAGGAAAAGAAAGACCGCATAATGACCGAGAAGGAAAAACGCATAGTAGCCTACCACGAGGTAGGTCATGCTCTGGCTAGGGCATTGCAAAAAGAGGCAAAGCCTGTAGAAAAAATATCTATTATTCCTCGCACTAAGGGTGCTCTTGGCTATGTGCTCAGCGTCCCGGAAGAAGAACGCTTCATGCACACCAAGGATGAGCTTCTTGCAGAAATAGTTGCAGGTATGGCAGGTCGCGCAGCCGAGCAGGTACATTTTGGGATACAGACAACCGGAGCCTCTAACGATATTGAGGTTGCTACCAGAATGGCTCGCTCTATGGTAAGTATGTACGGTATGTCCGATAAGTTCGGCATGATGGGCTTAGAAAGCATCCAAAACCGCTACTTAGACGGTCGGGCAGTGATGAATGTTTCAGACAAGACAGGAGCCGAACTGGACGCGGAAGTAAGCGCGATACTAAAATCCTGCTACGATGAGGCAGTACGCTTACTAAAAACCAACGAGTCAAAGCTCAAAAGCATAGCGGAAGTGCTATTTGCCAAGGAAACGCTAACAGGTGACGAGTTTATGGAGCTTTATAACGAGCCAAATGAATTAATAAGCATCTAGCCTATGACATCACGAACAAAGGCAATAATCATGCTATGCATTACAGCGGCACTGTGGAGCACCTCCGGCTATCTGCTAATAATTGTTGACTGGAACCCCATCGCCACCACCGGAACACGCAGTGCCATTGCTCTTATTCCAATGCTGATAATGTTTGGTCGCCCCAGGAAAATAAAGGGCTTCGCACCTATTATGGCTGCGCTTTGCTATGCGGTAATGCTGTTTTCCTTTGTGTCGGCAAATCGGCTTACCAATGCAGCAAACGTAATTTTGCTGCAATATACAGCACCCATATATGTAGTATTACTTAGTGCCTGGCTACTGAAAGAAAAAATAACAAAGCTGGACATTGTCACCGTCATATTAATGCTTGCCGGGATGCTATTGTTTTTTGTCAATGACATAGATACCCGAGGCTTCTGGGGCAATATACTTGCACTTTTAAGTGGATTGTCCTTAGCGGTTATGGCTGTCTGCCTTCGCAAGATGAAGGACAGCACTTACCGCGGCGCGGACTCAATCATGTGGGGCAATATTATTTGCGCGGTAATAGGAATACCTTTTATTGCGGTAGTAGGGCTACCCAGCCCTATATCATGGCTGGGATTAGCACTTCTTGGGCTTTTTCAACTGGGGCTGGCTTACTGCCTATATGTAAAAGCCGTCAAACATGTGACGGCGTTAGAGCTTGCACTGATTCCAATAATAGAGCCACTACTAAACCCCCTGCTAGTAGCGATATTCGCGTTCCAGCTACCGGGAGTACATGCCATCATCGGTGGGATAGTGGTAATCGGTGCTGTTACATGGAACCTGGTTTACATAAAACGCTAGTTCACCTTTTTGAGGACACCGTTTTCCCGTATAAACTCGCGCTTTTCGTTTATATCCATTTTGCGCAATATTTCATTCTCCAAATCAACGCCCAAAATCTCCGCAATGCCAAGCAGATAAATTGCAACATCGGCAAGCTCTTCTCCCAAGTCATCTTTCTTATCCCGATAAGCCTCAAAGGCTTCGTTAAGCTCACCGTATGTATAACAGAATTCCATATAAACATCGGTCACATTGAAACCCTTGTTTACTTTGTTTTGGTAGACTCGTTTTTGTAGTTGTTTTAGGTCGATCATTATATTCGCTCCTAATATATTAATTTGGTTATCAATAATCCTTCCATTTATTTAGCTTTTTAGTTATCTCTTTCTCACGATTATATCTGGTCATATCCGCTATATATTTTCGTTTAGCAATTAATTGTCGATTAATCAATTGTATCATAAAAAACATTGCCGTCCCAGCAACAGCAGCCATTAATACCATAAAACTTATCTGTATTGGACTGGTCTGTGGGTTATTCGGTCTATTCGGTATTTCGGGGCTGGATATAGGTGTTGGTGTTGGGGTCGGGCTTGGGCTTGGTGTTATAGCCGGGGGTGGCACCGTAGTCGGAGTTGGAGCCGCTGTCGGAGATGGCGTAGTCGTAGTTGGAGTAGCTGTCGGAGATGGCGTAGTCGTAGTTGGAGTAGCTGTCGGAGTTGGCTCCATAGTCGGAGCGGGAGTAGCTGTCGGAGTTGGATCCGAAGTCGGAGCGGGAGTCACTGTCGGAGTTGGCTCCGTAGTCGGAGCGGGAGTCACTGTCGGAGTTGGCTCCGTAGTCGAAGCGGGAGTAGCTGTCGGAGTTGGCTCCGTAGTCGGAGCGGGAGTAGCTGTCGGAGTTGGCTCCGTAGTCGGAGCGGGAGTCACTGTCGGAGTTGGCTCCATAGTCGGAGCAGGAGTCACTGTCGGGGTTGGCTCCTCAGTCGGAGTTGGAGTCGCTGTTGGAGTTGGTTCCGAAGTTGGAGCGGGAGTCTCTGTCGCTGTTGGCTCCGCAGTTGGTGTTGGTTGGGGAGACGGTGTAGTTTCATCGCCCGGTTCGTTCACCGTTACGACCGCGGTGTTAGACGTGACCGAAGCCGCACCGCCTGCCGCGCTTACTACGACATGGAAGTTATACGTCCCAGTCGTAAGACCGACCGGAATCGCCAGGGTTGCGTCCGTCGCGCCAGGAATTAGCACCCCGTTTTGGAACCACTGATAACTCAGGGCTGCGTCCGGGGTCACGCTGGCAACAACGCTCAAATTCCCGGTTATTGCGCCTTCGGTCACTATAGCGTTTGCCGGTTGAGTGATAATTGTGATGACAGGGGGGTCTATATCCGGAACTCCCCTTATAAACACCGGCGATCCGCCAAGGGGAATTGTGACTATGCCGCTTGAATCGGGTCGGAATACCGTTTCATTCCCCATTACATCACGCACGATAATATTGTTGTCCCCTGCGTAGAATGTGAATGCTTCGGTTGCTTCCCATTGGCTTTGCCATGGCAACATGCGGGGACGCTGCCCG
>Ga0131853_10028015_pt1 | contig 10097 bp, 6 predicted proteins | sample TergutLab28metaG_FD_92764 | JGI IMG/M metagenome (GOLD analysis project Ga0131853, IMG submission 92764) | Labiotermes labralis P1 segment gut microbial communities from Petit-Saut dam, French Guiana - Lab288 P1 (version 2) (version 2) | ecosystem: Host-associated > Arthropoda: Insects >... | reverse complement strand
TATTTAACCAACTTGATGCATAAAATTTGATTCACAATAAGTTTTATTTAATGCCTCTACATGTTTCGAGCACATGTGCTCATCATCAGGAGGTCAAAATTGCATTACACAGCCTCTGGTATCTTCACACCCATAGGTGTGATGATACCAGAGGCTGTGTTTCGAGCACATGTGCTCATCATCAGGAGGTCAAAATTGCATTACACAGCCTCTGGTATCTTCACACCCATAGGTGTGATGATACCAGAGGCTGTGTAATGCAATTTTGACCTCCTGATGATGAGCACATGTGCTCGAAACATGTAGAGTCATGAAATGAAACTTACTGTAAAACAAATTTTTGTGTATCAAGTTGGTTAAATACTGAGAAAAATATACTGAGATTCACGGTCAGCAAAACGTCAAAAAATAAAACCAAGACCACATTCACATGCCCTACGCTAGTTCTTCCCTTCATATTCTCCAAATAAAATTCTGCACGCACTTATAATATTCCCATAATTTCAGAGGCATCATGCAACTCTTCCCACCTGACTTCCTTACACCAATACGCATGTTGAAAATACACTTACCAAAAAGTTTCTCAATGTGTTAATTTTTCACTCCCTTGTTTCTTTGCCTATTTTAGAACTAAATATACTGCTCAGCCTTCATAATTTCTCTTTGGCTGAAATAATTTATTTACTCTTTATTTAACACCATCTGTAGCTCAGCGTGCATCGTCGAATGGTAGGATTATTACTGAATAATGAATTGCTCGCGATGTTGATGGAAACAGTGGCTTTCTAATTAAAAGTGGTGATCTTGCATTTGTATGTATGAACGGAGGAAAATCACGGAAGAACTCAGGATATACGGCCTCTGGGTAACATCTTCCGAAAGCAAAGCCAAGGGTTGAGGTACCAGCCATTACGCCCGCATTTTTACCGGATACCTTAAGGTTTTTTTGTTGCAATTTGGACACTAGAGACATGGACATGTGCAAAATCTTTGTGTTGGGTCAACGAACCCAGCCGAACATGGGAAGTCCTTGGAAATGTGGATAAATGAATATTTTATTCTGTTAAGATATGGGGCAGGCGATGGAATGGCATGTTTTGGAACTTACAATGGATCTTGCAACTCTATTTGAAAGAACACGAACAGCCTTGTTTAAATATGTACAGAATATTCGAATTTTAAACTGTTATTTTGTCATTTTATAACAGATAACCGCAAGTGTTATTTTATGAAAGAGCTGTATATACTGCAGAGAGGTGCAGGGCGCTTCGTTGCAGCTGCCTAGTAAACCTACTGAAAGACACAAATGCTAGCAGAAAGTAGGTAGCGGTATGTAAACTAAACCGCCAGCTACGGTTTCGTTCTTGCCAGGACTGTACCGCAGCCCTGCTCCCGACAACAGCCAAGATAACCTTAACATTCTGCGCTCTACGACACACTCACAGCTACTCCGGTCTCCAGACAGTTATCTATCATCTGTATTTAACACAATAAAAAGTGCTGTTTTAATCCCATTCTTATGACGCTGTCGATAAACATGTCATGCGATTCACAGTTCATGTGTCTTTTTTCGCCTTATCTTGGATGCAGATATCTGAAACTAGAGAAGCAGAAGAGTGAAAGCTGTAGGTTTCTGTGACCGTGCATCGTGAGCAAATCGTGAAGTGAGAGAGAAAATCAACAAGATGCAACAGTTAAATGTTTATTATCAATACTTTCTCAACATGTTTCGGGCATCATTATGCCCATCTTCAGGAGATCAAGACGTGTGTTACTGCACGTGGTGTGCAGCGCTGGTTCTGCTGGATGTGGCTGGTAGCGGTTGTGCTTTAGCCTGCAGCCCGGACACAACTCCAGCCTAACCTCAACTAACCTCCAACATACAGTAAACCAAGAACGAAACGACCAATGTGGTAATCAACATCATAGTCACGAGCTCCTGATGATGGGTATAGTAATGCCCCGAAACATGTTGAGCCTATAAGAAGTACAATAAAATAATAAGTGGCATCTCTTGGTTTTTTATTCTTCAGTTATTTTTGCATTTCTACGCTGTGTTACATACGGAGCCCCATCATTCGCATCGACTTGATTTCAGTCTCTTTGTTTTTGTGTCTGGATCATAATCGCAGATAAACCTTAGGCAAACAGTATCGTGAGTCCAAGTGGAACAATAGCACAGAGCATCTGACGCGCTTTAGGGAGAAGAGAAATGTCAACGCTTTGATTGGAAAACCTGAGAGAAAGAAGCCAGTTGGCCACAAGATACCGATGGTCCTATAATACGATAATGGAATTTAGGTAAACAGTGTGCCAGGATGTGGACTGGATGAAACTGACCACTCTTATTACCGTAAAGTGGGGGGGTCTTGTGAGAACGATATTGAGTCAGCAGGTTTTACGACAGACCGGGGATGTCTTGACTATCTGTCTTAGTTTCTGAAGAAGGGCTATGCTTCATGAAATTAATTACATTTTCATCAACATAGGTCTCTGTCAGAAATGCATTATCTGTGTTCTAAGGCTGTTGCGTTATCTTATGATCAGTCAGTACCGAATGTATAACTTTAGGTGCTGTTATTCAATACTAAGGCTATACATAAACTCCAGCTAGAGCAGCTAGCACAAGAAAGCTCTTTCAAGGTTTTCAAATGTTGAATCGCTTATAGAAATGTCTCCCATTACGGAGTGCCGTGTTCTGGAAGCTTGTAAAGCCAGGAAAGTGAATACAATGCTAATACACACATCAATCAACCGTATGAAAAGAGCAACCTTTCACCTTCACGGCCCTTCGATCGACTACCGACTGATCCTTGAACCAATAATCAAATCATTTTGAAATATATTCTGTAGACATCTTAATGGAAAAATGGTGTGGCCCACGGGGTTTGTAGATAAGACGGTTTGCGTTATCAAAGCGTAATGACATGCTGGTCATATTTGTGTTATGAGGCGTGTCAGCAGACAGCACGCTGACGGATAGGAAGGGAGTGTACGGCATCAAACGCCAGAAATCGGGTACGTTGGTGTCCCAAACACATTAAATAACAGATGTTTCAAATTAACCATCTCCATAAAGTACAGTCATTTCCATACAAGCGAACAGCCTTCCAAATGGTCAAGAAATGCCCAACATTCCACGAAAAATAATTTTTACACGGGACCTCCACTTAGTTTCATCCTGGGCCACATTAATCCAATCCGACACGTGCTATCACATTTCTTTAATATTTTAACAATAACCTCCCACATATGCCTCAGTCTTCTAACTGTTCTCGTTGTCTTCTGACTTCCAGTCTATGTGCATTTCTCTTCTCCCCTTTAGGTCTACGTGTGACACCCCACCCATTTTATCGTCCTTGATTTGACCACCCGGCGATGAGAAAAATTCATTAAGCTAGTCATTGCAAAATTTTCTCCATTCCCCTATTCTTCCCTGTTAGGTCCTATAATCTTCTTCAGTGTCCTATTGTCACCAATATTCCGCCTAGAATGTTTCCGTAAAGCTAAAGGCCAATTTTAACACCCGTAAAAAACAAGATGAAAAACTATATTTCTTTTCAGGTCATTTATATATTTTTAGGTACCAAACTGCGGCTAAATCAAAAACAATCCTATAATCTTAACAGAACCGGTGCAATATCTGTAGGCATAAGCAGTGGAAATGTCAACGAATTTTTCTCTCCGAAAATGTGAAACACTTATTTTAAAATGTACACGTGAGCAGAAGTGCTTATATAAAGCGTACCTAAAACGTCTTTACAAACTGGACAGTGTGTATAGTCACATCAAAACAAACAAACAAAAAAAAAGTTCACGTAAACATTTTAAGAAATTCTTAGTTTTTTTTTTTAGTTCAATTAAACGACTGCATTCTACAATAAATAATTTAACTATGCAATATTTCACTTTACAACTGATAAGTTACACATACTACTCACGTTCCAAATTTAGTAGCTGTTCAATTATTGTTATATGCCAAGTCACAATTTACAACAAATGCTCAAACTGTCCTCCCCGTTAGTCCACGCACGCTTGAACACGTCTACTCATGGACTGTCGCACCCTTGAAAAGGTCCAGGGGAGGTTGTGAATGGTTAGACGGGCATACAATTTGAGCTGCTAAAGTGTCTCTTCGTTTTAAATCGAATCTGAATAAACTAAGGGTTTTAAGTATCCCCTTAGACGAAATCTAAAGGACACAGGTCGAGCGAACTTGGGGGATGTACCTTGCACACTAAGTGAGCTGACTGCTGTACCTTGTCTTGTTGTAGGAAATTTAATTCCGAAGTTTGTCCAAGCATTTTAGCTGCACCCTGTGTATTGTAACATTTTAAAAGCTACTTTCCCATAAGAATGCTCCCTAAGTTTTGACAGTAAGCAGCGAATTTAGCGATGTCGTAGACGTACCAGTTTCTCACTGAATTCCCTTTGCTTTCGTATCAGCTTCAATTGCCCCGCGTATCCTGAAAGAAGAATTTTCTTCAGATGTTCCAACAAACACGCTAATTAAAAGGTGTAGAAAGGCACTTCTCTTTTCATCTGACGCAATATTTACTACAGAAGACAATAAGCTGTACTTTATAATTAGGATATAATTAAAGAAACAATAAAAGTTATTGTCATTTAATTGCAATGGCCTTTGTTAACGACGTCCTTAATTAGCAATTCTAAAAATGCTTTCAGACACAAGGGACACACAACTGATTATAATATTGCAAATTACTTTGGTTCATGTATAGCACAGTAAAACTTATCATGACCTTTTCTTCGGTCGAGGACAACTGCTTGTATGGACGTAGTGTTTCTAATGAATAACGCGGAGTATGTAAAAATTGATTAATTAACTTCATAGTAAAGCTGCCTTCTATAACCAACCATATTGTAATTCTACGACTGTTCAACCCTTTCAAGAAGAAACTTCTCTACATTATATAAGGTCTCAGTCCGTACCGCGCAGTAAACACTCCCCACCTCGGTTACAAAAAACCATCCTGTTAATGTAGTATAAGGCAAAAGTCTCTGTCTTTTCTGAGATCTCTACAAAACCCATAAATTCGATGTGAGCACCATGTAGAAATTTTGAATGTTAAACCTGGTGGTAAGTGAGGTTTCAAAAGGTGAAGTGACAAAACTTTTCTGATATAAATTTCTGTACCACGGAATAAAATCTGATTTTGTATATTCAGTGAAACGGTAAAATATTATTTATTGTAAATGACAAAATAAGTTTCTCTCAGTTCTTGGACTGACTGACTGACACGTTTGTATTTATGTGTAGATACTAACTTCGCCTTTGAAAACAACGATAACAACAACAACAAAAACAACAACAAAAACCAAAAGAAATCTCGGGTGTATGAAAATTCACTTCCTGTGGTTGAATTTTACTAAGTTTTCAGTATGTAAAAAATAAGACGTGTAATTGTATTAATAACGTACAGCGACCCTCTGAATGTACTCCTTGTCGATGATAGGCGTACAGCTACTTCTTGTTCAACCTGTACACGGCTGTGAAGCACAAAGTTCCTGAAATATATCAGTTCTCTTATTAAGGACGAGGGAAAACATTCGTCTTCTCCTTTACTTTACAAGAAGATAAAGCTTAAAACACACTCATCTCTTGCCATCCGCAGGTTAGAACTTCGCGGTTTCGCAAATTCGCGTGGTCACCAGTAATCAAAATACCTCATTCGGACCGTTCAGTGGATAGGAGCATCAGAACTGTTGGACAGCTAACAGTTCTTCGAGCCATACCGCATGATGTACGGTGGGTTGAAGTGAAAGTAGCAGCAGCTTCCATATGACAACGTGTCTACGAATAAAATAAAACACTAAAACATGCTAAAAGTTTTGTGGAGATGGAGGTTGTCGATTATTAGCGGATTTTCGTTTCTCGCGGGTGGGATGGGGGTCTTGGATCCCAACTTCCGCAGAAAGCGAAGGATGAGTGTGTACATAATTATAACACTGCCTCTTCTTCACTCGGATATGAAACTTGAGCTCTCATGATACGGGAAGAACAAAACTTTGAGAATGATGGCGAATAGCTTGGGAAGGAAGATATTTTAAGTCAAAGAGGGAAGAAATAAGAGAAGGCTGGTGAAAACTGCATAACAGGTAGCTTCAAAATCTGTAACATTTCTGCGACTGAATCAAGATGGCGAGTATTGACGGGACGCTTCATACGTAAGAGGGGAACAGCAAAATTCATACAGGAATTTGGTGGGAACTCTCGGGGGATAGAGACCACTTGGAAGACAGTGGGGTAGATGGGAGGATAATGAAACAGGTTTTAAGCTATATGGATGGCTTGGACGTGAACTGTATTCATCTGACGCAGCACTGAACATATGGCGAGCTGTGTTCAACATGGCGATGAACTACTGGTTCACACAAACTGCCAGTAATTTCTCTATCAGCTGAGAAAATTTAAGTTTCTCAAATATATTCTACTCCATGTAGTTAGTGTGTTAGTTCTTTTTGTTCTTCTTCTTATTTTGCGGTGCTACGACCCAACACAGGCCTACACCGCCTCACTGTTGACGTTTCTAGAGCGCGCGCGCGCACACACACACACACACACGCACAAACACAAACACACACACACAAACATACATACACACAAAAACTCACACATACAAACACACACACACACAAACACACACACACACGCACACGCACACGCACACACACACACACGCACAAACACACATACGCACACAAACTCACACATACAAACACACACACACACAAACACAAACACGCACATACAAACAACACACACACAAACACACACAAACTCACACATATAAACACAAACATACACGCAAACACAAACACACACAAACACACATACACACAAGTAGGATGACTGATCAGTTCGACGCAGAGGTTCCTACCTACACAACATACACAAGAGACGAACACCCGTGCACTCAGCGGCATTCGAACCCGCGATCCAACCAATCGAGAAGTCACAGACCTACAACTTAGACCGCATGGCTACCGGTATCGGCTTTTGAATTATTTGGTCAAAATGAAGGTAAATATGTAAATAACCTTGTCTGAATTTTCACCATTAAATCCGGTAAATTACTGTACGGCTAGTGAAAATGAGGCCAAATTCCCACCAGTTCAGAGCTTATCATTCTGCGAGTGAAACCTTCATTCACGTATGTATTACTGAGATGAATATCAAATACCTCAGCGTATGAAACTATAAATACAGCAACTCAAACTCTGCTCAGAGTAATACAGCACTGAACATCTGATGCATGACAAAAAGGAAGGAGCTTAGAGAGGAACGGTCTAGTAATATTGCATTCACGCAGGAAAAGACTGAATGTAATGTTTCTGAAAGGTTCTATCACTTACGATTATTAGGTCTTTTTCACAACACACAAAACCGAAAATGAGAAAATAAGTCCTAATAATTACAAGTGACAAAACCTACGTGAAGTCACCATAAAAAACATGTATGGTTGAATGTTTCCGAAGATTAGCAGTCCGTCCTCACTCGTCCTTCTGGTAAACGACTGTTGGAAGCAAGACAGAACTTCGGGAATTAAAAAAAATATATAACCGAAACTCGACTCTTTGTGTTTGTAACACAGAAGAGAATCTGAGCAGTCATAATATGTGGTTCGTTTGATTTAATGCACAAATGTCAAATTCTTTCCTCACAGCAACGAAATCACTTCTACATTTCGAAGATCAAAGAGTTAATGCTATACAAATTGCCATGCGAGATTTGTGGTTTTGACAGACACGATGTTGAAGATACTAGTCCTCCGGAAATTTATGCGGTGTGGGAAGTAATTTCGCATACCCTAGAAAAATCATACCTCGAAGATAAAGGCTTTGCTTTCGTACGCAACAGCGGTATATGTTAAATTACCAGCTACAGAGATTTAACACCTCACCTACTGGAATCCTCAAAACAATAGCTGTTTATTCTCAAACACATAGGAACCACATTCTTAACCAAGTTCTTCAAGTCAAGGCAGAGTCGTGCTTGCCCCTGTTCTTTAAAATTTAAGACCGGAACACGAAAGCACAAAACCAAATACTGATACACAGCCGGTTACTCTCTTGCTTACAGTTCCATTACAGTATCGAATTTCCTACCGGTGTGCCGGGGATGTTCAAAATTCGACCATGTAATGGCACTTTTATCGGAAATGACTTTAATCGTGTTGACCTTCCTCCTCCCCCTTCCACTTATTCAGTATTATAGTCGGAATGATATCAAGCTCCAATTGTGCAGTGGGTGTTCACAAATGACACTTTATGCTGGCAACAGTGGTAGTCTGGTAAAAAAAAGGAGATTAACCAATATTTTTCATCACATCGGGCACTCACACCGCCTGAGTTATTGACAAGTGATAATACATTTTATTATTGAATGATAGGAGTTCAGTAAATCACTGGGTTTGAAATATTGAAGTATCGATTTGTATCGATTTATTATTGCAGTTTCACCTACATGTTTAGAATTTTGTAGCGGATTATTTATAACGTTGTACGGACGTCAGGATGAGGCAATAAACTTCAAAATTAGAGGGCAAATGTCACACCTGATTGAATCCTATTTCAGGCTTACCGTAGAAAACGTACAACCTGAGGGTGAGGCTTTTTCGGAAGTGACACCATGTAGTGTTGTACTCAGATAACGCTTCGGAAGAAGTTATTGCTTCCACTTCCAGTACGTATTCTACTGAACATCACATTCAAGAAGATTGTATGCTCTTAACACGTCTCTCCACAACAACCTACATCATTACATGCGGCTTATGCAATTTCTAGTTTAAAATCTGACATTTCACGTCTTAACAAGATATAGTGCGACATTTTTGTCAGAATATCTCCAATACCATTTTCAGTAATTTTTAATTTTTTCTAATATTTTATAAAGTAACCTCCTTCAATGTTGGTCATAAAGATAAGACAAAAATTTGACACAGTTTAAAAGTCTATTAGTAAATAAGTCTTGAGGTAAACTAGAACATATTCAAGCGAACTTTGCCGGCTGCAGTACAACAGGTAATGCCAGTGTCATGACACCAGTGTCCACTACTGACAGTTCGGCCGTTGATGTAAAACTATCTATATGGTAGAAGGTACATTAAATTATGATGTAAAATATACTGAGGAAAACGTAGTGTCTTATACAGAGACTACACAAATTTTGCAATAAAACCAAAGTATAAGGGGTAGAGCAAGACAGATATAATGGAGGACTGAATTTCACAATCAGTAAGAAACACGCAATTTTTGTTTGTATCGTGGACTATTACAGTTTATTTCTTTAATTAAATTTCATAAACAAAATTTTTCCCCGAGGGCTGTACCACTGCTGCGGAACACATGCTCTATTTTCTCTAATCCAGTTCACCTGTTCCTAAATATTCTCCAGCTCATACATTTATCAATATATATAAAACTATTTTTTCTGTAAGTGACCTAGACTAGCACCCTCTGACCCCAAATAGGTTCACATGTGGCCATTCTTCTATGGTCCAACCTAGGAATCAAAACTGACGATCACCTTTGCAATAATATAACATGTAGTTCCGTCAAAAAAGCAGCCTACTTAAACGTGTAATATCACCACTAAGCAAAAACAAAATGACATCCATCTGTGTGAAAATCAGAGAAGACTATTTTGAAGTCAAGGCTTTTAATGCCGAGATTATAAGTTTTAAAATGAAGTTACTTTTTGACTTTAAATTTCAGCTTGAACCCAAAGGATTTACCTGCAAAAGAGTGACGTTTGTTCAAATCTGCAAGTGTGTACATAATTTTTATTATGCAGGGACCAATCCGTATATGTGTAGAACAACCGGTACAAGTGCAGACCATTCAGTACAGGTGTAGACCAATTAGTACAAGTGCAGATCAATCAGTATACGTGTAGACCAATTAGTAAAAGTGTAGACCAATCAGTACAAGTGTAGACCAATCAGTACACTTGTAGACCAATCAGTACACGTGTGGACCAATCAGTACACTTGTAGACCAATCAGTACACGTGTAGACCAATCAGTACACGTGTGGACCAATCAGTATACGTGTAGACCAATCAGTATACGTGT
>Ga0131853_10028012_pt1 | contig 10098 bp, 5 predicted proteins | sample TergutLab28metaG_FD_92764 | JGI IMG/M metagenome (GOLD analysis project Ga0131853, IMG submission 92764) | Labiotermes labralis P1 segment gut microbial communities from Petit-Saut dam, French Guiana - Lab288 P1 (version 2) (version 2) | ecosystem: Host-associated > Arthropoda: Insects >... | reverse complement strand
GCGCGCGACGCTCGCGTTCGATCATGTCAATCCACAGGCATTCTCGCCGGGCGCGCCGTTCGCCGATCTGTCGCTGCGCGCCGATCTGCAGCCGGTGCAGGGTGCGCCTGATGGGGGTGCCGGCGTGGCGCCCAACGCCAACGCCAACGCGCCGTTTGCGGTAGCGGGCACCGTATCGATCGTGAACGCGAAGCCGGGCGCGATCGATGCCCATCTGCTGCCGCTCGTCGACGCGCATACCGACGTCGTGCTCGATGCGCGCACGCAGCGTCTGTCGAACCTCGCCGTGCGTCTGGTGAAGGGCGCGACGCTCACGGGCGGCGGCGCGCTCACGGGCCGCAACGGCCGCTTCGACCTCAAGATGGCGGCGCTCGATCTCAACGCGCTCGACGCGCGCGTGCGCCCGACGCAACTGGCCGGCCCGATCACGGTGCGCATTGCCGACGACGTGCAGACCCTCATCCTCGATCTCGCCGATCCGCATGCCGCGCTGCGCATGCAGGGCCAGGTGACGTCCGATCCGGCGAGGCTCTCGTTCAACGATGTGCGTCTGACCTCGGGCGCAGGCCGACTCGATGTAGCGGGCGCGCTCAAGCATGACGCGCGTTCCACCTACACGCTCAAGGCGACGCTGACCGACTTCGATCCGCTTTCGCTCACGTCGCAGACGCCGCCACCCGTACCCGCGAGACGGGGCGCGCCGCACGCAGCGACGGCCACGGCGCCGCCGCATCGGATCGTTGCACGCGTGAACGGCACGCTCGACGCGAGCGGCACGCTGGCATCCACCTTCACGACGAAGTCCGCATTCCGGCTCGGCCCGAGCGTCTACGACGACCTGCCGCTCACGGGCCAGGGCGTTGTGCAACTGGCCGGTACGCGTTTGCTGCCGAGCCAGGTGAGCCTCTCGGTGGCGGGCAACAACGTGGCGGCGCAGGGCAGTTTCGGCGCGCCCGGCGACCGGCTGCGCTTTAACGTCGATGCGCCGCAACTCGAGAAACTCGGCTTCGGCGTGGCGGGACAAGTGAGCGCGAGCGGCGACCTGAGCGGATCGTTCGTACACCCGAATGTCGCGCTCGACTACAAGGCCGAGCGCGTCGTGTTCGGCGAGAACCGTCTCGGTCACGCGCAGGGCCACGCGGAAATGCGCGACGGCGCGAACGGCGCGCTCGCGTTCAGCACCGACGCGAGCGACATCGCCGTCGCGGGCGTCGACATCGCGACGCTGACTGCGCGTCTCGCGGGCACACGCGCGCATCACACGCTGACCGCGCTCGCGAAGGGCAAGGTGCAGGGCCAGGCGATCGACTTCGATCTCGCTGCCAACGGCGGCCTCGCCGACACGCGCGACGGCACGCGCTGGAGCGGCACGCTCACGCAGTTGCGCAACCGCGGCACGCCGTCGATCGAACTCGGCGCGCCGCTCGCGGTGACCGCGGGGGCCGGCCAGGTGACGCTGGGCGCCACGCATCTGTCGCTCGAAGGCGCGACGCTCGCGTTGAAATCGTTCGAACTCGATCATGGGCGCATCCGCTCGGCAGGGTCGCTCACGGACGTGGCGCTCGCGCGCGTGCTGCAGTTGCAGCAGCAATTCACGGGCACGCCGTCGAATCTCCGGACCGACATGGTCTTCGACGGCGACTGGGACTTTTCGCTCGGGCAGAGCGCGACCGGTTACGTGCAGATCCGGCGCCGTTCGGGCGACATCACGACGATGGTCGGGCGCGGCCTCGCCTCGCTGGGGATCGACGACATCAACGCGCGCGCGGCCTTCGGCGCGGGCAATCGCCTGAACCTGACCGCGCACGCCAGGGCGGCGCGCGTGGGCACGTTCGACGTCGATGCGTGGGCCGCGCTCACGCCGCGCGACGGCATGCTCACGCTCGCGAGCGACGCGCCGATCGGCGGTACGGTCAAGGCCAACGTGCCGTCGCTGAAGACCACGGGCGGGCTGCTCGGCCCGAGCTATATGCTCGACGGCCATCTCGCATTGCAGCTTGCGCTGGCGGGTACGATGGCGCGGCCGGATCTGTCGGGGTCGCTGATCGGCGACGGGCTGTCCGCGACGCTCGTCGATCAGGGCATCCAGCTCAAGGACGGGGTGGTGCGCGTGATGCTGTCGCACAACCTCGTCGATTTCCAGCAGGTGGAGTTCCACGGCGCGAGCGGCACGCTGCGCGCGACGGGCCGCGTGCGGCTCGACAACGACGAACCCGATCTCACCGCGAGCATCGTCGCCGACAAGCTCGAAGTGTTCGCCTCGCCCGACCGCGAGCTGTCGCTGTCGGGCAGCGCGAGCATCGCGAACGCGGGACACCTCGGCGGACTGCAAATCGACGGCAAGTTCGGCGTCGATCATGCGTTGTTCGACATGCCCGAGACGCCCGCGCCGACGCTCGGCGACGACGTCGTGATCGTGCGTCCGGACGGCACCACGCAAGGCGGCGTGCCGTCGCTCGAAGAGCGCGAGGCGCAGGCCAACAAACCCGCGTCGCGTTTCGCGCCGCGCGCGAACATCGAAATCAATCTCGGCCGCAGCTTCCGTTTCAGCGGCCGCGGCGCCGATCTGGGCCTGGAAGGCACGATCACGGCGACGACTGCGCCGGGCGTGCCGCTACGCGCGGTCGGCAACGTGCGCGTGACGCAGGGCTCGACCTACACCGCGTTCGGCCGCAAGCTCGCGATCGAAAACGGCTTCTTCACGTTCAACGGACCGGCGACGAATCCTGGCATCAACATCCTCGCGATGCGGCGCAACCAGCAGGTCGAGGCGGGCGTGCAGGTGACGGGGACGCTCGCGGTGCCGGTCGTGAAGCTCGTCTCCGAGCCGACGGTGCCCGACAACGAGAAGCTCTCGTGGCTGCTGTTCGGTCACGGCACCGACCAGGGCAACAACCTCGGCCAGCAGAGCGCGATGACGACGGCGCTCGCGCTGCTCGGCAGCGCGAGCGGCCGGCGCATCGCGCAGTCGGTGGGGCTCGACGAATTTTCGATCGGGCGCAGCGAGGTGGGCCTGACCGACCCGCAGGTCGTGCTGATCTCGAAGGTGATCAACGAACGGCTCGTGATCGGTTATGAGCAGGGGCTGCAGTCGGCGCAGAACGCGATCAAGGCGACGATCAATCTCTCGCGTTACTGGTCGATTTCCACGTATGGCGGGACGTTTATCGGCGCCGATATTAATTACGCGCGGCGGTTTAACCGGATACGGTGGTAGGGGCTCGCGACTTGCGGACCCCAGGCCGATCAGCCCGATCAGCCCGATCAGCCCGATCAGCCCGACATCAGGCCTTCCGCCAACAGGGCCTCGCGGACATGCGGGCGGCTCGCTACGCGCTGCTGAAACGCGGCGATGGCAGAGAACTGCGAAAGGTCCAGGTCGACGTAGGGTGCCCAGTTCGTTACGGTGAAGAGATAAGCATCGGCTGCGCAGAAGCGCTCACCAAGCAACCATGGCCGGGTCGCTAGCACCTCGTCCACCCAGGCGTAGAGCTTCTGGATCTCTTCCCGCTGTTCTTCCCGTTGTTCGAGCCGGGCCGTGTCCGGCGTCGCGGGATTGAAAAGCGGCGAGTAGCGCTTGTGCAACTCCGAGTTGATGAAGCCAAGCCATTCCTGCAGTCGATATCGCGCCATCGTCCCGGCAGGCGGTGCGAGTTCGCACGCGGGCTTCAGGTCCGCGAGGAACTGCATGATCGCCGTGCTTTCCGTGAACGAACTGCCGTCGTCGAGGCTGAGCACCGGCACGTTGCCCTTCGGATTGATCTCGAAAAAGTCGGATCCGCTTTGCGTGCGTTTCGTCTTCAGGTCCACTTTTTCGAGTTCGATGGCGATGCCGGCTTCGCACGCAACGATATGGCACGCGAGCGAACACGCTCCCGGCGAGTAATAGAGCTTCATGTCGGATCCTTGCAGGGAAAAGTAAAGTCGCATGAGGATCGATTTCGCGGCCGATCGTCATGTGCGTCAGATGCTAACGGCCTTCCGGGCATCGCGGACACATCGCGCCGATATAATCCGGTAACTCCGTAGTTACCGCGCGAGGGACAAGACTGTGGGTTTAGCCGTCCGAAAAAGCAGGGCGCCTGCACCGCCTGCATGTCAGGTGACCGATGCGCTCGGGTTTCTGCGCGGCGCATGGGCGTTGAACGTGGTCTGGCAACTTCGCGACCAGGCGCGGCGCTTCGGCGAGCTGCGCCATGATCTGCCAGGCATTTCTGCGCGCGTCCTGAGCATGCGACTGCGCGAACTGGAGACGCGCTCTCTCGTGGTGCGACGCGAGCTGGACAGCTCTCCGCCCACCGCGGAATACGAGCTTACGGCGCTGGGACGTGAACTGCTTCCCGCAATCGACGTATTCGCTTCGGTGGGACAGAAGCTACTCGACGCGTGGCGGGAGCCTCATTCGCAGCGATAGAACCCGTCATCTTCACGATCGGCTGAGCAGGCGAAAAAAAAGCACGTCCGCAGACGTGCTTTCTTGCAGCTCAAACGCGCAGCAACCTCACCGCACGCGCATCCCCGCCTTCGCGCCGCTATGCGGCTCGAGGATGTAGAGGCCCGGCTCGGCCTTCTCATCGGCCGCCGATGCTGCGAGCACCATCCCTTCCGACACGCCGAACTTCATCTTGCGCGGTGCGAGGTTCGCGACCATCACCGTGAACTTGCCCTTGAGGTCCTCCGGCTTGTACGCCGAGCGGATGCCCGAGAACACGTTGCGCGTGCGGCCTTCGCCGACGTCGAGCGTCAGTTGCAGCAGCTTGTCCGAACCCTCGACGAGGTTGCAGTCGACGATCAGCGCCACACGCAGGTCGATTTTCGCGAAGTCGTCGATCGAGATGACTTCGGGCGTTTCCGGTTCGGCACGGGCCGTGCCCGTAACGTCCTTCGACGCCTTCGACTTCTTCGCATCGGCGGGCGCCGCAGCAGCGGTCGCGCCTTCGCCCGTCGCCGTCAGCGAATCGCGGTTCGCCGCGAGCAACGCGTCGATCTGCTTGGGCTCGACGCGCGTCATCAAGTGCTTGTACGCGTTGACCGGCTGCGCGGACGACAGCGGCTTCGTCGCGTCGGCCCATGTGAGCGGCGCGATCGAGAGGAAGCTCTCGACGCCTTCTGCCAGCGTCGGCAACACGGGCTTGAGCGCGAGCGACAGCAGGCGGAACGCTTCGAGGCTCACGCTGCACGTTTCATGCAGCGCGACCGCGTTGGCCGGATCCTTCGCGAGTTCCCACGGCTTGGCGGTATCGACGTAGCCATTGACCGTATCGGCGAGTTCCATCGTGTGGCGCAGCGCGCGGCCGTAGTCGCGCGATTCGTAGTGCGCAGCAATCTGCGGGATCGCCTCGCGCAGTTGCACGACGAGCGGATGGTTCATCGCGCTGTCCTGCACGCGGCCGTCGAAGCGCTTGATCAGGAAGCCCGCCGCGCGGCTCGCGATATTCACGTACTTGCCGACGAGATCGCTGTTCACGCGCGCCTGGAAGTCTTCGAGGTTCAGGTCGAGGTCTTCCATCGTGCCGTTCAGTTTCGCGGCGAAGTAGTAGCGCAGCCACTCGGGGTTCAGGCCCGTGTTGATGTAGCTTTCGGCCGTGATGAACGTGCCGCGCGACTTCGACATCTTCGCGCCGTCCACCGTCAGGAAGCCGTGCGCGAACACGTTGGTCGGCGTGCGATGGCCCGAGAATTCGAGCATCGCGGGCCAGAACAGCGTGTGGAAATACAGGATGTCCTTGCCGATGAAGTGGTACTGCTCGGTCTTCGAGTCCGGTTTCACCCACGCGTCGAAGTCGATGCCGCGCTGCTCGCACAGGTTCTTGAAGCTCGCGTAATAGCCCACCGGCGCATCGAGCCATACATAGAAGTACTTGCCCGGCGCGCCCGGAATCTCGAAGCCGAAATACGGCGCGTCGCGCGAGATGTCCCAGTCGGCGAGCTTCGATTCGCCCTCATTGCCGAGCCATTCGCGCATCTTGTTGGTGGCTTCAGGCTGTGCGAGGCCGCTCACCCAGCCGCGCAGGAACTGCTCGCAGCGCGGGTCGGACAGGCGGAAGAAGTAGTGCGTCGAGATCTTGCGCGTGGGCGTCGCGCCGGACACCACCGAGTACGGATTCTTCAGGTCGGTCGGCGCATAGGTGGCGCCGCACACTTCGCAGCTATCGCCGTACTGGTCCTTCGCGCCGCACTTCGGGCACTCGCCCTTGATGAAGCGGTCCGGCAGGAACATGTTCTTGACGGGGTCGTACGCCTGCTCGATGTCGCGCGTGTCGATGAGGCCCGCGTCTTTCAACGCCAGATACACCGATTCGGAGAGCACGCGGTTTTCGTCGGAATCGGTCGAGTAGTAGTTGTCGAACGAGACGCCGAAGCTGTCGAAGTCGCGCTTGTGCTCCTGCCAGACGCGCGCGATCAGTTGCTGCGGCGTGAGGCCTTCTTTCTCGGCGCGCAGCATGACCGGCGTGCCGTGCGTGTCGTCGGCACCGACGTAGTAGACCTCGTGGCCGTGCATTCGCAGGGTGCGAACCCAGATGTCCGTCTGGATATATTCGACCAGATGGCCGATATGGATCTGCCCGTTGGCATAGGGCAGGGCGGACGTGACGAGGATCTGGCGGCGGCCCTGCGGCGCGTCGGCGGCACTCAGGTCGGTGGCGGGTGCTGACATGGTGTGAAGGAGTCCGGTGTTGCGGGGATCGAAACCGCGATTCTAGCAGGCAGGCTCGGGCGCGCGGTCCGGTCCCGGACCGTTGCGCGGGCAACGGGGCGCGAGCGGCAGGAATGCTGCGATGCACAAAACGCGGGCAAAAAAAACCGGGGCGGATGAGCCCCGGAGCAACAACGACAAGAGGAGAATGGTGACGCGCCGGCAATGCCAGCCACGTACCGTAAAGACAGACAGCGTGTTGCGCGCGGAGTTCGAAAATTTTTCGGGGCTCCGCGCGCTGGCCCGCTTAAGGTCTCACTCAGGCCTGTCAGCCCCCCTGATGGGGTCCGGTCGCGCGCAGATAGATTTCCACGCGACGGTTGGCGGCGCGGCCCGCCTCGGTGTTGTTGTCGGCGATCGGCTGCGAGGTGCCGCGGCCTTCGGCGGACAGGCGTTGCGCCGCCACGCCGTGCGCGGCGAGGTAGTTCACGACGCTCTGCGCGCGGTTGACCGACAGCGTCTGGTTATGCGCGGCCGAGCCCGTGCTGTCCGTATGGCCGACGATGCGGGCGTTGACCTCCGGGTTCTGCTGCAACGTCTGCGCGACCTGGTCGAGCACCGGCTGGAACGCCGGTTTGATGTCGTAGCGGTCGGTATCGAAGCTCACGCTGCTCGGGATGTTGAGCTTGAGCGAGCCATCCGGTTCCTGGGTGATCTGCGTGCCCGTGCCCTGGGTCGCGCCCGAGAGCCGGTTGCGGATCGCGGACCAGTTGTAGCCGGTCACGCCGCCGACGAGTGCGCCGGCGCCCGCGCCGATCGCCGCGCCCCGGCCGCCGCCGATGATCGCGCCGAGCGCTGCACCGGCACCCGCGCCAACCCCGGTGCCGACCGCCGTGTTGGTGCCCTGCTGGGTCGCGCAGCCCGCGACGAGCGCGCCCACGAGGGCGAAGACGGAGAGGCGGGTCATGGTTCTTGAGTTCATCTGAGGTCCTCTTTCGAAGTGGAACAGAACGACTGCCGTCAGGCATAACGCGTGGGCGGCATCGACCGTGCGTCGACCTTGGGCCCCGCCCGTGCGGCGTGGAGGCCCCGACTGGAGTCAGGGTCTTCGGGGCGAGGCGGTGCAGCAGCTACTACAATGGCGGCTTGAAAGCTTGTTTGGCGCGGTTCGCCGACCGGGCCGCCGCTTCGGGTGGCGACTGCGGCAAGCGTGCACTGCCGCTGTGAAAATCGCAATGCAGCTTAACAATTTCTATCTTTTTCCGGCGTTTGCGCGGCTTTCTATTGCGTTCGCGCATGGCGTCGGGGGTTTGACGTTTCTCTCGGAGTATCAATGAGCATAGATCGGGCTTTGGTCGATGCCGCGCTGGCGGCCCAGGTGGACCCGAACACGGGCAAGCCGTATGCGGCAGGCAAGGGCGTGCGCAACGTCGTCATCGATGGTGCGAGCGTCGCCGTCGACATCGTGCTCGGCTACCCGGCGAAGAGCCAGTTCGAGGCGGTGCGCGCGCAGATCGGAGCCGCGCTCGCGGCCGTGCCCGGCGTCGCGTCGAGCCGCGTCGCCGTGAAGAGCGACATCGTCGCCCATACGGTTCAGCGCGGCGTGAAGCTGCTGCCGAACGTGAAGAACATCGTCGCCGTCGCGTCGGGCAAGGGCGGGGTCGGCAAGAGCACGACCGCCGTGAATCTCGCGCTCGCGCTGGCGAGCGAAGGCGCATCGGTGGGCGTGCTCGACGCCGACATCTACGGCCCGTCGCTGCCGATGATGCTCGGCATTTCGGGCCGCCCCGAGTCGCCCGACGGCCAGTCGATGAATCCGCTCGAAGGCCATGGCGTGCAGGCGAACTCGATCGGCTTTCTGATCGATCAGGACAACCCGATGGTCTGGCGCGGTCCGATGGCGACCTCGGCGCTCGACCAGTTGCTGCGTCAAACGAACTGGCGCGAGCTCGACTACCTCGTCGTGGACATGCCGCCGGGCACCGGCGACATCCAGCTCACGCTCGCGCAGCGCGTTCCGGTGACGGGCGCGGTCATCGTGACGACGCCGCAGGACATCGCGCTGCTCGACGCGAAGAAGGGCCTCAAGATGTTCGAGAAGGTGGGCATTCCGATTCTCGGCATCGTCGAGAACATGGCGGTGCACATCTGCTCGAACTGCGGTCACGCGGAGCACATCTTCGGCGCCGGTGGCGGCGAGCGCATGGGCAACGAGTACGGCGTCGAAGTGCTCGGCAGTCTGCCGCTCGACATCGCGATCCGCGAGCAGGCCGATTCGGGCCATCCGACGGTCGTCGCCGACCCGCAGGGGCACGTGGCCGAGACCTATCGCGCGATCGCGCGCCGCGTCGCGATCCAGATCGCCGAGCGCGCGCGCGACATGACCTCGAAGTTCCCGAGCATCGTCGTGCAGAACACTTGATATGGCAACGTGCGCCCGGCCTTCCCGGCGGCGGCGCAACGATGGCACGTTAGCAGGCGTGCGCGGTATCATGTGGGCTTCATCGGAACCGGTTCGATGGTCGCGTGGGCGGCCGCCGGCCGGCAAGAGGGTTGCATGGCTACACGATACGACACGCGAAACAACAGGCGCAGCGACAGGCCAGGCGAGCCGGGTGCGCCTGGTGAGCCTGGCGTCAGGCAGGCGAAGTCCGCGTGCACGACGTCGGCCAGGCTGGCCGGGCTGGCTGTGGTGGGCTGCATGCTGGTCGGCGGGGTGAGCGGCTGCACGAGCTTCCTCGGCCAACAGGACAAGCGTGCCATTGCGACCCTGTTGCCGACGATGGGTAACCAGGCGCGTGGCACCGTGTCGTTCGTCGAGCGCTCGGACGGCGTGCAGGTCAGCTACAACCTCGACGGCCTCACGCCGAACAGCGACCACGCCCTGCAGGTCCACGAGCGCGGCGACTGCAACGCCGCCGATGCATCGAGTGCCGGCGACGTCTTCGCGCCGGCCGCGGACCGCCTGAAGACCGGCGCACGTCGCGAAGGCGATCTCGGCAACATCCACGCCGATTCGAACGGCGTCGCCACGGGGTTCATCGTCGCGCCAGACGTCTCGCTCGACGGCATCCGCTCCATCCTCCAGCGCGCGGTGCTGCTGCACCACGATCCGATCGACCCCTATGCGTACCCGCCGCGCGGCACCGGCCCGGCGCTCGCGTGCGGCGTGATCCGCGCCGACTGAGCCCGCTTGAGCCTGACCGAGCCCGCGGATGTGTGAGCTTTGCGGCACTGCGATCCACATCGCGTAAAATAGACGCCTTTCGCGCGGTGGCATGCGGCGAACGCCCGCCAGGGCTCGGTTCGCCCCGGTTTGACCCAGTTTGCCCCGCCTCGCCTTTCGGCTTTCATTCGTATTCAACCGGCAAGCAGCAATCAACATGGCAATCAAATCCGACAAGTGGATCCGGCGCATGGCCGAAGAGCAGAACATGATCGAGCCGTTCGTGCGCGATCAG
>Ga0131853_10028010_pt1 | contig 10098 bp, 10 predicted proteins | sample TergutLab28metaG_FD_92764 | JGI IMG/M metagenome (GOLD analysis project Ga0131853, IMG submission 92764) | Labiotermes labralis P1 segment gut microbial communities from Petit-Saut dam, French Guiana - Lab288 P1 (version 2) (version 2) | ecosystem: Host-associated > Arthropoda: Insects >... | reverse complement strand
TCCTGTTCCTTGATCCTCAAGATGAAGTTGGTCCCTCCATCTCTTCCTCGGTCGTCCTATGTTCCTTCGTCCTTTTGGTTTATATTGTAGTGCTTGTTTTGGTAGTCTGTTTCTGTCCATCCTTTGGACATGTTGTAGCCACTTTTTCTGGTACTGCTTTATTTCCTTTACTATATTCTGTGCTCCCGTTATTTGCCTAATACGTTGATTCTTTTCCTACTCCCACGTCCACGAAGGCTATGGCCGCGTGACCCCTGGGCAATGCAGCTAAAACTGCAGCAGACGGGAGAGGGTGCAGGCGAAAGTCCAGCGCCTTAAAACTGGGCCCATTCAGCTAAGGAAGCACACCCCTACAGAAAAACATGCAGGTCTAGAGGCATCAAGGTGGCAGCCCCATCACTAGACTCACCCTGCGACGGGCCGGTAACCTATCCAGGGGACACCAAGATAATCGTAAAATCCTCAAAAGGAAGAAGCGGACCTGATTATATCTATCTTGTAAATAAAGCCAACTTGGTGCACTATTAAGCTTTAAACTCGACCAACAGTTATGCACACACACAAACCAAAAACAAGTCTTTATATTTTGTTGACTTATATAATGATAGCCTTTTTTTACCAGCTTGATGCACAAATTATTTATTTTAATACATTTATTATACACCTCTACATGTTTGAGCACTATTATGTTCATCTTCAGGAGGACAATTGTATTATTACAGCATCTGGTACCGTCACTCTCTGTAGGTGACTGTTCAGTACACAGGTTGCGAGAGTCCTCTCGTAACCTGTGTACTGAACAGTCACCTAAAGTGAGTGACGATACCAGATGCTGTAATAATACAATTGTCCTCCTAAAGATGAGCACAATAGTGCTCGAAATATGTAGAGGACTATAATAAATGTATCAGAATAAAGAATTTGTGCATCAAGTTGGTAAAAAAGACTATCAAAAACAAGTCGTTCGAATAATAGTACCATTTACAAAAGAATTGTATTGAGACTTTATCACTTGCCTGTAAGCTTGACTCACCCTCTAACAGAAATGAGTACCAGGAACATTTTCTGGGGGTAAAAGCGGCCGGTGCGTAAGGCTGACCTTACCACTATACTTGGCCATTGCCACGAAATCTGGGAACCTTAATTTCCTGGAACCCTCTGGGCCCTTCTGGGCCTGTAACGGGACTGCTTTACCTTTACCTTTCACTTACTCTAACATTTTTGGGCGGTGGATTTTACTATTCTGGAAATAAAAAATAACATACCAAAATCTGCAACATAATCAGTATTTACTTTTCGGATTTTTTTTTGGTATAAGCCGCAACTGATATGAAATAAACAACTTATATGAATAAGATGCTGACGATATGTATTTTACACATCAATGACGTGAATCTACGAGGCTGTAACGTGACCTTCTGGACTACGTGACTGAGTAGTTTTGTAACTGTTACTAACGTTTCAAAGGAATGACCTGCCTCGACCTTCCCAGTAACTTGCTACGCGCCCTCCGAAATGCTGGTGACTGAACAGAATACAATGACAATCCATACGACAACGATATATACATTCACCGCCATGATAGCACAAGACCTCATCTAAGAGATAACCCTTGGTTTGAAGTAGCCTTCTGGAGAAAAACGAGAGAATTTTCTTGCAAAGTGCGCCAAGTTATGTAACTTTTAATTGAAAAGTTTGTAGATTCTTTTTTACAGATTTAAAGAAAGTCATTACTTATTAGAAGTGCCTCTTGTTATTTGCAAACAGTATCTTAATAATTAAGGGAGGACCGAGATAGAAGCCGACAAACAGATTCACAAGAAGGAAAGGATATGAATCGCCATTTTATCTCCACGGTACACCGCAAATCCAAATATAAAAACCGATTACTGATCACATATCCTCGGGGATTACAATGTTTCCACAAGTAATCATCAGTTTCACTTCACATCTAACGAGGACTGGTGGGGAAGTAAAAGGCTCCTTCAATTTAATTATAAACAGAAACATAGAATATGCATGTTGCAAACCAACCGATAATTAATATATGTTTCTAAATGAATGTAAGAATTAGATAAAAGTAATTCATAGTTGATATGCAATTCCATTCCACTAAAGGAAAAGGCAGTCAGTGATATCATTATTACCAGTGCAATGGTTGCCTGTTTTACAACTGTCTTTAATCTAGCCATTCAGTGCTTAAATAATCTAAAACCGCATTTAACAATTCGAATACAATATCACATACATGGCATTTCTTATCACAATGCCCTGCATTTGGAAGTGCCGCTGCTTCTCAATTAAAGCAAGGCCACGCAGTGAGGAATGCCGAGAGTTCGCTGAAGTTACAGTGCGCTATTACATTACACAGATTATGTGGTATTATCATCATTTTTGTTGCCAACTTTTGGGTTCAGGTTGTTCAAGCGGCCAGAGATTAGCGCGCGTGAATGTATGTCTGTATATTATAACCTGAGCTACAAGAAAATGCTGGCCTAAGAGTGGTTACGAACCGCGTTTTGAGTTGCATTCATTTTATATGTCTGCAGGAGAGAGATCGCCTCTAAAGAGCAGAAAAACAGGGCATGCAGCGCAGAATGCTACCACAATGTATTCGAAAACAGTACGTACAACAAGAAGAAAAGGCACGACGGGGCAAGCGAGGTAGCTGTAGCCAGTTCGAATGATAAGGTGCGTCGGCTACAACCAGGTAAAGGTAAAAGTACACCCTTGTACAGGCACTGAGGCTCTGTGAAGTGTGTACGGCCCATAGGGGAAGTAGAGGTATAGTTCTACTCTTTCTTCACCACGGCACTAGAAGGGGGTGAGGGGTCAGCGTCACGCCCCGGCCGCTCTTTACCCCCGGGAAAGACACAGCACCCATTGTACAGGAGGCTGGGTGGGCCCAAGGGCCGGTCTGGAGAGGTGCGGAAAATCTCGCCCCCACCGGGATTCGATTGCCGGACCGTCCAGCCCGTAGCCAGTTGCTATACCTACTACGCTACCCGGCCCACACTGCAACCAGGAATATCCTTAAAATGATTTAATAAATTTTGGCATCGATCGAACTACGAATGTCGAAAGAAGAGGCGCGGCTTATTCCGTAGTTGTTTCGTGCCTTGAAAAAAAAGTTTTAAAAATCTGCTGTTTCTGCTGTTTTTTGAGTCTCAAACTGGAAGAAAGAGAGCGTAAATGTTTAAACTTGCTTACGGACCAAAAATGGCTAGTTCCGCCTCTGAGTAAACCGATCACTGACAGCAACAGACTGAACAACATGATTCGCACGTAATACTCATGCAGACTCAGGAGTAACTAAAACTGCACAAAGCCACAGTGAACCATTTTAAGGAGAATTTTTACAATTTTTCACACATGAAGAGATAGATCGTGTGCCAGAGTCGAAGAATTCAACCCGCGCAACCTCGAACACGAGGCAGACCTTGATTCTCGGTGAATTATCCTTTTATGGGAGTGAATACTGCAAATCAAAACGGATGTTTTTTAAATGAACTCTAGCAAAATTTCAATCTCATGCGGCTTACGCACCGCTGCTGTTTGAAAAGTATGTATGTTCCCCTCCTTCCCCCTCCTTCCAACAGGAATACAAATAGAATATCAATACACGTTCTGTCTCTTCAGACGGAAGGAGTCTTAGGGCCAAAGCCACTTGTCAATGTCATGAATAAACGTTTCATCAGAGAGAAAGGCAAAACCGGCGAATGGTTTGGCTGGGGGTTCAAGGGTTAGTTTCTACTTTTCTTTTAAATTGGAATTTCTCTTCTTAAATGGACCAGTGCCAATGGGAAACGAATAGGCCGCAAAACGCGAACGCTGTCAGTGTACAACGGTTGCCATTTCCGGTTGCTCCCGTTACAGACCATTCTGCATTGAAGCTCACGTATTCTCATTGATTTGTATTACCTATTTTCACATTTTTTTCTTGTCGAAATTTATGTTTAAGTGTTATGACTTTCATTTTTACAATCTCTGACCTGTATTTTTAATCGAGTATTTGTCAAAACACGCACACTTCGACAGTTTACTGTGTACAGACACGTACAAATTGCTGTGCAACACTTCCATGCAGTACAGCACTAACAGTCACGAAAACAGGGTAAGAACTCAACAGGACGACATTTCAAGTTTGGGTCCCCACCGCTGCATAAATGCTGATATATTAAGTTGGTGTGATTCATCTCAAGACGACACATGACCAGGCACTGTGATCTCAACAACCTACTGCAGGGTCACAGCATTTCCTGGATTACCTAGCCAAAGACAGTTTTCCTTCTGCGTTTACTCGGTCAACACGCATGAAATTTTCGAAACACGCAATGAATAATTAAACACAGTAACTGTGGCGGTACGTATCTGCATGCCATTTAAGGAAACCTGAGTGTTTGAAAAACGATACTTTGGAGACAAAGAAATGCATTAACTAATTATTTTCACAGTCCTAAAGATGTTGCTGGTTGCTCAATTAGTTAGTGAATTCCTCGCGTTTTATGAAACCCAATGATTCAGTACTGTGTTTCTGACAGCCTGCCAGTGAACACTATCCACAACCACTCAAATCCCCCCCCAAATATTCACACCTTAGGCCTCGTTCACACGTTCCGGTTTTCGACCGGCCGGGAGCTGACCGGACGGGCAAGTGCACAACCTGAAACTTTAAAACGTCTCCGGTTCTAACCGGCCGGTCGAACGACGAAGTACGCTGTGACCAAGCAGTCGTGCATGCACAGTGAACTGCAATGGATCGTACTTCAATAATTGCTGTGTTCTTGCATCGCCGTCGTAAACGTAGATATGACAGGTTGCTTTGGGTTCATCCAATAATTCAAAAAAAGGGAGGAATTCGGTGCCTTTTACACACTATTTGATGAACTACGAGATAACGGAAAACATGATTTTAAATTATTTTCGAATGTTAGTTTCATCTTTCGACAAGTTGCATCGCCGATTGGAGGACAGTCTTCAGCGTCGTGACACTAAAATGAGGAATTGCATTCAACCTGTAGAAATGCTGGCTGTTGCAATCAGGTAGATAACGTTTGTGTGTGCTTTAAAAGAAAACTTTAATGATTAAATAATACGAATGGATTTTCTTGGGAGAAATTATTCATATCATCTCTATTTTGTTCAACTTAGTAACCTGCGACTCCTCCATATTATCCATCAATAAACTGTCGGCTGTTTGCCTTTCATTGATCAGTTTCGATAGGAATCTAAGTTGATTACTTTACACATATTTCCTAGCTTTTGAAGACCCCGCACCGAACTTCGTTGCTTGTTTGCGTTTCTTATTGACTTTACGTAGCAGTCTCGGACGTTTCCCTACCTTTTTATTGCTTCTTTACCTAAAAACGCAAAATTATATAATTAAAATTAGAAGTTAGGAACTAGAATTTGTTATAATAATAGTACAAGTGACCAAGAGCGTTATTACTTACAGGATTCCTTTTTCCAGATATCTAGCGCATGAATGCAGTTTTCATGACCTACATTTCTCTTATCGGATTTGAATCTCAACAGCAAGAAATAAAGTCAGAGCAGTATGTCTCAATAATTGGTCTATCATGCGTCCAGAACGCATTTCCAGGCCTATAAAAGAGCAGTGGGAATTGACTGCTTTGGAATTTGAAAAAAGAGCTTATTTCTCGCATTGCTTAGGGGCCGTCGATGAGAAACATATTCGAGTAATCACACCGGAACACGGTGGCTCGATGTTCCAAAATTACAAAGAATTTTTTCCCGTGGTATTAATAGCCGTGGCAGACACTAACTACGGCTTTGTGTATGTCGACATTGGTAGTTACGGAAAAGCCTGTGATTCTACAGTTTTTAAACGATCTACGCCTTGGACATCAATTCAGACTAATATGCTGGAATTATCCAGTGAGAGACTCTTTCAGGAACAGAAGGTCCAAATGTACCACACTTCTTTGAAGGAGATGAGGGATTTGCGCTAAACAGAAATACACTTCGACCTTTTGGTGGATCTAATCTGAGCTGTTAAAAAAAGAGTGTACAACCACGGCTTGTGCAGAGCACGAAGGTATGTGGAATGTGCTTTTGGTATTTTGAGCAATAAATAGAGAAGTTTCCAGCGGTTGGCTTAATGTCAGTCGTGACTTTGCAGTCATCACTGTTAAGGCCAGTGTTGTTCTGCACAATTTTGTTCTTGATAGAGATGGTTATAAGTCTGAAGTCGTTTTGACAGGCACTGGTCTTGAAGATGTACCTGAAGGACAATCAGTATGTGGGGGGGGTTAACAGCGAAAAATATAAGGAATAAAGTAGCTGATTATTTTCTAACAGATGATGGAGATGCTTCCCGGCAGATGTCAAAAACATGAACAGCACAGTACATAAAGTAAAAAAAAAAAAAAAAAAACATGTTTGTATGAATTTCATTCAGCTGTGTTCAATAAATTATGGCACTACCCAACAAAAGCGTTTCTTGAACATCTCCTAGAGCTTCGAAGTCTTCTTGAAGACAAATACAAACTTCTCTCCATGCCTTTTTCGTTTCGTTTCTGTCTTTATAAATATCATCCGTCTTGTCCCACAACACGGGCCTGGCTTCCACCAGAGATATTAACAAATCAATGTCGAACTCAAAATCGCCCATCTTCACTACTGTTTCAGTACTCTACTGACACTGCAGTGGTAAGTTATCGCTCGGATACAGCCGGGTAAAAACCTGAGTGTGTGAATGTGTCTATTAGCAACACGTGCACCACTGGTGACTCATCGACCGGCCATAGTAGTGGATAGATCCGGGTGCTACCCGGCAGCCGGCCGGTAAATTCCCGGCCGGCCAAACCCGGGTTGTGTGAATATGCCTATGCTTTCGTGTGTTCCACTGCTTTGTCCGGCTGTAATCGGAACCTGCCGGCCGGTCGAAAATCGGAACGTGTGAACGAGGCCTCACTGCTGCAAAATCCATTCTGGTATTATCGTCCAGCTACGTAAGCCCACATCTTCCCATCAGGCTTTCTTATCATAATTTAATAAGCATTTCTTAAACCTTCCAGATTAAGATATGAATGGAGACAGCATTAACACGAGTCTTCAAAAATGATTACGAAGAGGTAAGTTAGTTTCAAATGGCTTCTGACCGCTACCGGAGAATGTGTGATGTTAGAGGTTGCTATGTAGACGACTGTCTGTTTGCTAGCAATAACATGCATGTAATAACAAATTACTTCTCCTATACAAACTTTCATTTAATTTCTCACGCTCTGTTACAAAAATGAGAGGACATAAAACCTTTAGAAGATAATTTTCACATTCGTACCGCGCATCTTCATATTACTTGCTGAATAAAAAACTTTATAAGATAATTTGTTTCCCCTCTCAATGACTGTAGAAATCAAACAGCCATATAAAATAATAATCTTCTTCTTCTTCGTCTTCATCGTCTCCTTCTTCTCCTTCTTCTTCGTCTTTTTTTTTCTTCTTCTTCTTCTTCTTCTTCTCCTCCTCCTCCTCCTTCTTCTTCTTCCTCCTCCTCCATTGGCACTACAGCCCGCTGTGGGTTTTGGCCTGTCGAACAATATGCTTCCAGTTTTTTCCTATCCATAACCAACTTTCTACATCTTTCTCACTCCCAGCACTTGAACATCTCCTTCTACTTCCCTTTCCATCCTTTCCTGGGTCTTCCACATAAAATATATTATCTGTAATTCAATGTTAGAAACCTGTTGGTAGGCTTTCGTTTTCGTAAATGCACTGGCTGACGCCTTACACTGCATCACATTTGTATCAAATTGTCTTCAATTATCAACACATGACACAATGAAATGTACGTAATATACTGTTTTAAGCAACCTTTCAACTCATTCCGACCTTAAATTCTCCTCAGTCATTACGCACATGTATCTGAAGATTTAACACAAAGCAAGCGCGTTAGTACGATAGTAACAGATTGTGTTTTTACCCAGTTACTTCGGGTTTGGACGATAACTTAAAATAGTTCCCAACGGTTTCCTATTACAATCGCCCGCCTCCTCGACCCATCCTTACAAAACTGTCTGTTAATCAAAGAACGCTACGTAACGACATCAAACTTTATGTGAAACACCCCAGTTGCTGTAGCAAACCCAACATCTATATTTGACGTTCAGGTGACCGTGCATCGTGATAAATGCTTATAATAAAACCAACCAGATGCACTAATTTCTCAAATTTATTTTTGGAATAAAACTCTACATGTTTCGGACAGTTCCTCTGTCCATCATCAGGAGTATAATATATACATTATATATATAATCCACTGTATATGTTACAAGATCTACTGACATTGTACTTTTACAACATGTATGTTTCCTTAATGTAAGCGTTTGGGATCACAGAATGCACTATGAACATTGTTAACCTTGGATCTGTACTTTAAGAGGGCCTGAAGATGACTCAGAGTCGAAAAATGTCGCCCTAAAATAACATTTTATGTAATAAAAACTGTCGTGTTTGAATGATACGTTGTACTATGTATATGCATGCGTGTTACAGCAGACGCCATCGCCTGCATCATTCAATACCAATATCTCCAAACTACGTTATCATCTATTACAGTCGCTTGAACTGAACTTAGATCGATGAAAACTGTTATTAATTCAGAAAATTAAAAGTGATAAAAATAAATCAACAGCAGTTGCTGAAACTGATATAACATTTTACAATGAACACAGTATGCTACACAGCCTTTTATTAATACTTTGATATCATTTTCTAGACTTCAGTCCCTAATTTTATCTCAAGGACAGACACTGATTTTCTATTACAGGGATCATTACAGAATACCCTGATACAGAATAAAATCCCCTGAAATGAAAAATTTAATCCGTATTAGAGGATGCACTCGGTTGTATAGGATGAAGAATGATTGAATATGAGGATCTGCAGGCTGATAAGCTGCTATAGGAAACCTACACCGAAGTGCGCCCAAAGTCTAGATACACCGACTGAAAAACGGATATCAAAATCCATATGAATTATCATCCACGAGAAAGGAAAGACGGTGGGTAGACCTAGTAAAGTTTGGACTAAGGCAGAAACAGGTTTGTAGCCTATGCCTGAAAATCAGCAGAAGTTGCTGACAAAATATCCTTAGGCTAAACATCACTTCGGTTGCTTGCCTTACGGTTCATGACCTCCTGTAAGATACAGTCATGCTGCACAATATTTATTGACACGGACAGACAGCCCATACGAGTTTTAGAACATCTCTTTTCCTGTGGGTTCACATGTACCGAAAACTACAGACATTTAATTTACGCACATGTTCGCCCTCAGTCATATCCGACAGGTCTTTCGTTTACTCCTTGAAACTGAAAAAGTTCTCCTGTGTTTTGCACTTGTATGTTGCACTCTCGCTTAACCTAAAACCGAACATCTCATTCGAAAATGCCCTCTCTCTCTCTCCCCCCCCTCCTTTTTGTCTGCGAACTAAACCAGTACAACAGAATACTGAGAACAACTGCCAAGCTCGTCCAAACCCCGAAGCATTTTGTGAAATACGAAGGTTAATTACCATGCGCACAACAGCCAGCAAGTGGATAATATTCCTAGGTAAATTAAACTACTCTGCACCCTCATATTTAAGACCCATTTCAATAAATCTTCCCTTCTGTGTCTGGGTCCTCCAGGTGGTTATCTTCCATCAGATCTTTCAACCTAGCCTTTGTATAGATTTTTAATTTCTCCCAATCATCGTAAGTCCTATCCATGTCATCGTCCTTCATTTCGTCACCTGAATGACGTTTGGTGCTGATTACACTTTGAGAAGCACATCACACAGATCGCTACACATACTGTTCCCATGTAACGCGGAGAGCCGGGCTAAAATTTTATTCAATTTACTTTAAACAGAAATATGCCTGATGTTTACTGGACCGTACAGACCGCGATGAATAAGAAACCAACTAGATGCCACTTGTTATTTTATTGTACTCCTTATAGGCTCAACATGTTTCGGGCACTACTATGCCCATCATCAGAAGCTCGCGACTATGATGTTGATTACCACACTGGTCGTTTCGTTCTCGGTTTGCTGTAGGTTAGAGGTTAGGTGAGGTTAGGCTGGAGTAGTGT
>Ga0131853_10028007_pt1 | contig 10098 bp, 17 predicted proteins | sample TergutLab28metaG_FD_92764 | JGI IMG/M metagenome (GOLD analysis project Ga0131853, IMG submission 92764) | Labiotermes labralis P1 segment gut microbial communities from Petit-Saut dam, French Guiana - Lab288 P1 (version 2) (version 2) | ecosystem: Host-associated > Arthropoda: Insects >... | reverse complement strand
TGCAGCAGCAGAACACATCCGCAACCATCCAAACATCATTGCCTTCGCTACTCAACACTACTTGTTGCGTGACGAAAACTGCATTGCAGCTGGTGGAGTACATTTTGAACATTTACTGTAAAGCAGGTACTTGTTTAGTAGATGAGAAATAGGCTTATAAATGAATGCGCAGTTAGCCAGGTTACGTCACCGCAGCGCATTCATGAGTCACATATATTGCTTAGAACCGTAAGGACAATTATGACAGGAGTGCGAGTGTTTTTGTAGTTCTATGTAATGGTTTATTGTCACTCACAAGTTAGTTTGATGTTATGTACAGGTATCAACATTAAAGAAACCACATATTCCTGCCAGTTTCAATATGTATTTGGTAATATATAAATGTGTAAAGGCTGTCAAAGTTTCAAAATTCTCTGGCCATTATCTCCGTAACCGTTCAAATTTGGACATAGGATTTTGGGGTTATATCGGTACACTTTAACTTAAGGAACTCCGTCCCGAATTCTGGCACGTTCCTCCTGGGATACTCTGTACATATATATGTATATATACAAACAAAATTATACATACACACACGTACACGAACATACATACATAAATGCATACATACATTCGTATATACATATAAATACATAACACACACACAAACATACATATACACATAAATATATATATACACAATAAACAATTACATATATATACACACACGTATATAAATACATACATAAATAAATACAGAGTAGATGCATACACATAAAAATATGTTCGACAATTCGTTCAAACATACACATGTACATACATAACTACATAAAATCTGACACCTGTACATACATAAATATATTCATATTTACATTCACACACATACATAAATACACACACGTATATATACTTCTGCACATACATACATTCGTACATACATACACAAATGCATACATGGATATATATACATACAAACATATATAAAATATATTTACATACTTACATATATAAATGCTAATTAAATACATACTTTAACATACATAGATACATACCAACACATATACATGTATATATTCATACATTCATACAAACACAAACAAACATGCATACTTATATTCAGAAATACATTCATTAATATATACATACACCAAATCACACATACGTATATACATGTATGCGTACATACATACATACATACACGCCTATACATACATATATGCATAATACATATATACATAAACACAAATATACACACACAAAAACGTACACATATCCGTAGATAATTACATACATTCCTACTAACAGAAATACATACGCACACATACATGCATACATACATACACACATACATACATATACATATATTTACATACATATACTTCCATATACACGTTCACACATAAACACATAAACTCATACATATATGCAACCACACTTACATACGTATATATGTATATATAGATTCATACACAAATACATTCATATATACATTTGTTCATACACACATATACATAAACAAAAACAATTATACTTAAGTTCTTTCATATATAATGCATAAATAAACACCTATTCTACATACACATATACATATGTACATAAACACATACACACATATATTTACACATCCGTACATATATATATTCCTACATTCGTACAAATAAACATATACACATAAATAATATATTACATACATAATTTCCAATAAACACATACTTACATACATATAAGGGTATTTAACGACTTTAGGGCATAACTGTAGGAGGTGATTTCCTGGGTCTTTGTGATCAAAAAAGTTCGTATAAACATGTGTCCGATTTTGGACGGTTACGGAGTTATGACCGTTTGAATCTCGGAATAGAAGGTAAGGATTCCTGACAATAAACGGTACAAAATAATAAACTAGAATAATACATGATAATTTAAAGTACGAATGTAAAGTTAACTTCGTAAAATTACCTTTAATTTGAATTTATCGGTGCCACAACACAGGCTGCCGCTCCGTTATGAACCGCGCGGGTAGCACCTAGCACCCCGCCTTTCCCCGCAAGTCTTAGGTACCACCCAAGTGTCGTGATAACGGGTACGCCTTAACTGTAGCTGGCTAAAAATAGCGACCCGCCAGCTGATAGACGCGGTTCACACGAGGACTTGTACGGGAATTAAATAAACTGTCATAAGTCTGTAACCGTCCAAAATCGGACACATGTTTATATGAACTTTTTTTATTACAAAGGCCTAAAGTCGTAAAATACCCTGTATAAATACATTCATACATACACAAATAAATACATACATAAATGCATACATGCACACATACATACCCTACATACATACATACATACAACCACAAGCATGTATACATAAATACGTACATACATATATATATGCATATATACTTTCGTGTGTACATACATATATATGCACATACATATAAACATATATTCCAAAATACATAATATATACACGTATATATACATACACACTCTATTTAGATACATAAGTATATGCGTACAGTTACATACGTACATAAGAAATACATACATTTATACATTCATTCATGCATAGATACATATATTCACACATACATTCATACAATCACACTTATATGTATAATTTCGTACATACATATACACACACATACATATATAATACATAATTTCTTACCTTCATTCATACACAAACGTGCACACATACACAAATACACACGTACATACATATTTACATACATATACACATATATACACACATAGATACCTTCGTTCATAAATACATATGTAAACACATTCATACACGCCTAAAATTATTTATACACACATACATTCGTATATAGTTACATATATACACACATACATAATACCAACATACATATATACATACAAACATGCATACATATGTACATACACACATTCGTACCTACATACACACACCCACGTGTCTACATACATACATACACACGTACATACACTAAAACGAAAATAAAAACATACATACATACATACATACATGCACACCTACATACATACAAAATACATACATACCTACTTATCAACACTTATATGTACGTAAATGCGTACGTACATATACACTTATATGGTACATACATACACACATACTGAGAGCCGAATTTCTCTATAGTAGCTTCAAAACTGGAAAAATCACGGCTTCTTTGTGCAAGAAATTAGAAATATATTGCTAGTCTGGAGGGAAGCGGATGGCAAATAAGGTTCTCGTTGGTAAAGTCCAACGCAGGAATACACGGCAACTAGTTAGCTGACAAAGTAGCCAAAGAAGCGGCGCAGAGTACCACTAAACATTACGAATATAACAGAATACCAAAAGTTACCTATGCCACAGAACAGTAGAAGAGGCCAAACAAAAATACAAAGCAGAATGGACAGCAAGCAACAAGGCTGCTGCAACAAAATAATATTTTCCATCCGTGCACAACAGACAAGTATAAATATAACACTAACCGCAAAGCTAGCTGCCGTGCTGATCGGACACGGGAAAACAAGGGCATACTTATAAAGGTTCAACTTAAGGGACGACGCGAGATGTATATGCGGCCACAACGACCAAACCATGGATCATCTCCTATTCCATTGCTATAAGACAAGCACACAACGAGAGGTCCTAGAACAACAAATAAATCAAGAAAGAAACGATGTAAATTAAGCAATATTCAATACATTTCGAACTTCTAATACATAACGAAAAATAGAGAGATAAAAGAATTCATGGCATGTAGTATTACACAACGTAATGGAGCAGGCTTAATAAAAAATAAATATAAATACATAAATACATAAACGAATATATAAATACATATAAACACAACAAACTTATAAACATCGCTGCACAAATATATACACATATACATTAATTCATACACTTAAACATACATATATGCACATGCATTCACACATACATCTATACATTCGTCATTAATACAAACATACGTACACACATTCATATGTATATACTTTCGTGTATTCATACATACATTTATAGACACATACATACCTTCATACTTAAAATACTTACATTCGTACATACATAAATATTATATATATAAACACATATATATATACATAAATAAATTCAAATATTTACACATACATACATTCACACAAATATGTATAAAAATATATATACACATTTATACACATTTTTCCACTTTTACACATACCTGCAGACGAATACATATATTCGTACATACATAAATACATCATAAACACATCTGTACTTACGTGCTCATCTACATACAACACAATAAATACATAAATACACACGTACATATATTCAAAATTAGTTATATATAATCATATTATTATATCCATACATTGTTTCATACAAACATACACACACAGACAAACATACATTGACTCAAAGATACTCAAATTTATCCATAGATATATTACCACATATGTGTATATACGATGCCAAAATAGATAAATATGCAAATTTATACATAACTAAATACCATCCTACACACATTTATATACATTAATACATACAATCAAACATTCACTCAAACATACATGCTAACTGAAATCCATAAGCACATATACATATAAATACATACATACATACATACATACATACATACATACGCACATCCATACATACATATATACAAATATTCATATATACATACATGCAACCATACGTATATACAAACATTCATACATACATACATACAATCGTAAATATATATATACTTTTACATACGTGTATCCGTCATTTATACATTCACAATACATACATAAAAACATGAAACGTACATAAACACATTAAAATATATATTCGTGAATATATGCATACACATATTACATACATACAAACACACGTACATATATACATTCATACGTGCATATATATTCATACATTCGTACGTACATAAATAAACATGTACACATATTCATAGACTCATAAATATATACATGCTTATATACATACATTCGTACATAAATACATATATTTACACATAAGTTGATACATACCCAAACACATATTTACGTTCGTACTTACATACACAGAAACATACAAGTAAACATACATACACCTATAAGCAGATTCGGACATACATATATACACACACACATATATTCGTACACATATACGTATATACACACACATATATTCGTACACATATACATATATACATACATTCGTACATATATAAATAAAAACATGCACACATACATAAATACATACATATTCATACATAAAAACATATGCATTTGTAATACATAAATAAGTGTATATACTCCTACATATACACTTTTATTCATAAACACCTGCATTCGCACATACGTGCATAAACAAATACATACATACATACATTCTTACATAAACACACACATACATATACAATACGTATATATATACATACACGGACACAAAATATATGTAAACATACAAACATTCATACACATTAATATATATCCACACACACTTCTATACAAACATAATATCTACATTCGTACATATATGCATGCAAATATACATATATAAAGGTACATATAATCGTACATATACACATATATACATACGTACATACATTCGTACAAATTTTCACACAAACTTGGGACATAAACACATACGTATATTCATACATTCGTAATACCTATGTATATAAGTACATACACTTACATACATATATACATAAGTACGTACATAGACACATACCTTAGGTATATGTAAAATTTCATATACACAATCACATATAAAAACATAAAAACATACATGCATGCAAACATAAATGCATACATCGGCTACATACAGACATACATACATAAAAAAGCACTTAAATACATACATAAGTAGATACATACACAAATACATACATATATACGTTTGTATATAGACACATAAACATAAAAAAATTTACCTTCTTTCATATATAATGCCTACATTTATTTAGGTAGGGTATACCTAAATATATACATATGTACATAAACACATATATACATATACAGGGTGTCCCAGGAGGAAAGGTCCTAACTTCGGAAGAGTGTTCCTTAGGACAAACTATAACGATATAACCCAAAACACCTATATCTAAAGTTCAATGATTACCGAAATATTGGCTAGAAAACTTTGAAAATTTGACAGCTATCACTCACTTAATGTTTACCAAATACAAATAGAAACTGTCAGGAATATGTCGCTTCTGTAATGTTAATACCTGTATATAACATCAAAATAAATTGTGAGTGACATAAAGCCATTAAATAGAACTACAAATACACTCGTATACGAGTCATAGTTGTCCAATAACTTCCAACCACTATACACTGCGAGCAGATGCTTGCCAAGTTCCCTGTGAGCTGTATCTAGCGATAGCGCAGGAATGCAGCCAAAGGAGAGGGGGGTCCATCCCGTTGTGTATGATGAATAAAATTAGGTTTTATACTACTACCCTATATTATATTAGTGGAACACAACTACCCTATATTATATTAAAATAAACTTAGCTATACCAGTTACGTTGAAGGTAGAAGTTACACTTAACTTCTTAGCTACAGGAAGCACCTACAGAACTCAAGTAAGTGATGATGCATTTCATTCGCATTTGATTATTTCTACAGTATAGCTAGTTTTCATAACAGACACTCGTGGTAGGTTTTGCTTTAAACTGTAAAATAGAAATAGTTTGAATAACACATTTTGATGTTTGACTTACCTTCATCTAATCCTGCAGAACATAAGCGCCTCACATTTTTCGATAGCGGCTTCAGAAATGGCCGAAGGAGAGATGGTAACTGAAAACTTCATATCATCGAAAGCCCGTCAAGAAGCAAGAAACCGTAAAGTTAACGCCAATCTTTCCTCTAACGATAAAGAATCTCTCAAAACTCTATTTTTTTTAGGTCGAATATAAAGTAATATTTTTGAGCAGTTCATTGAAGAGTTCATCGTTCTGGTTTAGAGTACATGTTCGAAGTGCCTTCCTCCAGCGCTATGCAGTTTTCCGCACGTATCTTCAGGGACCCGGCAGCACAAGCAATGTTGTGAGGATGGTTATTTATCTGTTCTGCCGCAGCAAAAATACGATCGCGCAGTGCTGCCTTTGAATCGACCGTAATTTCGTAAACTAAGGTCTTCATGTGGCCCCAGAGTTAATAAGCCAGATGTGTCAGATCTGGTGATCTCGGTGGCCATGCAACCGGCCCACCTAGACCTAACCAGCGATTAGGGATTATTTCTTTTAACAATACCCTCACGCGATTAGTGTAATGTGGCGGAGCCCCATCATGTTGGAAGTAAATTTGGCTCCTTATTATTAACGGGATATCCTCCAACACACCTGTAAATCATCCCTCAGAAAGGCTTCATATGTGTTTCCCGTTAAATTGTTGTCAAACACAAAAGGTCCGATCAACCTCTTACCGAGCATACCACACCACACTTTCAAAGAAATTCTCCTTTGAAAGTGGGTTACACATGTCGCATGTGGATTACAGTAGGCCCACGTATGAACATTTCGTAATTTTTTTTTAAAAACATAACCAACTAATTGCACCAATATGTGAAACTAAAATCTTATTTACAAATTAAAACACGTCACTTTTTTAAAATAATTTCTACAACTCCTACATGTTTCAGTTTGTGAAGACCATCTTCAGGGAGATTCGTTTTGCCTTATTTTGAAGTTGCTAATGCTTGTATGCTTAATATATATGGTACTGCAGCAGCATGTCTGTAATCAATATACCGTGTAACATTAATGTATCGGGAGTACTGTATTCAACCCCGTCGTTAATGCAACATATTTTTATCATGGAATTACAGATTCCACTAGGGTTACTTACGTGTGGCTGTTTTGCCTGTGCTCCTTTGCTGGTCTGCGTCCTGTACTGATTGTTTCGGTTCCGTTTCGTGGTTGTCTGTGCGTGGCCCTGTTTCCTGTATGCAGTCGTAGGGGGGTTGTGGTCATAGGGTTGTTGCTCCGCGATCAACATACCCTTGCGGTGAAATTTCTGAATGAACATGGACTCCCAGCTGTTCATACGCATACCCTTTGCGCATGTCTTGATTAATTGTAATGTCTCATTTTTCGGTCCAAATTCGTGTCTATTTTGCAGGATGTGTGTGGCGTAGGCTAACTGCGGATAATTGGTTGTAATGTATCTGATATGTTCTCTATATCTTACACTTATTGCTCTCCCAGTTTGTCCTACATACGCCTTGTTACATGTATTGCACTTTATTTTGCAAATTCCGCTGGTGTCTTGGTTAGTGCATCCTACCAAAGGACAGTTGTTTAAAAATTGTGTTTGTGGTTCTGAATGCTATTCCTATATTCGATCTCTTAAATATATTCTTGATCTTTCTTCCAGGTTCTGTAGTTTGGTGTTAATCAATTTGGCTATTATGTGCGTGTTGTTGACCACCGGTCTTATGGGCTTGGATTCCTTGTGTGTTTTTATATATGCGTTCACTTTGGGGGCTTTTTGTTGTATGTTGGTAAGATATTTGTGTGCCTTTTTGTTGATTAGTAATTTCCACTTTTGAATTGCCTTCAGTATCTGTTTTTGGTATTTATCTGTGGGGTCCGCTTTCAACTGCTGTGTGTTATTTTCCTGTAAAAAATGGGTTACTTTCTTTGTAAAAATGTTTTGTCTATTATTCCCACGGCCTTGCTTTTGTCTGCTTTTGCCACTGTGATATTCTTATTAGCCAATTCTTCTGTTAGTTTCCTTATTATGTTTTGCTGCCATTTATGCGCAGGGTTTTGTTTACTGTTTTCTTTTATTTGTTTTATGCGTGCTTTTGCCTGCAGTATATACATGTTCTGCCACTTAGGTTCTAAGCGTCTAATGGCGTTTTCTGTCTCTATTATTAGTTCATTAATATATTTACTAGGTTTCTGTTCCATTGAGTTTTGGGGGCCTAAGCTTAATCTTTGGTCTGTTCCTGTGAGAGTTTTGTATTTGTTAGGTTTATGATTCCGGGTTGTGTACGTGGTTGCGTTTGTGGTTGTTTAGCCGGTGTTCGTGGAGTTCTGGGTTTGTTTATGAATGTATCCAGTTTTTTGTTAAGAGTCTGGTATCTGCCCTCCATGGTCCTGTTCAGTAATTCGTCACTTTGTAAGAGTGCATGCTGCCACATACCGTTTTGTTGTGCTGCTCCCTCCAGTTGTAGTTGGTACAGTTGCCGGTTAATTTGTTGTTCTTTCTTGTACAGAAACTTGATTTCTTGGCCTATCCTCTATTTGACTGTTTCTGGGTGGTTTTCTCGTCCATTGTTGTTTTCCCGTTGATCCGGATGCTGATGTATTTGGGGTTTAGATACTTCACTTTGCACATTTTGTTGAACCATATCGCTGCATTAGGTTTTAGCAACATCAATTTGGTGTTGTTATAGTTGTTGTACGTTTTTGCCGGTTGAGGATTGATTATTTTCATGTTTTTACCGTCAAATAATTGAATTTTAATAAAACATAACCAACTAATTGCACCAATGTGTGATACTAAAATCTTATTTAAACATTAAAACACGTCACTTGGTTAAAATAATTCCTACAACTCCTACATGTTTCAGTCTGTCAAGACCACTTTCAGGGAGTTTAGTTTTGTCTTATTTTGAAGTTGCTATACTTCTATGCTTAATATATATGGTACTGCAGCAGTATGTGTGTGGCTGTGTAGGTTGTGCCTGTGTTCATTTGCTGGACGCACACCAGCAAAGGAGCACAGGCACAACCTACACAGCCACACACATGCTGCTGCAGTACCATATATATTAAGCATACAAGCATTAGCAACTTCAAAATAAGGCAAAACTAAACTCCCTGGAAATGGTCTTGAGAGACTGAAACATGTAGTAATTGTAGGAATTATTTTAACCAAGTGACGTGTCTTAATTTGTAAATAAGATTTTAGTATCACATATTGGTGCAATTAATTGGTTATATTTTAATAAAATTCAATTATTGCACGGTAAAAACAAGAAAATAGTTTCGTAAATTATTTATGCCTTGCCCGGTAAAAGACGACCCATCTGTGAAGAAAATTGCATTCAACAGTTCTGGATGTGCATTTACCCAGTGGCACAAATCCATACGTTTAGCATGGTCGCCTGGTTCCAAATGCTGTACCCTCTGATCATGGT
>Ga0131853_10028006_pt1 | contig 10099 bp, 7 predicted proteins | sample TergutLab28metaG_FD_92764 | JGI IMG/M metagenome (GOLD analysis project Ga0131853, IMG submission 92764) | Labiotermes labralis P1 segment gut microbial communities from Petit-Saut dam, French Guiana - Lab288 P1 (version 2) (version 2) | ecosystem: Host-associated > Arthropoda: Insects >... | reverse complement strand
TACTGCAACCGTCAAATTCAGCATAGGCGAAACCGGGCGCGACAATTCTGCCAGTATCTGGATTTACCAGATGCTTTAAACGGGAAACGATGGCGAGGTACGATCATGTTTTTTAAATACTGCCGCGAAGGGCACCTTATGGACCCATCTTGGAAGCGTTGCCCAGTGTGCCTTGCGCCTCTGTCCGGCTGGCTTGTCCAGCTGAAGGAAGCGAAAGCTTGCAGGGTGTACACTATACACGAGGGCAAGTCGTTTATCGGAAGCGGTGCCGACTGCGAGATTAGGATACTCGATGCAAACCTGAGCCGCCAGCATGCGTACCTTGTGCTTGCAGATGGTATGTGTTCGATAGTAGACATGGGGAATAGCGGCATGCCGCTGAAAGTCAACAAAAATGCGGCAGTGAAGGCGACCCTTATAGATGGTGATGTCATTGAATTAGGCGCAACATCATTTAAGATAAAACTGCTGTGAGTAAGGAGGGGGTGCATGGTTACTCTTAATGGCAAGCGGGCGCATTTTTTGGCTATCTTGATTTTGCTTGTTGCCGCTGTGCAGGGTGTATTTGCCCAAGACGGGCGTGCCGCCTTGACGGTGAGGATCGATCAGATCATTTCGACCGATTTCCCCAATATGACCGTCTATACGGTAGTTGAAAATGAACGCGGCGAAGTGGTATCGGGGCTCGCACCAGGACTGTTCAGGTTCCGTATCAACTCCTTTGAAGAAAAGGGGAGGACTGTTATCGCCCCCTTCTCCTTGAAGGGGCTGCCAGTAGACTACAGCATAGTGATTTCCAACAGCGGAATAATGGAGGGTTCCCCGCTGGATTTCCAAAAGAACGCCGTCCTGCAATTTGTCGAATCCATGAGGGATATAGACAGGCTGTCGCTGTACACCATAGGCGAAGAAGCTGGTATAGTGTTCGAGGAACTGCGCAAGGATTCAATCGATCCTGCCGTTATAAACGCCATCGGGGTTACAGCCGCCCAGCCGCGGCTTAACGACTCCATCATTAATGTTATGAGGCGGGTACAGCGGCGGCAGATTGAGCGGAGGGTGGTAATCGTAATATCAGACGGGCGGGATCAAAACAGCCGTTTTAGCAAAGTCCAGCTTGAGGCTGTGCTTGAGGAAGTCGGTGTTCCGATTTACGCCCTTGGGATCAGGGTGCTGGGGGCGCAGACGTTAAGTAACCTGAACGAAATGGCAAACGCAACCGGCGGCGCGTATATATACGCCAGCCAGCTTTCAGATATGCCGTTGAGCCTAAGGAGCCTTAATTCCAGAATTGCCCAGCCTTACATGATCAATATAAGGGTTAGGAGCCTAAAGGCTAACAACTTACCCAACATTTTCGAAGTTTCGGTAGACGAGCGCGATTCTTACGGAAGGGGACAGAGGGCTTTTGTTGCCACAATTGTTCCTATTCCTCAATGGCTCAGGATTGCACTATTGATCGCCATAGCCGTGGTGATTGCCATTGCTATTGTCTTGACGATTATACGAAGGATAGTTAAACGCAAGCGCATGGGGATAACCCGCAGGCGCTGTCCCGATTGCCGTAACCGCATGAAAGACGAGTGGGATTCGTGCCCGTTCTGCCGTTTCATGCCGAATTTGAAAAAGCCCAAAAAGAAGAAGAAGGCAAAAACAGGCGATGCTTAACCCACGTGTCCCCGGCATATATGTAGAGCCGCAAAAGTATGCGCTTAACCCACTGCGCATAGACAGGAGGTGCTTAACTGGTTTTGTTGGCATCGCCGAGCGCGGCCCGTTGCACACGCCTGTAGCGGTGGGGAGCTTTGACGAGTACTTGAAGACATTCGGCTCTTTTGACACGGCAGGGTATTTGCCGTTTTCAGTATACAACTATTTCAAATGTGGCGGAGCTGAGTGCGTTATTGTGCGGGTAGCCAATGAAAAGCATGCGGCAAAAGCCCAGCTTGTCCTGAAATGCACAGGCGGCGGGAAAGCGGTATTCGAAGCGCTGTCAGAAGGCATCTGGGGGAATTATATCGCAGCTCAGGTCTGGCATGAATTCGATGCTATGGAGAAAGCCAGCGGTGTGGATGCTGCGGAAGGGATGTGGGTAGCAAGTGCGGAGGAAGAGATCGCAGCCGGCGACATCGTGCAGGCTTCATTTTTGGGACAGAAAAATATCAGGACCATTTCAAAACGGGAAGGGGAAAGGCTTTACTTTGACAAGCCGTTGAAGATGCTTGCCAAGCTTAAAAACCCTGCCCATGATATGAAGCTGGAAAAAGTCTATGTATCGGTCTCGCTGTCGCAGAAGGGCTACTGCGAGAACTTCCTGCACCTTTCCATGAACCCATCTTCGCAACGGTACTTCGCGCTGCATATCAACCAGCGTTCGCGCCTGTGCGCAGTATCAGCCGTTGCAGCAAAAGGGGTTATAAAGCCGGTATTTTCGGCGCCAGCTTGTGGCGGCAAAGACGGCATCGCTGAAATGACGGCAGGGGATTTCATCGGCTATTACAAAGGCCCTAACCAGTACCGGGGGCTTGGCGTGCTTGAAAGCAGGGATGACATTTCCCTAGTAGCCGTTCCAGATGTACCGTGGTTGTATTCCCAAGCTGGGCTGGACGAGGCGGGGAAGGAACAGTCGGTCTTTGCTGTCTACACTGCAATGGTAAGCCAAGCGGAGCGCTTTAGCGGGCGCTTTGCAGTCTTGGACGCGCCAGGCAGCTTGGGAAGTGTGAAGCTCTTGTCGTGGGCGAAACGGTTTGACAGTTCGTATGCGGCAGCCTATTTCCCCTATATCGACATGCTCGATCCATTGGATCGCAGCGGGGCAAAAACTGTGCGCGTTCCGCCTTCTGGGGCGGTTTGCGGTTCCATTGCGGTAACTGACAGCCAAAAGGGCATTTTCCATGCCCCGGCAAATACGCTTCTTAATGGCGCTGTAGGACTGGCAAGCAAGATGGAAGAAGGCGAACACGAAATGCTGTACACGGCAGGGATCAATGTGCTGAAGCATTTTCCCGGCAGGGGCATAAAAGTGTGGGGAGCGCGGACTCTGTCTTCAGACCCTAATTGGCGCTTTATCAACGTGCGCCGTACGTTCTCTGCGATTTGCCGCAGCCTGAAAATAGGCACGCAATGGGCGGTGTTCGAGGCAAACGATGTACATCTGTGGAAGCGCGTTGTGCGGCAAGTCTCAGGCTTCCTGTTTGATTTGTGGATGCAGGGTTTCCTTGCCGGCAGTACCGCAGAGCAGGGGTTCTTCGTCAGATGCGATGAAGAGCTGAACCCTCCAGAGAATATCGACAAAGGAATACTAACGTTTTCGGTTGGGCTTGCCATAACGAAGCCGACTGAATTCTACAGGGTGGCGATCACCGCCGAAAAAGACGGCGTTAGCGTTTATATCAAAGAAGACTGAAGGGGGCAGATATGGCAGACAATGAAAAACTGTCGGCGTATATGTTTACGGTTGAAATCGACGGGGTAGAAACCGCCAGATTCCAGCGATGCGAAGGGCTGGAAGTTGAGACGTACGTATACGAAATCGAAGAGGGCGGATACAACACGTCAACGCATAAGTTCTATGGACGCACGCGCTACCCGAACTTGGTGCTTGAGAAGGGTGTGTCAAGGAACAACGCCTTGTACAAGTGGTACAAGGAGACGCTCTTGGAAGACCGCAAGCTGGAACGCCGGAACGGCTCGGTAGTGGTAAAGGACACCGAAGGAAAAGAAATAAAGCGGTGGAATTTTTTCCGTGCGTTTCCGTGCCGCTGGACAGGGCCGCGGCTTGAGGCGGGCTTCAGCGGAGAGTATGCGCTTGAGCGGATAGAGCTGGCACATGAAGGGATAGTTGAAGATACGGTACAAGGAGGCTGAAGATGGCATTGGAAAAAGCGGCGGTAATAAATGTTGACACCGGGGAAGAGATAGAGGTGTTATTCAACCCGAAGGAATACGTGATAGAGAAGAAGACGCCGTGGACAGAGATGGCGGTAGCCGGAATGGATTCACCGCCCGTGCAGTTTACGATGGGGGAGCGCAAGCGCCTTGCGATGGAGCTGTTCTTTGATACGTCTGAGGAGAAGGTTGATGTGCGCCCGTACACGTCTAAGATAGAGACGCTGATGCTGGTAAACGCGCAGGAACACCGGCCGCCGGTATTGAGGTTCTGCTGGGGCAACCTCAGCTTTGATTGCGTGCTGGAGGATTTGGTGCAGCGGTTTACGCTGTTCAAAAGCGACGGTACGCCGATGAGGGCGATATTGAAAGCGGTGTTCAAGGAATACGCGACGGCGGCGTCACAATTCCAAACGACACCGAGAGAGTCAGCCGACCACACGAAGCGGATGGCGGTGAGGGAAGGCGAGACGATGTCGTCGATAGCGGGGCGCGAATACAAAGACCCGGGGAAGTGGCGCGCTATAGCGGATGCCAACCATATAGAAGACCCGGAGAACGTGAAGCCCGGCACCATAGTCGAGCTGCCGCCGCTGTACTGACGGCAGAGGGGAAATGGCGATGGATGAAAACAACAAACAGATTCCGGCGTTTATAATAAAGGCAGACGGGCGGCGGCTTAGTCCTGAACAAGATGGCGCGGTGCTGTCCATATCTGTAGATGATTGCTTAGACGGGCTATCGAGGTTCCGCATAGTATTTGATGGGGCAGCTCTTGAAGGCGGATGTCCGATCGAGCCGGGAAGCGAAGTTGCGATATGGCTGGGGTATGAGAATGGGGAAGCGGAAGTTTTTACAGGAGATGCCTTGGAACTGTGCACAAGGCTTACAGGCTCTGGCGGGGGGCACATTGAACTTGGAGGGTGCAGTGTGCTGCACAGGCTGGGACATTCGAGCAGGAGGCGCAGCCTTGAGGGGAAGAAGCCGTCAGAAGCGGTGAAGGCTCTCTTGCAGGGGTACTCGTTAGAGGCAGAGATGGAAGATTTTGGAGACGATGAGACGTACCGAGCGGAAGAAGGAGCATCTGATTACGATTACCTCATGAAGCAGGCGGCAGCATACGGCAAGCATGTGTATGCCAGTGGGCGTAAAGTGTACATAAAGGATGAGATTACGGTACATGCTGATGAAATAGTGTACGAGTGGGGAAAAAGCCTTTTGAGTATCGATCTGCATGAGAACCATGAGGGACTTATAAGCGGCGTGGCATTTCTTGGGTGGGATAGCCAGAAGAACCAGACCTTTGCCGGACAGGCTGAGTTTACGGATCTCCCGGTGAAAGTGGGCGGCGGAGCGGGATGGAGCGCTGAGCATACCGGCGGGATGGCAGCTGTAGATGTCGCTGACTATAGCGGCGGCGGCGGGATTGAAGACGCTCGTGATCGTGCAATAGGGTACTTGCAGAGGAGATCGTTTGAGCTGGGGCAGGCGAGCGGGAAAGCGGAAGGGGACAACAGGCTTAAGCCCGGCATGAGGGTGAGTATCAAGATGGTGAGGGAGCCGTTTGAAGGTGAGTACATGGCGTACAGCGTGCAGCACCGTTTTGACAGGAATGGAGGCTATACGACAGCATTTGAGCTTATGAGGAACACGAGCGGGAAGGCGCGATAAGGAGAAAAACCATATTTAATTTGGAGAAAGAGAAGCAGAGACTACTCGAAAGAAACCCGGAACTGAAACAGGAGAGGAAGTCTTTATTCGAGCTCAGCCAAGAAGCGCCGCTGGTGCACTTTGGTGCTGTGGTGGATAACCGCGACCCGATGTGCATGGGACGGCTTAAGGTTACCTTTGGTCCTGACGATGTTACTGGCTGGATACAAGCCATCGCGTTGGGAGCAGCGAAAGGCAGCGGATGGTGGATGCTGCCTGATATAGGACAGCAGGTGGTCGTCGGTTTCGTGGGGATGGCGCGCCAGCAGCCAGTGGTGCTTGGGTGCATCTGGAGCGAGGTACACCGACCGCCGAAGCCGTCCAGCGGAGAGCCACGCGATGCGTTTCTGATCCAGTGGGGCAAGCACCGTGTGGAGTTTCTCGCCAAGGACGGGAACGAGACTATCACAATAAGCGCCGCCAACGGGAAGATGCGTCTGGAAATGAACAGCGCAGGCGGAATGAAGCTGATAAACGAGCTTGGCGGCATAAAGATAAAGTGCCGAAAGCTGAAGATTATAGGGCGCGAGGGTGTCAATATAACTGCGAAGAAGAGCGTAACGTTTAAGGCGAAGGACATGCTCATAAAAGCGCAAGCCGTATCGATGAAGTCAGGCGGTGAGATGACGTTTAAGGCTTCGAATATACAGATAGAGGCAAGCCGCGGGATAACGGCAGAAGGCAAGCAGATGGCATCCAGTCAGAGCAACGTGCAAGGGTTCGATGTGCACAAGATGCTTATACCGTCAGGAAGCGGGACAGCGGTAGTGCCGCTGCCGCATCCGTTCATTGGCAAGATGCATAGCGAGCTTTCACCTGATGTGAAACTTAACGGGTATCAGGCGGCGACTGAGGGAAGTGTAGCCAAGCACAACAACGAAGACCACCTACAACTACCGGGGACGATAAGTTTTGAGCAGATTCCAAGCCGCAAGGGAAAGGTAACTGGCGGGACTGTGGAGAGTGTGAAGATAAACGGGAAGCCTGTGGCTGTGGTGGGAAGTACGGTGAGTACATGCAATGACATAGGAACGAGCGACAATAGCGCGATAATGGCACCAGGAGCGCACATGCCGATGCCAGCAATAATCCACCCGAAGAACATGAAGGAGTGGAAGGAAGGGCGGGAGGCAGAGAAGGGAGAGCTACCTGAGTTTATGGACGTGAGGGCTGGAGCAGGGAGCGCGAAGGAAGGGGATGAGGTAAAGATAACGGCGCTGGTGAAGGGGATAGCAGACGGTAACCAGATAACGTTCCATGTACGCCCGCAGGGGCAACCAGCGAACACGAACATCCCGCCGCTGGCGGAGCTGCGGGCTACGGTGGAAGGCGGAGCGGCGGAGACTGGGTACGCGCACAAGCATCCTAAGGGGAAGGAGCTTCCTGAGAATGAGCCTCGGCTGTACGCGGTAGCGCACAGTGCGTGGTGTCCGCCTAAGAGCGGCAGCGAGTGGGAAGTGGTGCTGCTTAGACCTGAGCTAACAAAGGGCGAATACCGCAACGAAGACGATAGTGCGGTGGATAAGATGCTCGCCGGGGAGAAGGTTAAGCTCTATGCAGAGTTCAACAAGGACACCCAGGAAGGAGCAGATGTTACCTTCAAAATTTACAACAAAGGGGACAACCCGAAATGGAACGAGCCTTTAGCGGAGCAGCACAGAGTGGTGCGCGGGGGAAAGGCAGAGGCGGAATTGACGTACAAATATATCCACGACCCAGAAAACCCGATGACGAAAAATCCTGAGTTTTTCTTTACGGTGGAAAGCTTCCGATGCAAGACAGTGAGGAGCGAGCTGATTGAGGTGGGGATGGAAGTGGACATACCCGTGTGCGACAAAATGGGTAAATGCATATCGGGGATCGAGTATGTACTTACAAGCGAAGGCGGGGTGGAGGCGAAAGGTACGACAGGCAGCGATGGCAGGATAAAGAGCGATGCGTTGCCGCCATGCGATTACGAAATTAATTTCAACTGGGAAAGCTACAAAAACTCCGATACCGATGTGGAAACGCTCAATTTAGAGGAAGTGGGGGCAGATAGCGGCTTGAAAAAAGTTTACATAACAGGCACCTCCCCTATAGCCTGCAAAGTAGGGGGAAAATACCTGCTGATTGCCGAGGACAATTCGGATGACGATTCTCTTTGATACGGCAATGGCGGCGTTTCTCAACTATAAGGGGGGCATGCGATGAGATACAGAGTGCCTGGTAATTTCAGATCTGCTGAGAATGCTTACAACGCAATAGAAATGCGTGGTGGTTCAGACTACAAGCGGGGCGGTCAATACCCGATAGGTTCGAATCACTGTTGGCATAGTGGCGTTCACATCCCAGAGAACAATGAAGAAAACAAAGACGACAAAGACCTTTCTGTACGCCCGATGGTCAGAGGAACCATCGTAGCGTGTCGCCTAAGTAGATCCTTTTCCGCCATCCCCCGCCTGAGCCAAATTTTGAAGGAAGACTGGGGGAGGCTGGACGACAACGAGAAGTTCCTGTACAAAGAACCTCAAGGGAGAATCACCGAATCTTCAATATACACATTGCAGTACGAAAGCCTGGACGATGTGGCGCTGGATAGGCTGGCGGAAGAAAACCCCGGTAACCCCGATATCCGCAGCTTCTTTGAAAAAAAGGACGACTTCTATGAGCCAATCGAACGGGTAGCCAGCGAATATGTTTTGATGAAGCACGAATTGATCCTGCCGCTGGAAGACAACAAAAGGCAATCCGTAAACTTTTTTGCCCTGTATATGGGTATTAACACGCTTATCCCTGAACTGAAAAAATATTACGGTGAGGGCTTCCATACGGTTGGAGCCGATGATCCTGTCGGCAAGTTCAAGCTGCCTATTTTTCAGAAATGGGTGTTCCGACTGCGCCTACCCCAAAACGCAACGCCGAAGCGCTACAGAGATTTATCGTCTGGCGACAGCGCCTCTTTTAGGGTTTTTGAAGGGAGTACTTTCCTGTTTGACGGAGAGGACGTGTTCAATCCTACAAATACACATTACGGGGGAATTTTCCTTAACGATCTGAAAAAAGAGAAAGTAGAAATACCGTACGCGCATTCTACAAGAGCTGTGTTTAAATACAGACCAAACAAGCCCAATGTATCTATATCCAAAATATCCAAAAGAGGATTGGCAACTGGCACCAATGCTGCGATCCTTAGTGAGAACGCAAGCTTTACCAAAATTGATATACTGGACGGAAGTACGCAGTACTATAAGATTATAGTATGGAGAAACGACATTATCTCTTCTGAATCATTGACTGGCTGGGTGACCCGCACTAGCCAGCAGCGTGAAAAAAGCTTAACGTATTTTTCCCTTGAGACTGGACAGTTTGTCTACGATATCAGAAAGCTTGATAGAATGCCAGACGGATATTTTGCTATGACACTGGGTAAATACTATTCGGGAGAAAATAGAAAGATCCATGGCGAACTGATTCAGTCTCCAGTGCAGGAAACCATATCAAACTCTGAACGCCCTGTTGTCGTTGCAAGAAGCGGCATGTCCGATAATCAGAATGTACAGCATATTTTTTACTACAATGGGGAAAAAATAAGGGTGCTTGAATTGGACAGTGATAAATTTAACGAACTGTCTCCCAAGAGCGATATAGCCCGCCAGGGACAAAGTACAGATATTCTGGAAATTTATGTGAAAATGCGGCGTATTGTTGATGCCCCTTGGTCAGAGGAGTTCGCATTTGAGCAAGGCGATTATGTAGAACTGCAGGAAAACAAGCAGGGCGAGGACATCCCCGATTATGTTAAGACAGCCGAAAGACTTTCCTATTGCCGCTTTTCGTACCCAAGCAGCGGGGGCGTGTATAACGCGTTAGTACGGGGCGAAGATTTGGCTGCCGACGGTCTCGGCGTTTTGAAGAGCAGCTTCTTCGAGGGGAGCGAAGTCGGCTTGATACCCGGTTGCATATTGTACGACCCGATAGAACTCCGCCGCAATGGCATTGAACGTGGAAACGCGCACGCCTGCCTTGATAAAGATGCATCATTTGAGTTTGGCGACCCTTATCCGTTCCTTGAAAAACTGCAGAATAATGATACGGGTGCCGGGGAATTCCTTGTAGCCTATGGCGATCATAAAGGGTACCTGCACATCGACCGCGGCGTGTCCGCCGAAGCGCGGATAGAATTCAAAGAAGACTTCGGAGATCTCTCTTCGATATGTACGCCTGATATAGAGGTATCCTCTTACGACATCCTCGGCTACCCTGCAAGGATAAGGCAGAACTACCCATTTTACGACCTTGCGCTGTTCTTTGAAAACAAGGACTTTCTGTCCATCAACTATGTGGGAGCAAAAGACACAGATGATACTACAGGAGTTGATACTACAGGAGACACAGAAGACACTACAGAAGATACAAAAAACACAGTCGCGCTTGAGCAGTTCTTCATCGTGATGGAGAAAAGCGGGGATGAAGGCAGCATATACTGTGACCACGACCTTGTGGCGCAGGCTGCCGCTGG
>Ga0131853_10028005_pt1 | contig 10099 bp, 11 predicted proteins | sample TergutLab28metaG_FD_92764 | JGI IMG/M metagenome (GOLD analysis project Ga0131853, IMG submission 92764) | Labiotermes labralis P1 segment gut microbial communities from Petit-Saut dam, French Guiana - Lab288 P1 (version 2) (version 2) | ecosystem: Host-associated > Arthropoda: Insects >... | reverse complement strand
CATAAACGAAAGCCCCCTTACAGATGCAGAGATGGAGTTAATCGCAGCCGCGGATAAGAATTGCCGCTTAGTTAAAGGGCAAGTATTTTTATGGGAAGGCGCAGATAGCTGGATGGATTTGTGGGAGTAGGTGATAATAGCAGAACCGTTAAAGTAACACGCTTGCATTTTACCATAACAAATGCTACAATTCCTATATTGCGTCTGTAGCTCAGAGGATAGAGCAACCGCCTCCTAAGCGGTAGGTCGTGCGTTCGACTCGCACCAGATGCGATAGGTTAGATGTTTAAGACACTTTTACTAGTGTCTTATTTTTTATTTAACACCGTTATTTTTAAAGATAGGATTCTCGACAAATGATGTTAAATATCGTATACTTGTCCTAGCACAGAGCGATGGACGGTACGAATTTATTCACGTTTTAGGGAGGCTTCTCGAAGGGAGGTAGATGTTTTACCTGCGTCACCCAAGGGAGGTGATACCTTGACGATTTTTGAGGCAATTATAATTATGCTAACAGCAGCAAGATTTCTTGTTGAGCTAATTAAATTGGTAATAGATATCGTTAAAAACATGAAAAAATAGCCGACCATAGTTTTGCGGACTAATTCGGCTATTTCTTATGCATTATACTCTGAAGCTGTCCCGCCGTCTTTTTAGCGGTTGTGTTAGGGGAGTGGGTGACAACCATTCCCCGTTATTATTCTATCACTATTATACGGCGTATATACGTTTTTGTAAACATTAAAGTTTTAACCCCGCATAGGTCGTACTGCATTTCTCTTTTCCAACAAATAGGCCTTAAGCTCGTGCACTGGATAATTGCGCGGCAGCCTGGGCGAATACAACATACTACTTATAATAGCCGCCTGTGCCTGAGTCTGCGAAAACAAATCATGTAAATGGCTAGGCTCGCCCGCGCCACCAGAAGCTATTAAGGGTACTGACACAGCTTCTTCCGCCATTTTCATTAGCGGCAAATCATAGCCGCTTAGCGTGCCGTCTTTATCTATGCTGTTTATGCATATTTCCCCTGCGCCTAGGGCTGCGCCTTTTTTTATCCATTCTAGGGCATCTAAGCCGGTGGCTTTTCTTGCACCGTCAATGTATACCTCGTACCCGCTGGGGAAGCCAGCCGTACGCTTTACCTGGGTAGATAGCACTATACACTGCGATCCAAATGCTTTTGCCCCTTCGGCAATAATATCTGGGTTGCGCACTGCCATAGAATCTATGCTTATTTTTTCAGCCCCGGCTTTTAGCGTTTCGTACATATCATTAATATCCCGTATGCCTCCGCCTACTGTGAAGGGTACGAATACACATTTGGCAACTTTTTTTACCATTTCTATATCTATCTGACGCTTTTCGGCACTTGCCATTATATCGTAGAAAATTAGCTCGTCTATTTGCGCATCGTACATAGCTTTGGCTAAATCTTCCGCCGGGGCTACGTCTATGTTATCTTGAAATTGTATAGCCTTAGTTACCCTGCCATTTTTCACATCAAAACATGCAATTAATCTTTTAGTTAGCATTATCCCCACCTCACAAAATCATCTAATAGTTTAAGGCCTGCCTCGCCGCTTTTTTCTACATGGAACTGCGTGCCGTAAATGTTATCGCGGTTTACGGCGGCTGTAAATTTGCCAGCGTAATCTGCCTCTCCCCAAATATCGCTGTTATCAGCTTGGGCGTGGTAGGAGTTTACGAAATAAAAATAGTCCTCGTTTGCATCGTGTATGTTGGTGTCTTTTAGAAATTTTACTTTATTCCAGCCCATTTGAGGTACTCTTGTTTTTTGAGTGTCAAACTTTACAACTTTGCCGGGCAGCCAGCCTAGACAGTCTGCATCATCTTCTTCGCTATACTCAAATAAAATTTGCATGCCGATACAAATCCCTAAAAAAGGGATTTTCTTTTTGCCGTGCACTGCTTCTTTTAAAGCCTCTATTATGTTTAGCTCGTTTAGCGAATCCATAGTAGCTTGGGCACTGCCTACACCAGGCAAAATTATGCAATGAGCCTTTTTAAAATCCTCTGGACTGCTGGCAAATTCTGCTTTGTGCCCCAGGTGGGTAAGGGCATGTAAAACACTTGGGGCGTTGCCAGCTTTGTAGTCAATTATTTTTATCATGTGCATTCCTCGTTTCTATGATAGAATATATGAAAAATGGAAGGAGAACTGTTCATATGAAATTTGATTATAACACCAACGGCGTGTGCTCTCAGCGCATACAAATCGAAATTGAGGACGATGTTATTAAAGAGGTAGTTTTCATCGGCGGCTGTAATGGCAATCTTAAAGGTATAAGCAGCCTGCTTGTGGGTATGAACCCAGAAGAAGCAGTAAGCCGTCTTTCGGGTATCGAATGCGGAAGCCGGAGTACCTCTTGCCCAGATCAACTGGCTAAGGCGTTGGCAACGGTTCCAAGCAATAAAAAATCCCCAGCCTAATTACATTGCTTTGGGCGCGTATAAGGTTGGAGTGGCTTGCAATTAAATCCTCATGGTTAGCCGGCAGTAGGCGTTTTCTTATTTCAAAGGCTTGGCTAAACAAACGAATGGCCCCTCCTCGCGGAAGCAAAATAGCAAGGTTTGTAAGCCCAGAGGCCACAAGAAGCTCCATTTGGGGGTATAGTTTTGCTTGCCTTATAAATTCTTTATAAAGGCATATTGCGCGTTTTGTATGCCCTGCGGCACTTGCTGCTACTGCTACGTTATACATGTCCCTAACATAGGCGGGGCTGTTTGTAGTATGCTCCCTTACATGGGCGCGCAAAAGAGCCTCGCCTATACGGGCGGCCGCTATAAAATCTTTTTTGTTATATTGAAATGCAAGACGTCTTCGTAAGCGATCTTTTTTTGTGTATTTGGAATATCCAGACATTTGCAATTTCCTTTCGCATAGTTAATATAAATCATACCACAGAGGTGAGAGATGAACAATAAAAAGCTTTTTCTTTTAGATATGGACGGTACTATTTATTTGGGTAACCGTCTTTTTGATTTTAGTTTACCGTTTTTTGAGCAGGTTAAAAAAATGGGAGCCAGATACATGTTTCTTACCAACAATAGCTCTAAAAGCTCGGATTTGTATTTAAGCAAGCTGAAATCTATGGAGATACCGGCTGGGTTGGAAGATCTAATTACATCTACCCACGCCACTGCTAGGCATCTTTTAAGTAAGCATGGTAACAAACCCGTTTATGCATCTGGTACAAAGGCCTTTGTTAAAGAATTATCCAATCTGGGAGTCAATGTGACTAACAGCCTAGATGCAGAAGTTTTGGTAATGGGTTTTGACACAGAGTTAAGCTTTCAAAAGTTAGAGGATATGTGCATACTTTTGGGCAAAGGTGTAGACTATATAGCCACTAACCCAGATTGGACATGCCCTACAGAGTACGGCTACGTACCAGACTGCGGCTCTGTAGCTTGGATGCTTAATAAAGCCTGCGGGCGAGAGCCTCTTTTTATTGGCAAACCCATGGCTGCCATGGTAGAAATGGCCTTAGAGCGCACAGGAGTTAGCAAAGAAGAAACAATTATAATTGGGGACCGACTATATACAGATGTAGCCTGCGGCCTGGCCGCCGGGGTAGATGCCGCCTTAGTACTTAGCGGCGAAAGTACAGAGGAAGACTTAAAAACCAGCCCTCACAAACCAAATTATGTGTTTAAAGATTTAGGCGAGTTATTGGAGTTGTTAAAAAATGAGAGTTGAAATTGGAAAAGGGCTTGTTAATAAAGTCTCAGAAATTTTGGAGGACTTCCCACAAAATTTTTTGATTGTTGGAGATAAAAATACCCTTGCAGCGGCTAACTTGCAGTTGGATAAAGACATCCACTGCTACGAAATTTGCACAGAAGCTAACATTAAGGATGTTAATGAGCTAGAGGCCTTGTTAGCAAGCTACGATGGTGTATTGGCTGTGGGGAGCGGCTCTATTTGTGACATTTGCCGCTTGGCCTCTTTTAATGCAAAAAAAGAGTTTGCAGTATTTGCAACCGCCCCTTCTATGGATGGTTATGCTTCGGGCACTGCCCCTATTATTTTTGGCAATTTTAAAAAGAGTGTGCTTGCCCATGCCCCTAGTGTAATAATAGGCGATACGGATATTTTATCTGCTGCGCCGGATTCTCTTAAAGCGGCGGGCTTTGGGGATATTATCGCAAAGTATGTAGCTTTGGTGGATTGGCAAATTGCTGACCTTATCTCGGATAACCCCGGTGAGGCTTACGATTTAGAGGCGGCCTCGATGGTAAAGAGTGCTTTGGAGAAATCTATTGCCAACCCAAACTCTGCACACGCCATGATGGAGGCACTTGTGCAATCAGGCATTGCTATGGCTATGGTTAAACATACACACCCTGCATCCGGTGCAGAGCATTTGCTTGCACATTTTTGGGAGATTAAGAAAATCGAAAAGGGTGAGCCAGTGGCATTCCACGGGGCAAAAGTTGGGGTGGGTACACTTATGATAACGCGGCTTTACCACAATATAGTTTCGGGAAAGTACGGCGAGCCAATGTTTCAAAAAGATGCACCTAACTGGGAGGCTGTTCATAAAGTTTACGGCGAAGCTTTTAGACAGGATATCAAAAACGTAAATAATCCATCAATTTTAGAAACAACAAACCTCCAAACACTACAAGAAAAATGGCCAGATATCATCCAGCTAATTAAAAAAGAATTGCCGTCATACAAAAAATTTTTAGGCCTTATGCAAGAGGCCAAATGCATTACCAACATAGAAGGCATAGACATAGACCGCCAGCTGGCCTTAGATGCAATAGAGTTTCACCCATACATGCGGCACCGTATAAACTTGACAAGGCTTATCCCTATGTTAGGGCTTAAGCCAAATTATGAGGAGATTGTAGATGAACACTGCTTATAAGGTAGAGGAAATTTTCTCAAAAAACGCGGCATATCAAAAATTTGAAGTGCTGAAAAGCAATCGCAACAAGCGGCATAGGTATGGGGAGTTTATTGTAGAAGGTGTAAGAAACATTAACGAAGCCGTAAAAAATGGCTGGCATGTAAAATCCTTTATATATTCGCGCAAGCGGAAGCTATCCCGTTGGGCGCAGGATTTGCTGCCCCTTGCCCCTATAAACTATGCATTAGCAGATAATCTAATGGCGGAGTTAAGCGATAGAGATGAGACATCGGAGCTTCTAGCCATTTTGGGGATGGAACAACCTCCTGCGCCGCATTTGGGTGAAAATCCGGCGATAGTCCTTTTTGACAGGCCATCTAACAAGGGCAACTTGGGTACGATACTAAGGTCTGCAGATGCCCTAGGCGTCAATCAGCTATTAATAACAGGACGAAGTGTAGATATTTACGATTCTGAAGTTATTCAGGCAAGTATGGGTTCTTTTTTTAAGCTGCCATTTTTGCAGCTTTCTGGCAGACAAGAGATTGAGGCTTATGTGGAAAGTCTGCGGCAGCAATATCCAAACCTCATAATAGTAGGCACACAAGAAGATACAGGCCGTGCTATACATGAAGTAGATTTGTGTAGTCCGGTTTTGTTTATGCTAGGTAACGAGAAAGACGGCCTAAATCATCATTTGCACGGGCTATGCGATGTTTTGGCAGAAATTCCTATGGGTATAGATAGAGCCGCAAGCTCTTTGAATGTGAGCTGTGCGGCTACTGTGGTTTTTTATGAAATGTGTCGGCAGCGGAGGTTGTAGAATGAAAACATCGCATGTTATACAGATTTATGCTATAATGACACCATAAGAATTTATTTGAGGAGGGGTCTATCATGGCAATTTTCGAGGAACTTGGAAAAAAGCTATCAAAATCTGGCCAAGAGGCGGCACAAAAAGCTAAAAACCTGGCAGAGACAGTCAAATTAAATAGTTTAATTTCTGACGAAGAAAAGGTTATTAATAATTTATTTACTCAAATCGGTAAACTATGCTACGAAAGTTTTGAAGAAAACCCAGACGAACGCTTTACCCAATTTGTAGCAGATGTTAACGAAGCAAAATCGAAAATATCATCATACACAGATCAAGTTAATCAGCTTAAAGGCGTAGCTGTATGTGCAGAATGCGGCGGAGAGGTTCCTTTTGCTTCTCAGTTTTGCGGTTCCTGTGGTGCAACAATGAGCCGTGCAGCTGCCGAACCTGTTGTGGAGGAAGAAGCTAATCTTTGTAGTAATTGCAGTGCTCCTTTACCTGAAGGTACAGCCTTTTGTACCGGTTGTGGGACTAAAGTAGAAGAGTAGATTTATACATAACAAAGGACCCCGCAAAGCTTTTAATTGCAGAGGCTTGCGGGGCTTCGCTGTTTTGAAAACAAGCTTCCATTCCGACAAAGGCGTTTAAACGCCGATAAATCAAGGATTTTTCAAGCTTAAAACACAACTTAAAACCAAAAACTTGCACAAGAGACAAATTCATGATACAATACGGGACGCATTGGGGCATTGGCGCAGCTGGGAGCGCGCTTGAATGGCATTCAAGAGGTCACCGGTTCGATCCCGGTATGCTCCATCAACATAAAACATAGCCGAACAACCCGCAGCAAGGATAAACTTGCTTGGGTACGTTCGGCTATTTTGTTACTGTTTACCTTGTAAGCAAAGGTTTGTATACGTCGTTATTCAATTATTTTTCATAACATGATATACTAACACTACTCCGAAGCTGTTCAAAAACACTCTTCTGCAAGTCAGTAAGCTCGGTTATTGGGTTAAGCGGTATGTTTGTTCCAAAAATGCTTGGGTTTTTGATGAAATTATCGCTGTTGTGATGCTCTACCCACAGAGGAAATTCATCATCGTCCCAGTTGATTGAAAAAATTTCTTCACGTAACAAACCGTCGTCTGTAAATGTTAGGGAATAATACGCATACCGCATAAATTTTTCTGAATTCATAAGCAGTACAATCTGGCCAGCATAGTCATAAAATAGCTGAACCCCCCATTCGAGGCTGCCTACGCTTTGATAGTGTCCGTCAATAAATATAAATATTTCGTAACCTCTAAGACTAGTATCCAGCTGTGTCCAGTTAATAAAAATAGTTGGAATGTCATTGTTATCAAAGTCAAACAAGCGGAAGGATTCGGCAACGATATAGCCGTAGCGTAAAAATATTACATCTTCAAAAATCTCGCCTGCACGGTTAGAGAAAGTTTGGTCGGCGATAGAGTTCCATTGAAACAAAACCAGCGGACGCTCGTAGATATCTTCCCAGGTATGGCGGCAAAGGTATGTGCTGTCAACGTTGTTACGTTCACCCAAACTATAAAGGCTATAAAAATCTCTTAAGAAAAGAAAGACTTCGTCGTACTGATTATCGACATCCTCAGCTAAGTAAGTATCACAAGCCGCAAGCCCAATTATTAAAAAAATCATAAATAGCATGGTATACGTTTTACGAATCATTTTTTTCATCTCCATCCCTCCAAGCAATTGGATTTTATAAGTATACCATAGCCATCTAAAAGGGGATATCTATTATGAAATTTCTAACCCAGCACAAACAATATGCGCTAGCTGTTGCTATTGCGCTTTTTGCGCTTGTTGTACTTTCTGCTACAGTTATTATATATGAAACGGAACGACGAGACATAATTAGTGCAAACGATTATATGGCATACCTTCATCACAATGAAGTATACTCGCTTACTCAGGAAATATTATTGAGAGAACAAGCTATTGAGGAAATAGCGGATAGAAAAAACATACTGCACACCGAGCTTTTTGCAAGCCAAGAGGAAACAAGATATGCCAGCCGCAATCAGCAAAGTACAGCAGATAGCCTTTATGAATTGCAGCAGCGGTTTGATGAGCTGCTATTCCGTTTTAATTATGAACGACAGCAACATGGAGATTTGAATCACTTTCGTTGGGTTGAATGGCATTTACGGCTTAATGAAATGGATGCGTCAATGGTAATTCATGCAGATGCCGACCCAGAAAAAATTGATATGATTGTTAGGCATTTTAATGCTAAGTATACTGGCGATTTAGAGGCCTATTTAGCTACAGTACATAGAGGATATACGTGGGAATATCCCGGTATAGCATTTGGCGACTATGATACTGATAATTGGGATTGGGAATGGAGTTGGATAGACTGGATGCTGCTTAACTTTCGCAGTGTTTCTGAACGTGAGTATTATCGTATGGAAGTAAAGTTTATACCAGACTTTCAGAGGGAGGTGTTGGGTTCTTCTGGAACTATACAAGTGTTGGTTTTTGTGCAAGCTACGCCTGACAGCAGGCCTTTTTTACGAGAGTATACGATTGCTATAACATCAATTGGCGGCGAAAACTTTGATGAGTGGAGAATATATGACTATCACTAAGCGCACTAAAGAGGATGATGAGAAGTTTGAATCTACACTGGTAGAAGTTTTAGAAGAAGTGTATCGCAATGCTGTTTTCAAAACAAACGGTGATTCCATCAAAGGCGTTTAAGCCCAGTAAAATCAAGGCTTTGTTCTGAAATTTAGAGAGGGTTGGATACAGTTATGAAACGCAAAAAAGACCTCACGGTAGCAATGCCGTTATAAGAACAATGGAAAAGATATCAAAGGCATTTAAGTCGGCATGGTACAGACGACACAATGCAACGACAATCATTATTGCTATAGTAGTAATTTTACTTGCCACGCTGCGCATTGACAGAATGATTAACGATAGTGCCCTTCATCGGCATATACGGGAATATACCATTGAGCATAATATTACCAGACATCAAATTGAGGTTCATGGATCTAGGTTACATACTACAACGCCTGTTCGTATGGAGTCGTACTTTAGAACGTATTTTGTCAGGCAGTACTATGTATCTATAGGGGCTGAGGGTGTTATGGAGGTTTGGATAGCAAGGGGAAGAGTGAGGCATTCAGGTGGCAGAAGACGGCTGCCGCATATGTGGTGGGGTAGGCGCTGGTTTTGATGGATATCAGGGTACGCGCGGAGCGGGACGCGTACCCTGTAGGTGATTTTGATAAAGGCGTTTAAGGCCAGTCAGATTAAGGCTTTACTTGCTCTTTTGGCACTTGCAAAATAACCGTAGTATCATTCACATAATATACAGAAACTTTTTTGCCCGCGTCCCAAGCGGGCATTTTTCTTAGCTCGCTGGGGAGGACTATTCGTCCTAGCTCGTCTATTGTGCGAGAGCTTAGTTTTTCCATTTGGTTTAGCATAAATTTTGCACCATCTTCCTATGAGATTAAAAAGGCCAACAAAAAACGCGTAGAGGATGATGATCCGTATTACGGATCGCCAACGCCTACGCGTATAGTCTCATAAGGAAATACGCAAAGCCAAGGTTAGCAATATCGTTATAACAAACAACCTATAACTACTCCCTGTCTTGAAAAAAATAGGAAAATGAATTATACTGGTTGCAAGCTACAATGATAGGGCTTGCCCTGTGGTGTAGGTGTTGACGCTGCTTGTCATCCCCTACATTCGCCATATTGTGTCCTGGTAAGACACTTTATGGCCTTGTAGTGTTTTTTTATTTTGGTTTTGGTGAAAGTTTATTTGTTGACCTTTTCTGGTATATTTTAGCATAGGTTTTGGGGTTAGGCAAGGATGGGTTTTTGGGTATGGAAAAATTCATTGGAAGAATTCCACATACACCGCATGTTTACTGGCCTCAAAAGCTTTTATCATTATCATCAATACAAACAAAAAAGATATCGACACAAATCGATATCTTTTTTGTTTGTATCTTGTGACTCTTCCGGCCTCTGCAGCACTACAACCCGTATATCATCCCTATTATAAATATCTATGCTTTCAAAATTGCAGTTTGACCCCTCAAAATTGCAGTTCATCAAAACATCATTGAATCGAATATTTGCTTATGGCATACTTGAAAAAAGAGGTGATTCGAAATATGAAATTAACTGCCCAAAGGGACGAATTTCTTGATAACGATTATGTGGAAGTAAGATATAGAAAACTTACCCCGGAAATCCATCAGATATTTCAGATTTGTGAAAATGCTGGTTCTGTTTTGTTATGCGAAAAAGATAGCGCCATGCACAAAGTTGATATTAATGATGTTATGTACATTGAATGGGTAGATAGTAGGTGCTGTGTGTAT
>Ga0131853_10028003_pt1 | contig 10099 bp, 6 predicted proteins | sample TergutLab28metaG_FD_92764 | JGI IMG/M metagenome (GOLD analysis project Ga0131853, IMG submission 92764) | Labiotermes labralis P1 segment gut microbial communities from Petit-Saut dam, French Guiana - Lab288 P1 (version 2) (version 2) | ecosystem: Host-associated > Arthropoda: Insects >... | reverse complement strand
GTCGGAACGGTCGCCGTTTCGATCGCGCTCACCATGGCCGCGTGTGGCAAGGCCGGTGACAAGAAGTCCGACAGCGGCAACACGAGCAGCAGCTCTGGCGGCAAGTCGATCGGCCTGCTCCTCCCGGAGAACGCCACGACGCGGTACGAGAAGTTCGACAAGCCGCTGATCGAGGCCAAGATCAAGTCGCTGTGCTCCGACTGCACCGTGGAGTACGCGAACGCCGGTGCCGACCCGCAGAAGCAGGCCCAGCAGGTCCAGACCATGATCACCAAGGGTGTCAAGGTCCTGATCGTGGACCCGCAGGACTCCGCGGCCATCAAGAGCTCCATCCAGTCCGCGGTCGACAAGGGCATCAAGGTCGTCGCGTACGACCGCCTCGCCCAGGGCCCGATCTCGGCCTACGTCTCCTACGACAACGAGAAGATCGGCGAGCTCCAGGGTCAGTCCCTGCTGGACGCCATGGGCTCGGCCGCCACGCCGCAGGCTAACGTTGTCATGATCGACGGCGACCCGGCCGACCCGAACGCCGCCATGTTCAAGGCCGGCGCCCACAAGGTCCTCGACGGCAAGGTGAAGATCGCCTACGAGCAGAGCGGTCTGTGGAAGGACACGGTCGCCGCCCAGAAGATGACCGCGGCGGTCACCCAGCTCGGCAAGGGCAACATCAAGGGCGTCTACGCGGCGAACGACGGCATGGCCGGCGGTGTCGCCACCGTCCTCAAGGGCAACGGCATGAACGTTCCGCTGACCGGTCAGGACGCCGAACTCGCGGGCCTGCAGCGGATCCTGGCCGGCACTCAGACGGCCACGATCTACAAGCCGTACGCCCCCGAGGCGAACGCCACCGCCGAGATCGCGGTGGACCTGCTGGAGGGCAAGGACTTCAAGTCCGTCGCCACCACGACCGCGACCAGCGTTTCCGGCGAGACGGTCCCGGCCCTGCTGATCGGCGCCACCCCGGTCAACAAGGCGAACATCAAGGACACCGTGATCAAGGACGGTCTGTACACCACCGCCCAGCTCTGCTCCGCCGAGTTCGCCGCGGCCTGCAAGGCTGCCGGCATCCAGTAACACCAGGACGGCGGCCCCGCCGGGACCCGGAACACCGGGAACCGGCGTGCGGCCGCCCTCCGCCGCAGAGCCTGTCCGGCGCCCCGCCCCACCAATCCACCCCGCTGCCGGGGCGGGGCGCCGGACGGAGACCTGTGTACGCGTAGACGTTTCGGCAGTACCTGTAGTTCTGTAGTCCTGTGCTTCGTGCACTCCCTCCGCGGCTGTTCCAGCACGCGGCATCCCCGCCGGTCAGGCGGCGAAGGAGATGGTTCACGTGTCCGCTACGCCCGTGCTGGCGTTGCGCGGAGTCTCCAAGCGATTCGGTGCGGTCCAGGCCCTCACCGATGTCGAACTGGAGGTCCACGCCGGAGAAGTTGTCGCCCTGGTCGGCGACAACGGTGCCGGTAAGTCCACACTGGTCAAGACGATCGCCGGGGTCCACCCGATCGACGAGGGCGTCATCGAGTGGGAGGGCAACGCGGTCAGCATCAACCGGCCGCAGGACGCCCAGCAGCTCGGTGTGGCCACCGTCTACCAGGACCTCGCCCTGTGCGACAACCTCGACGTGGTCGGAAACCTTTACCTCGGACGCGAGTTGCTGCGGCTCGGCAGCCTCGACGAGGTCACCATGGAGCAGCGCGCCCGCGAGCTGCTGAACACGCTGTCGATCCGCATCCCGAGCGTCCGGATCCCGATCGCCAGCCTCTCCGGCGGCCAGCGCCAGGTCGTCGCGATCGCCCGCGCGCTGATCGGCGACCCCAAGGTCGTCATCCTCGACGAGCCCACCGCCGCCCTCGGCGTCGAGCAGACCGCCCAGGTCCTCGACCTGGTGGAGCGGCTCCGCGAGCGCGGTCTGGGCGTCATCCTGATCAGCCACAACATGGCCGACGTCACCGCCGTCGCGGACACCGTCCACGTGCTGCGCCTCGGTCGCAACAACGGTTCCTTCCCGGTGAAGGAGACCTCGAACGAACAGATCATCGCCGCGATCACCGGTGCCACGGACAACGCGGTGACCCGTCGGCAGGCGCGCAACGCGGAGGCGGCCAAGTGAGCAGCGACAAGACCACCCTGGACAAGGGCATCCCGGCGGACGAGGTCCCGCCGCCGGCGGTCGCGGCCATCGACCCCCGGCTGCTGGTCCGCGAAGAGGGCTTCAAGGGCTACATCACCGAGTTCAAGCGCAAGCTCAAGGGCGGCGAGCTGGGGTCCCTCCCGGTCATCGTCGCGCTGATCGTCATCTGGGTGATCTTCCAGAGCCAGAGCAGCAAGTTCCTGACGTCGGGAAACGTCCTCCACATCACGTACTTCCTGTCCGGTACGGGCATGCTGGCCATCGGCCTGGTCTTCGTCCTGCTGCTGGGTGAGATCGACCTGTCGGTCGCGTCGGTCAGCGGCCTGGCCTCGGCGCTGTTCGCGGTGTTCACCGCCACACACGGGGTGAACGTGTGGCTCGCGCTGCTGCTCACGGTCGCGATCGGCGCCGGTATCGGCGTCTTCCAGGGATTCTTCTTCGCGAAGATCGGCGTACCAGCATTCGTCGTCACCCTGGCCGGCTTCCTCGGCTGGAACGGTCTGATGCTGTGGGTGCTGGGTGACACCGGTTCGCTGCAGATCGCCGACAAGGGCCCGATCCACCTGCTCGGGCAGAACTCGTACTTCATGAACCAGGACATCGCGGGCGCGTACGTCCTGGCCACCGTCGGTGTCGCCGCGCTGCTGCTCGGCTCGCTGGTCGAGCAGGGCCGCCGCCGCAAGGCGGGCGTGCCGTTCCGGACCACCGGCGAGATCCTGCTCCGCACCGTGCTGCTGGCGGTCGTGGCCTACGGCATGGCGATCGTCCTCAACAACGCCGGCGGTGTGCCCAACGCGCTGGTGTTCTTCCTGGTCGCGCTGATCATCTGCGACTTCGTGCTGCGCCGCACCACCTTCGGCCGCAAGGTCTTCGCGCTCGGCGGCAGCGTCGAGGCGTCCCGCCGTGCCGGTATCAATGTGGGCGTCGTCCGCATGGCGGTCTTCGGCATCTCCGGTGGCTTCGCGGCGATCGGCGGCCTGTTCCTGGCCGGCCAGACCCAGGCGGCCACCCTGCAGGGTGGCGGCGGCAACCTGCTGATGCTGGCCATCGCCGCCGCGGTCATCGGCGGCACCAGCCTCTTCGGCGGCCGCGGCAACGTCTGGTCCGCCCTCCTGGGCATGCTCGTCATCCAGTCCATCCAGACCGGACTCGACCTGCTCAACATGAACCAGTCGATCCAGTACATGATCACCGGCGCCGTCCTGCTCGCCGCCGTCATCGTCGACTCGGTCTCGCGGCGCACCCAGAAGTCGTCCGGGCGCGCGTAACCGCGACACAGATCACTCGAACCGCCGGGCGGACCTGGACCCTCCAGGACCGTCCGGCGGTTTCGTGCGGTCTAGACTCGTCGGATCGGCCCGACCGGCCGGTAGGAAAAAGCGCGGTGACCCCCACCGCCGCACAGCAGGCGACAGGCAAGCCCCAGGCAGAGCCAAGGCAAGAGGAGGCACGGGTGGCAGTGCTGACCCGTATCAACGGACCCCGCGACCTGGACCCGCTCGGCAGCCAGCAGCTCGAGGAGCTGGCAGCCGAGATCCGTACCTTCCTCGTCGACGCGGTCTCCAAGACCGGTGGGCACCTCGGACCCAACCTCGGTGTGGTGGAGCTGACCATCGCGCTGCACCGGGTCTTCCACTCCCCGCAGGACCGCATCCTCTTCGACACCGGCCACCAGGCATACGTCCACAAGCTGCTGACCGGCCGGCAGGACTTCGCCGGGCTGAAGAGCAAGGGCGGCCTGTCCGGCTACCCGTCGCGGGCCGAGTCCGAGCACGACGTCATCGAGAACAGCCACGCGTCCACCGTGCTGGGCTGGGCCGACGGCCTGGCCAAGGCCAACGAGCTGCTGGGCCGCGACGACCACGTCGTGGCGGTCATCGGCGACGGCGCGCTGACCGGCGGCATGGCCTGGGAGGCGCTGAACAACATCGCCGCCGCCAAGGACCGCCCGCTGGTCATCGTCGTCAACGACAACGAGTGGTCCTACTCGCCGACCATCGGCGGCCTCGCCAACCACCTGGCGACCCTGCGCACCACCGACGGCTACGAGCAGTTCCTGGCCCGCACCAAGGAGCTGCTGGAGCGCACCCCGCTCATCGGCCGCCCGCTCTACGAGACCCTGCACGGCGCCAAGAAGGGCCTGAAGGACTTCATCACCCCGCAGGGCATGTTCGAGGACCTGGGCCTGAAGTACGTCGGCCCGATCGACGGCCACGACATCGAGGCCGTCGAGTCGGCGCTGCAGCGCGCCAAGCGCTTCCGGGGCCCGGTCATCGTGCACTGCATCACCGAGAAGGGCCGCGGCTACACCCCGGCCGAGCGCGACGAGATCGACCGCTTCCACGGCATCGCCCCCATCCACCCCGACACCGGCCTGCCCATCGCGGCCGCCGGCGCGGACTGGACCTCGGTCTTCGGCGACGAGATGCTCGAACTCGGCCGGGAACGCGAGGACATCGTCGCCATCACCGCGGCGATGCTGCACCCGGTCGGCCTGACCAAGTTCGCCAAGGAGTTCCCCGAGCGGGTCTACGACGTCGGCATCGCCGAGCAGCACGCCGCCGTGTCGGCCGCCGGCCTGGCCACCGGCGGGCTGCACCCGGTCGTCGCGGTCTACGCGACGTTCCTCAACCGGGCCTTCGACCAGGTGCTGATGGACGTGGCGCTGCACAAGTGCGGGGTCACCTTCGTGCTGGACCGGGCCGGCGTCACGGGCAGCGACGGCGCCTCGCACAACGGCATGTGGGACATGTCCATCCTCCAGGTCGTCCCCGGCCTGCGGATCGCCGCGCCGCGCGACGCCGACCAGGTGCGCGCCCAGCTGCGCGAGGCCGTCGCGGTCGAGGACGCCCCCACCGTCGTCCGCTACTCCAAGGGCGCGGTCGGCCCCGCGGTCGCGGCCGTCGGCCGGATCGGCGGCATGGACCTGCTGCGCGTCCCGGCCCCCGGCACCGAGCGGCCCGACGTGCTGCTGGTGTCGGTCGGCGCGCTCGCGCCGATGTGCCTGGAGATCGCCTCGCTGCTGGACGCCCAGGGCATCACCACCACCGTCGTCGACCCGCGCTGGGTCAAGCCGGTCGACGAGGCGCTGCCCGGGCTCGCCGCCCAGCACCGCGTCGTGGTCACCGTCGAGGACAACGGCCGGGTCGGCGGCGTCGGCGCGGCCGTCGCGCAGGCGCTGCGCGACGCCGAGGTGGACGTGCCGCTGCGCGACTTCGGCATCCCGCAGCAGTTCCTCTCCCACGGCTCCCGCAAGGACGTCATGGCCGAGATCGGGCTCACCGCGCCGGCCGTCGCCCGCCAGGTGACCGGGCTCGTCGCCACCATCGACGGCCGCTTCGCCGACGAGGCCGACACCTCCGAGGCCACCCCGGAGATCGCCCGCGACTGATCCGCGGGCCCCGCCGGGCATCCGGCCTCCTTCCGCCTCCGGACAGGGGGTTCACCCGCAGGGGTGGACCCCCTCTGCCATGGGACTACGTGTAGGCGCGCCTGTTCGGGTGAGACGGCCCTCCGCAGTGGAGTGTCGACTGCCGGCCCTGCACCGGGCCGGGCAGACCACCTGGAGGTGCCCCATGGGCCTGGACATCGGCTCCCGCAACGACGGCGGCCCCGCGCCGCACCGGCCGGCGCGCGGAGTCTTCCGCACCAAGACCGTCGAGCAGTCCCTCGCCGACACCGAGGAGCCCGGCCACGGGTTGCGGAAGGAGCTGTCCGCGCTCGACCTGGTCGTCTACGGGGTCGGCGTCATCGTCGGCACCGGCATCTTCGTGGTGACCGGCTCGGTCGCCAAGCAGTACGCCGGACCCGCGGTGTCCCTGGCCTTCGTCGCCGCCGGCGTGGTCTGCGCCCTGGCCGCCCTGTGCTACGCCGAGTTCGCCTCCACCGTCCCGGTCGCCGGCTCCGCCTACACCTTCGGCTACGCCTCGATCGGCGAGCTGCCGGCCTGGATCATCGGCTGGGACCTGATCCTGGAACTGGCCCTGGGCGCGGGGGTGGTCGCCGGCGGCTGGTCCGGCTACGTGCGCAGCCTGCTGTCGCACGCGGGGATCGACGTGCCGGCCGCGCTCAGCCACCAGAACGGCGGGTACGGGTTCGACGTGCTGGCCGCCGCGCTCGTCCTGGTGCTCACCGGCATCGTGATGATGGGCATGAAACTGTCGGCCCGGATCACCGGCCTCGTGGTGGCGACGAAGATCACCGTGGTGCTGATCGTCATCTTCGCCGGGCTCTTCTACATCACCGGCAGCAACTACAAGCCGTTCCTGCCGCCGTCCCAGCCCAACACCGGCACCGGATCCACCCTGCACGCCCCGCTGGTGCAGGTGATGTTCGGCTTCACCCCGTCGTCGTTCGGCGTCATGGGCATCTTCTCGGCCGCCGCGGTGGTCTTCTTCGCCTTCATCGGCTTCGACATCGTGGCCACCGCCGCCGAGGAGACCCGCCACCCGCAGCGGGACGTGCCGCGCGGCATTCTCGGCTCGCTGGTGGTGTGCACCGTCCTGTACGTGGCGGTGTCGCTGGTCGTCACCGGCATGCAGAAGTACTCCGACCTGGACACCAGCGCCCCGCTGGCCAGCGCGTTCAAGGCGGTCGGCGCGCCCTTCTGGTCCGGCCTGATCAGCTTCGGCGCGGCGGTCGGCCTGACGTCGGTGGTGATGATCCTGCTGCTCGGCCAGACCCGGGTGTTCTTCGCGATGAGCCGGGACGGGCTGCTGCCGCGGGCCTTCTCCCAGGTGCACCCGAAGTACGGCACGCCGTACCGGACCACGGTGCTGCTGGGCGTGGTGGTGGCGCTGATCGCCGGCTTCTTCACCGTGGAGGAGCTGGAGCAGATGGTGAACATCGGCACCCTGTTCGCGTTCGTGGTCGTCGCCGTCGGCGTGATCGTGCTCCGCCGCACCCGTCCCGACCTGCACCGCGCCTTCCGCGCCCCCTGGGTGCCGGTGCTGCCCGTGCTGTCGGTGTGCGCCTCGCTGTGGCTGATGATCAACCTGAGCGTGGAGACCTGGCTGCGGTTCGCCGGCTGGATGGCGGTCGGCTGCGCCGTCTACTTCGGCTACGGCCGCTCGCACAGCCGGCTGGCCCGCGGCCGGGACGGCGCCCCGGCGCGCTGACGGCCGGGGCCGGCCCGGCGCATACGGGGCGAACGGGGCGCGGGCGGGCGGGGGAGCGGGGCCGTGGCCGGCCGGGGGCACCCGGAATTCGGGCCCTGGCGCGAGCGGTGGTAGAAATGCGCGAGGAGCCGTGCGGGATGATCGAGGTGGCGTAGTCATGACGGAGTCCAAGGGACCCGAGGCCGGGGACGCGGCCGTTCCCGGCAAGAAGAAGCGGAAGAGCCCGCTGGACCGGGTGCGTCCCTACGCGATGTCCGTCGTGGTGATGGCGGTCGTCTTCGGCATCTCCGCCGTGATCGGCGCCCATGTCCGTGCCGGCAAGGACGACAAGGTCAAGGAGCCCAGCGGCGCCGCGGGCCCCGCGGTGGTCCCGACCGGCCCCGCGGCCCCCACCCCGAGCACCACCGACACCCCCTCGGGCCCGAAGTTCGACGTGCCGGTGCGCCCCAGCATCCCGGTGACCGTCACGGTCTTCGAGGACCTGCGCAGCCCGGAGTCCAAGGCGTTCCACGACCAGTACGGGCCGGTGCTGACCAGCCTGCTCACCACCGGCCAGGTGCAGATCCACTACCGGCTGGTGACGGGGTCCGACGCGAAGTACGGCGGCGACGGCTCGGCGAAGGCCGCTGCGGCGGCGGGCTGCGCCCAGGACCAGAGCCGGTTCACCGCGTTCGTGGACGAGGTGTTCAAGCACCAGCCGGACCCGAAGACCGACTCGCTGGCCAGCGAGAAGGAGCTGCGGTCGCTGGCGAAGGGCGCCCACAAGATCAAGATGCCCACGTTCCTGCCGTGCATCGAGCAGGGCGACCACCTGGGCTGGGTGAAGAAGTCGCAGACCGACTTCGCCGCCGCCGGTCTCGGCGACGTGCCGGTCGTGGAGATCAACAACGTGCCGGTCAAGGACGTCCAGGGCAGCCTGACGCCGCAGAAGCTGCGCTCGATGGTGATGGCCGAGGCCAAGCGCGTGATCAAGGTGCAGGCGACCCCGTCGCCGACGAACACGATGCTGGGCTGAGCCGCCCGCCCCACTGCCGGTGGCCGCACCTCCGGCGGCCCCGAGTCTCCCTGGCAGCCGCCGCAGCCGTATCCCGGCCGCGGCGGCTGCCGGCCGTTGCGGGGCGGGCACGCGTCCCCGCCGGGTCAGGAGGGCGCGCGGGTGAGCAGGGTGTGGCCGAACGGCGTGATGACGTGGATCACCGTGTTGCCGTGCCGGGTGCTGGTGATCAGTCCCGAGCCCCGCAGGACCGCCGCGTGCTTGCTGGCGGATCCCGCGCTCGTCCCGATGCGGCGGGCCAGTTCGGTGGTCGAGTGCGGGACGCACAGCGCCCGCAGCGCGTTGGCCCGGGTGCGGCCCAGGAGCGCGGCGAGCGGCCGGCCGGCCGCACCGGCGTGGAGCGCTTCCCGCGTCTGCGCCGGGTAGACCAGCACCGGCGGGAGGCCGTCGTCGATCAGCGTGACGGGAGCGCCCCAGCAGAAGTACGCCGGCACCAGCGTCAGTCCCCGGCCGCCCAGCCGCAGGTCGCGGTCGACCGGGTAGGGGGTCTCCAGGACGGGCGGCGCCCAGCGGAGCGGGGGCGGCAGCCCGTCGAGCAGCCGCTGCACCCCGCCGTTCATCAGCGCCCTGCCGCGCAGCGACCGGTCGGTGTCCACGGCGGCGTCCAGGGCGTCGCGGTGCGGGGCCAGGGCCGCGTCGGCGTAGCCGCGTAACGCGTCCGCGACCGGGGCGAGTTCGGCCGCGCCGCCGCCCGCCAGCCGGCGTACCCAGTCCGGGGGCCGGCGTTCGGCGAACACCTTGCTCAGGTCGGAGCGCAGGAACGCGCGGGGCGTGGACCGCACCGCCTCCAGGCCCGCAGCCAGGCCCTCGGACTGCGAGGGGGTCAGGAAGTCGGGGAAGTCGCCGCTGGGCGGCACCAGGGAGGTCAGCAGGCGGGCGTGGGCGCCGGCCCGGCTCGCGGCCAGCCGCCGGCGGGTTCCGGCCTGCCACTCCCGGTAGGCGGACGGCACCGACGAGGAGCGCAGCGTGTGCAGGCTGAGCACCGCCTCCCACAGCACGCTGGTGCCCGGTGCGACGGTGACCCGGGCGAGGTCCTCCGGCGTGAAGTGGATCCGCAACGTCACACCGCTCACACCCCGCTCACCCGGCCGGTGTTTTCCCTCTCGTGCAATGTACTGGCCACGCGGCCGCACCGGCAGGATCCTGATGTGCACCTGTCGTGAAAACTCACGGGGAGTCACGGGACGGCGGGGGCAGGTGTGCGGGCGCCGCAAGGCTGACGCCCGAGCTTCCGGAGCGGCCGGACGAGAACGAGGCCGTCCGCGAGGGAGGCGCGAAGGAGGACCGCCCACGAAGCTGCCGTCCGCGAGGGGGGCGCGGAATGGACGAGGCACGCCATCACGTCGCGGGTCCGGCGGGCCCGGGGGTGCCGGGCCCGCGACGCCCGGACCCGTTCCGGGACGGTCCGCCGCAGGACGCGCCGCCGAAGGCGGCCCCGCGGCCGGCGCGCGGATACGCCGCCTCCCCGCAACTGCGGGTGATCACGGTCGGCGGGCTGCTGGTCGCCGTGGTGATGGGCGTCCTGGGCGGTGTCGTGGCCTTCGGCACCGACACCAACCCCAAGGTCGACATCCCCGGGCTGCCCGGCCTGCCCACGCTGCCCGGCGGCCTGCCCACGGATCTGCCGTCCGGTTTCCCGACCGACCTGCCGTCGGGCTTCCCGACCGATCTGCCGAGCGGCCTGCCCACGGACTTCCCGAGCGACCTCACGGGCCTTCCGACGGGCCTGCCCTCCGGCGACCCCTCGGATCTCCCGAGCGACCTCTTCTCGGACCTGCCCACCGACCTTCCGACCCC
>Ga0131853_10028002_pt1 | contig 10099 bp, 5 predicted proteins | sample TergutLab28metaG_FD_92764 | JGI IMG/M metagenome (GOLD analysis project Ga0131853, IMG submission 92764) | Labiotermes labralis P1 segment gut microbial communities from Petit-Saut dam, French Guiana - Lab288 P1 (version 2) (version 2) | ecosystem: Host-associated > Arthropoda: Insects >... | reverse complement strand
GCTGGCCCAGGATAGAGACAGGTGGCGGACGCTTGTGAGTGCGGTAATGAACTTTCGGTTTCCGTGAAATGCGGGGAATTTCTTGACTAGCTGCAAACCAGTTAGCTTCTCAAGAAGGACTCTAAGTATATTTGTATGATTTGTTCGCAAGCGGACAAATATCCACGGCTTTAGCACCCAGAAGTACACACTTTCCGTCACAAGGTCTGCCTAATATTATTCAAAACATTAGCCTATCATCTGCATTGCCACTTCTTTGCTCTTAATATTCTCCTGTTATATATTTCATGCCTAGTTTTACTATTGCTACTAGACCCTTTGCTATTTATATAGAAGGAAGAAAAAATTTTCCAACTCCGACATGTGATAAGTTGGTCGTCTTATTCCCTGAGGTTTTGGTTTTTCAACTATGATTCAGGTGGGCTTATATTAACAATAATCCATGGTTTAATATCAGGGGTGCACAAAAACCAAGAGCCAGCTCGCCTGAGCAATGAAATTTTTTATGCTGACGTCTCATATTTGTGGGTCCTCAAAGTAGAAATTCTTTCATTTCGTACTTCTATGCGTTTAGAACTTAGCGATGGTTTCTAAAATTTTGGGGTGGAAATTTGTTTCTCCTTGTTTCAAATCGAAACAAGCCGAAGATAATAACCAAGAGAAAAGCTGTGCTTCCACATTGCTGTTGTGAACTTGTTAATTTAACCTGCGTTTCACAAATGGCTGAAACCTTCTTTATCCGCTAAATGGCTCTTAGCTTCACAAGGAGAATCTAACTGCACAGAGTTTTAAGCAGATTTCCACTTAAATAACATTTAAATACTTTGCCCCCTGCCAACATTAATGTGTGGATGTGTGGGTTTTGTAATGTGTTGGGGTTTTGACAATTGTATGGGTGTTTTGGTAATATGTTTGCTTGTATTTACTGTAGGACTAGGAAAAGGTATGCAATCAAACAAAACTTAATCACTGATGTGTATTTAGATTGTATTTACTGTGTTCCTTATTGTTTCGTTTATGTATATTTATTCGTTTTGTTACCGGTGTAAAGACTACTGCCACATAGTGAAAACGCAATTGCAGTAAATAATAATAATAACAATAACAATGATAATAATAATAATATAATAACAAGTACCAAGAACTGGCTAATGAAGTATGTGTTATTTGGAAGCAAAAGGCAGCACAAGTGATACCGATAGTAATATCATCTACGGCAGTAAATCCAAAGTCACTATCACAAAGTATAACAAGACTTAACTTGCACCCCAATACATACACACAACTGCAAAAACCTGTAATTCTTGGCACATGTTCAATTGTAAGAAACTTTTTAAACTACAAGTAAGACCACCGAACCTAATCCTGTTGATTACTACATCCGACGATATGTGAATATTTCCCAGTCAAAGCTAAGAAGTGAAAAATTCGACAATAATAATAATAATAATAATAATAATAATAATAATAATAATACTTCGTTGTTACACAGATCTACCGGTATTACGGCTTACGAAAATAACAGCTGTTTTTGCGAATATGTAAAGCCTAAATACAAGTGTTGACAAACGCAGATGTGTTAGTGTTAGTGTCAAATCAGGGGGTACTGTGATTTAGAGGGCTAACAGCGTGAAGGCTCCAGTCTGCAAATTTGATGTGTGAGCACAAATAAAGAGTTTAGGACGAGGTTACCCTTGTCATGCTAACGTGGAGAATATGGTGAGTTCCTAATAATATCAGCCAACTGCAGATGGGCTTTATTTCGGCTTTTAAAGGGTTAAACGCAATTGAGAGGGTAATATTCACTCTCAGAATATGACGGTTGAATTCTAAGTCTTCCAGATACTGTTATGAACATACACACAAGTCTGCAGAACCCCGTGTACGAATCACATTTAGTTTCGAACAGGATATTGGGAAAATTGACGAAGATATATTTAATTCTCTTTCTGAATAATTCGATAATATTCATTCCATGTTATATAATATGCCTCCAGTTATTAAAAACCAACATATATATATATCCGCAATTTTGTTGAACCTGCTGAATTGTAATGGCGGCGCGCACGTCACATGATAGTGTATAATTATGTTAACGCGCTATTCCAGGTCTCTTTCATCTCCCATTTGTTTATTCTTAAAATGAACCAAGACTTCCTTTCATCTCTCCGAAAGCTACCAGCTGGTTGGGTTATATCTTGTTACATTTTAGACACTCAACTCTTTCTTTGGACTCACAGGTCACCTCGCAGGTAATACTCCAGTTTTCTTCCCATGCTAACTGGGATGTAACTCACACATTGTATGCATTATAGAGGCAGGATATATTATTATTATTATTATTATAAAATGCCTGATTGAAATGCCCAGCACGAACAGTGCATTGAGGAGAATGCCACTGTCTTCTCAGCGCATGGACCGAAGAATGTTATATTTATTGATGCCAAACAGACAAAATCAACATATCAACACACCGGGTTTCTGATAAGCACTTAATCCGACCAGGGAGGAAACAAGCTCGGAATCATTTCAGGGACGCGCGCGACTTCAACAACATCGAGACGCGAGTTGCCATCAAGTTTTTTTTTTCCAGCAAGGCAAGGAGTCGAAGGAAATTCACGCCATTCTGACAGAAACATTAACTTGTTTCCTTCCTGCACGGGCTAAGGTATTATCAGCACCCCTGTAGAAACATCAAAAAACAAAGTGACACTGTCTCTAAACCGATGAGTCAATGAAAAGAGAACGCAACTTACGCTCTTAGAAAAATACATTATCAGTACAACAAAGCTGGCCTGTTCTATACCGGTGTTTCTCAACCTTTGTGAGACAGCGGCCCGGTAAATGCTTTTTTTCATAAGACGAGGGCCCGGACCCAAAAAATTTACTCGTAAATACCTTTCCATTTTTTTAAGTTCATACATTAAGCTAACATAAATATTAATAATTAATTATGGCACAACCATAAAGAGTATTAGTACATTTATGTATACGGTGTGGCATGTTGACAAATATAAAATTACATTTAAATTAGTTATCAATCACTGGACTAACGAAATCTTGTAGCATATTGTAGTTTCCTCAGCCCAGCATCTGGGGTCTGGGGTCCGGTACCGGGTCGCGGCCCGGCGGTTGAGAAACACATGTCTATACACATGTTGTAACATATTGTAGTCTATTCAGGCCAACATCTGGGTCTGAGTTTTTCGACTTATTCACGAATATTTTTCTCCTCAATAAAAAATTTATTCATGAAAATTGCTTAGAAAACTAAAATGACAAATTCCAGGAGAACCTCTAGCGGCCCGGTATAATTGATGCCAGGGTCCGGTACCGGGCCGTGGGCCGGCGGTTGAGAAACACTGGTCTATACACATCCGCCTTTTCTTCATAACAACCGACACAAATAACTTTTAAAGCTACAGTTCTTGAAGTTGATACTACTGCATTATTTGCAACAGATTTAGAAATAATGTCGGCGTGGGTTGACGTCAATAATTTAGCTACACGCATCGCTTAGCCCATTACAGTCTATAGTAATGAATAATGGATACTGAATTACACCTCTCCACTCACGCATATAAACTTTATGGACACATTAACTTCCTTTTTTTGACGTGTTTGTTTGCCCATAAATTACACACCTACGATACAAGTTGCTAAGATCTAAACTTGTTCTTTTTTTGGCTCAAATGATAAGTTCAATATAAATAAAAATCCAACCAGATGCAACAGTATGGAGATATTTATTCACTGCAAAGTCACTCTATATGCTTCGGGTGTCACAGCACCCATCATCAGGAGTACTAAAAACTGTAACCGCAACCTCCGGTACAGGTCATAATACAGGTACTGCTACTTCCCTCCAACGTGGCCTGATCGGGACTGTTGCATCTGGTTCGAATTTTATTAACATTGAATTCTGATGCACGGAACCATGACTTTAAAATTTGGTGACAAGTTATTTTACATGTTGTACTGGATTGTGGTATACTTGAGCTAATTAACGAGTGTTTTGGTATATCTGTGGTGATATATTTATTTATATTGTGAAGCTTTGTTTGTTGTAACGACGCTTTTGTTACATCTGGTTATGTATTATTGGATGTTAGGATTATTATTTAGCAATGAACTTGTTAGGATCTGGAAAGAAATGACCGTGGATCAATATCGTCCTGTCATTGGTCTAGCGTAATTGAGGTTAACCACGATAACTTCCAGTATTATAGTTTGCGTTCTGAATGAAGTCCTTTGCAGGTCTCTCGCCAGCACGTCAGAGGTGCCACCTCTATTGGTTAACATCACATCGTATCGGATATGTAATCAGTCTGACCTGCAAATTCATAATTCGAAGCGCATAATACAGGGAGTCTGTTTTCCTCTTTAAAGGGACTTAAGTTTAAATCCAACTAATATATTTCTTCCTTAAGGCTTTGAATCTAGTAACATGCAATAATTTTTCTTTTCCATATCGTCCTCAAATCTTCCATATTTTAAGCTGAACTTTCAACAAAGGACCTCAGGGCATTCTCTTTTCAAATCACAGTCTTATATTTAAATTTGACTATATTAGGACACTAAATAAAACTCTATATTTCGTCCATTAATTTATTAATCATACTCTTTTTATTACCAGAAGAAATAATATTTTTCTATAGCACGTTAAACGCGTTCTTTGAGCAGTTTGTGGCAATAAATGAATTTTAATTCTTAAATCTTACGTGTTTAGATCAATCCAGGCTTGCCACCAGCTTTCCCCAACTTGTTCACAATTTTCCCTTAACAAAGCACACAGCGTCTGATTTACAGAGGGCTACATTTGTCAGTCGTCCGGTAATATCAGCGCTAGCAATGAGCGACAGACGTAAAGCTGAGGGCCAAGGACTTAGACTCGGGCACCTCGTAATACGGAACATTTCTTGTGCAAGGTTAAACTAGTTGAAGGTGACGCGTCAGCCAAGTATTGTGATCAAATATGTTATGCTGACAACCCTGTCCTGTTTAAGAAACTTCGAGAAATTTAGCCCATTAAAAAAAAACATAGTGGTTACTTTACGTACCAACCAAATTTAACATTCAGAATATCTGCGTTCTGTCCACACAGTGTATCTATATATTTTGTACGGATCTCAGAAAGACAGCCATTATTTCTCTATATAGCATTAACTGAATGGGATTTATAACCTAGAAGGAATGTGTTTACTGCGCGGTACGACCCGAATCTTTAAGTATAACTGAGTTTAATCTTAGTATTTAGTGTGCTGTGGAAAAAATATTGTAATTATGAATTCAGTGATCGATATTTTTGGAACGGAAATATATTATTCGTACCTTTTTTGGGGGGACGAATTACACTAATTTGAAATAGTTCTTATTTAAATTCATAAACATACCTTATTCTGTCGATTCATAATGTTTTCAATGAGCTCTGTTTCGCTGCTTCTTACACACTGCCTCCGCATTTGGTGCGAGGATAGCAGGTATATATCTCCTATCAAACGTCAGTATATAAAAGCGAGATGATGTGGCGGTACTACACATACCGAAGCCAGCAATTCTGAGTCACTGAAGATAGGACATCAGATCTCACACAATTACAATACTATGAACAACCAACCAGATGCAATAATAAAAATTTATTAGTAATTTCAATCAACTCAACATGTTTCGGGCGAAAATTTCGCCCATCCTCAGGAGCACTAGACTGTGTTTACAGCTTGTGGTATAATGCACTGATGATGCTGCCTGTTAGCTGCATCGCCGGTGCTTTATACCATAAGCTGTAAACAAAGTCTAGTGCTCCTGAGGATGGGCGAAATTATCGCCCGAAACATGTTGAGCTGATTGAAATTACTAATAAACTATTATTGTTGCATGTGCTTGATTGTTTATACCAGTGTTTCCCAAACTTTGTGAGACCACGGCCCGGTAAATCCTTTTTTCATAAGACGAGGGCCCGGTCCCAACAAATTTACTCGTAAATAACTTTCCAATTTTTTAAGTTCATACATTAAACTAATTTAAGTATTAATAATTAATTATGGCATAATCATAAAGAGTATTAGTACACTTATGAATACGGTGTGGCATGTTGACAAATATAAAATTACACTTAAATCAGTTACCAGTCACTGGACTACTGAAATCTTGTAGCATATTGTAGTTTCCTCAGGCCAACATCTGGATCTTAGTTTTTCGACACATTCACGAACATTTTCTCCTCAGAATATTTCCACTATAAAACATTTATTCATGAAAATTGCTTAGAAAACTGAAATGACAAATTCCAGGAGAACTTATCGCGTCCCGGTATAATTGATGCCGCGGCCCGCTACAGAACCATGGCCCGGAGGTTGAGAAACACTGGTTTATACTATTGTATCACTGATGCGTGGTTACAAAAAACATCAGACTCACACAATTAATTTAGTTCACTCGAATTTCATACGTCAATTTACGCATTTATTTTTCTAACTTTAAATATTGAGATATGAGAAACGTATGAGCTGCCTGTCCATTCTTTAAATTCATATGATCATTCACAATACGCTACTGGTGTGAATCAAATAATGTGAAACATAACAGGGATACTTTAAGTCAGAACAATGAATTCAGAATTACAGTATTAAAAAAAAGACGCAAAAAGTATATATGAATAATACCGGGATTAATTTAGGGAATATTTGGTAAGGTTACGAGTTCAGTAATCTCTAATATTCCTGTTACAGATTCTCCACATCTGATGTCATGCATTATGCTTACGAACATTATAGATAGATGTGGCATGCTATTCTCCAAACTTTCAAATATTACAGCAACTTCTCATCAGGCAAACATTGCTGCTTCCTGTTTGTTCACTCCCGAGCTCAATTCCTTTCCCTCATCAACAAACTTCAACACTGTGCTTATAATGTGTACATCAGGCTTTGTGCTACAACAAGTGTTGTGCACAGATTCATCAGAAATAAGAAAACAAATTTAATTTTCTTGTTGATGAATCACACATCTTTTTTCTCTTACTTACTTACTTACTCCATGGTGCAGAGTTCTTCTTGAGAAGCTAACTATTTTGCAGCTAGTCAAGAAATTCCCCGCATTTCACGGAATCCGAAGGTTCATAACCGCACACACAAGCGTCCGCCACCTATCTCTATCCTGGGCCAGCCCAATCCAGTCCATATACCCACATCCCACCTCCTAATGTATGCTGCGTGATGTTTCCCCTAGAAACACTCCCCCCGGCCCCCCCGGAGATCCGTGTGAGGGAGTAGTTTACCTCCGGATTGTTTTGTCTCCAGAGCAAGCATCCCGCATGTGAGTGTTTCTTAACAAAGGTTTTTACAGGGAAGGGCTGTTAGCACCTCGCCCAATCCCCAAGCTGGAGGACCACCCCTCGTCGGCTGTCCGCGACTGCTTATTCAATTTATTCGCAGCTACCCTTCTTATCGGAGGCCGTTCCTCTATCCGCAACCTGAGGACGCGCAATGTCGTGGTGACAGGGACCCACTACATGGCATCTTTTTTCTCTACTTAAGAAAAATGAATATGTAAATGTCTCCTAAATAAATCGATTCGGAGAATAGCGATATATAACACACATTTAAGTGATATGTTTTAAACGGTGTTAATTTTAACGGATGTTCGATGATTCGGTGTAATTGGCATGACACTTGTACCACTGCATACAGATGCGATAGCTTTTAATAATTAATGTTCATTTGTTTTGCCTGAGGCCATCGCCATTTTGGCCTCTGTAGCTAAAAGCACAACGCGAATTATCTCTTATCGGAATTCATTATACGAATATCAACAATTAAATTTTTAATCTACAGCTTCGTACTTCTAAATTTAGACGACATTCTTGGTAACAATCAGTTCTAAATCCTGACTTTTGCTGACCGTGCATCTCAATTCTTGTTTTACAATAAGTTTATTTCATACCTCTACATGTTTCGAGCACATGTGCTCGAAACATATAGAGGCATGAAATAAAACTTATTGTGAAACAAATTTTGTGCATCAAATTGGTTAAATACTGAGATAAATTAGTTCTAAATTCAAGCAACCAACATGAGGTACACCAGTTTTGTTCGTCAGTAAGTTTCAATTTTGCAGTAAAGCAGCCATCCCTTCCGTCACGTTTGTTATTATGCATAATCCATTTGACCACTACGAATCTCTGGGTCTTCCATCTTTCACAGAACATAGGATGAAAAAGCTAATCAGGGCTGTACAAATGTCGGGCGACGGGTGACCGGGGATACTAAATGCTTAAACGGCGACACCTAAAATCTTTTGGTACTCGCTAAGAAACCTACTGCATTATCTCCCAGGAGGCACAAGGAAATTACACAACTTTTACTATATTTCTGGAAAACATGTCTATTTCTGAGATTAATTTCCCTAATCAGACTTGACCTGTTAATATCAGTAACGAAGACATGAACGGTCTGTTTATTTACTGGGAAGTAGAAAGTTGTTTTTTTTCTTACTATCAATTAGATTCACCTCAGACATCACATTTTGTAGACAATATTGATATAAACTCATTAAACGACGAATTAAATCCCATCTGCCTTCTTCTGGCATTATTGGGAGCTCACCATATTCTCCATGTTCGCAGGATAAAGGTTAATGTTAAGTAGCTCAAAACCTGAAGGGAACAAAAGAACTGCCCTGAAATATAAAACAAAAAGTGGATGGACAGTCAATGGGCTTCTGGTATTTGTGATATATATACTTAAATGTCCTAATCCTTCAGCAAAAACAGCTAGAAACAAGTACATTCGAATGTACAAAACGCTGTGCACAATCCAACATTACACTAATGTAAATTTATCAAACATTAAACTTCGGTACTCTTTCGAAACGTACTCTAACTTCGGGTAGTACTGTGTGCAAACTGTTATCATGTTGTCGTGATTCTATTTTCAGTCCATGATTAATTTTTGACGTCACAAACGTGGACAAAGTAGTCACGCACGTTTTTTTTTTTTTTTGCCTTTCATTTGGTCACGAATGTGGGAAAATAACGGTTGGGGGCTAGACGGGAATAGCTTTTACTTCTTCACAATATTTGGCAAAAAATCGCAGTGGTGGAAATGGCTTCCCCAGAAATTAGTGTAAAACCTCCAGGCTAGTGTGTTAGGTGGAATGTCCAGCTCGCACTGTGCGGTGAAATTACTGAAACGAACCTCTGGGAAATTTGCTCTTACATGTACTGTGGTTACAAAAACCGTGTCGTGACGTATTAAGCCACTAAAAGTAGTTCAGTTGCCAATATTCGCTGTATTTACAGACAATGTTACCTAGACAAAAGTTCTACATATCAAATATTACATTCCCGTCTTATGATCTCACTTTCCACTTCTGATCCCTTAAATCAGCTTAAAATATAAACTTTCATGTGACACATAAAATGCGGCTAGTAAGCAAATTTCAATTTTCAGTGGCGTAAAGCTCAAGCATACAGCTTATGTGTAAACCGTACCTTATATTTCTTAGGATTTTAAACTGCAAAAATGCCTTAACTACTGATTTAATTAAACGAGATTACTTAAAAATAATCAATACTTATATATATATATATATTATATATATATATATAATTTATTTATTTTCTAACGCAACGCGCCTATCCAGTAAAACATCTCTTGCAAAGTAGAATTACAGTGCACTGTGCGGAGTCGACAAATATTTTACGTGTTAGCTATACGCCACTGTTCGCTGGGTATTCTTTGGTACTAGTTTTTAGGCTTAAATCATTGTGTAAAATGCATACAGCCCGAAAATGACATCGGATTTCAGTGTGTTCGTATTATAAGGATAGATATAATCAATAATTTTAACATAGAAAAGTAAGCTAAATTAAGCTAATGGGTTCATACCCCATAAATAGAGTATAACACTCTCTTCTCTAATGCCCAGTAACTCAACAAAAATCCTCCTGCTAGTTACCTTAGTAGGGGGTGTACTGGTATCTGTATCGTCTAATTCATGATTGGGAGCATGAATAGGCCTGGAGATCAATCTAATATCATTCATCCCTTTAATGTCCAACGTCAAAAACATGTATAATACAGAAGCCTCATTAAAATAT
>Ga0131853_10028001_pt1 | contig 10100 bp, 13 predicted proteins | sample TergutLab28metaG_FD_92764 | JGI IMG/M metagenome (GOLD analysis project Ga0131853, IMG submission 92764) | Labiotermes labralis P1 segment gut microbial communities from Petit-Saut dam, French Guiana - Lab288 P1 (version 2) (version 2) | ecosystem: Host-associated > Arthropoda: Insects >... | reverse complement strand
GCAAATCTTTCTAGTCGAGTTCGCAAATCTTTCTAGTCGAGTTCGCAAATCTTTCTAGTCGAGTTCGCAAATCTTTCTAGTCGAGTTCGCAAATCTTTCTAGTCAACTAAAAAACGCAAACCTTGATTTTTCGGGCTTTATCGGCATTGCGCCCGTGGCATAAATTGAGCCGAAAACAAGTAATTAAAACAAGTAATTAAAACACGTTTATAAAACAAGCAAACAAACAAGGAAAAAATCCGTTTGTTTGCTTGTTTGTTGAGTGAGTAAAAAATAATTTCAAACAGAAAAAATTGCGGGTTGTTCTTCGTCACTACCGCGCCCATCGGCGCGAGGGTGAAACCGACAGGCAATAAAGAAAAAAATATACGGCGGTTTTTAGCCGTCGTATAGCCTCGTATTTACGCGTAAATACACTTTGAGTAAAAAAACACACGGACAAGCCCTAGTCGAGCATATAGCCCCCATTACGGCAATTTCACGGGCAGTCTATGGCTTGTCTATCAATTCAAACCCCGCAGAAGGATATATTAAAATTCAAACAAGGGTTTGCTTTTGCCGTGTCTTGGTCGTAAGTCGGAACAACTTCCCCCAATTCAAGCCCAACCGTACGCCACATTTTGGGGTCATTAAACATAAGAAAAATAACGCAATCATCGGAATAGCCGTTCAGGGCATTTCTTAGCTCTCCAACCGTTTTTATGCTTTCCATGTACATTTTCCTTTCTTTAAAATTCAAAAACCTTTGAAGGATAGGTAATTGGCAAGTTTATCCGTGAGAAAATGAACGATAAATGCCGTTATCGGAAGGACAAAAAATAAAAGCGCGGAAGTCCTGTGCGTGACTTCTGAAAATGGTACATTTTCGTTAAGTTGTGAAACGATTCTGTGAACGCCGAAAAGTCCAAAAGGCAAACCGAGCAATGAAAAAGTACCGACAGCCCTAGCGAGAAACGAAATACACCTAACTATGAATGACAATACATTAAATATAAATTTTTCAATTTTCATTCGCCGCTCATATTTTTCTTCGTATTCGTCCATAAACAAGTTATATTCGGCTTCTTCTTTTGCGAAATCGTAATCATATGAAACTTTACCAAAAAAATCTTTTGCCCCGCGCCCAATTCTCAAATTCACTTTATCTACAAATCGCTTTTTTTCTTCCATGTTTACGATACATTGAAATGTTTCCCATTCATCATCAGTCATCATAATTGGTTTTTCTAATAGCCGTGGTCTGGGCATAAAATTACTCCTTGTTATGAGCCGTCAAAAGGTTAATAACTTGCGGTATTTCTACTAATGATTTTAGCAATATTTCAAATTCTTGCGGCGTTGAATTTTCGCGTTGCAAGTATTTTTCAGCAATCGCGCCATTTTCAATAAGTCGGCGCGTCCTCTGTTTTCTCTCTTTTTCCTTTTCACGGTTTGCGATAGCCTGTTTTTGCTTTTTCAAGTTCTCGATTTTCTCACCAAGTTTCGCCATTTGTTCTGTGGCTGATAGCTTCTCTTTTTTTTCTTTTTTATTGCTCATTTTCTTTCGACCCCTTAGTGATATTTGTATATTCGCCGCCTAATTATAGCAAAATCGTCTTGCCAAAACAAGCCATTTTTGCTAGGCTAAATCCATCATGTGTGGCGGCTCATATCCCGTAAGGGCGCACTTAACAACCAACAAAGTTGGTTGTGTGCGCTCTCCGAGGGTACGGGCTACGCCCGATACTCACGGCAAGCCGCGAGTATAAAAAATCTACTCACGGTGAGTAGATTTTCAAAAACGGAGCGAATAACAATGGCTATATATCATTGTTCTGCGAAAATGATTGGTAGAAGTTCTGGAAGGTCAGCAGTAGGCGCGGCGGCATACCGCGCAGGGGAAAACATAACAAATGAATATGACGGATTGACGCACGATTACACAAGAAAGACGGGCGTTGTTCATACTGAAATTATGTTGACCGAAAACGCGCCGAAGGAGTACCAAGACCGCACCAAATTGTGGAACGCAGTAGAGAAAAACGAGAGTTCCAAAAATTCAGTTTTGGCGCGGGAATATGAGGTTGCATTACCCGTTGAATTGAGCCGAGCGGAACAGATAAAACTTGTACAGGATTATGTAAAAAGCCAATTTGTAAAAAACGGAATGTGCGCCGATGTTGCCATTCACGACAAAGGGGACGGCAACCCACACGCGCATATAATGTTGACCGTTCGCCCGTTTGAAAAAGACGGAACATGGGGAGAGAAAACCAAAAAAGAATATATTTTAGACAGGAACGGTAACAAGCAATATGACCCCGTAAAGCAAACATATAAAAGCCGCCCAATAAGAACAACGAATTGGGACGATAAAAATTTTTTGATAAAGAATCGTGAAAAATGGGCTGAATTGTGCAACCATGAATTTGAAAAAAAAAATATTGCTGAACGGATAGACCACCGCACACTTGCCGCGCAAGGAATCACAAGCCGCCGCCCACAAATTCACTTAGGCGCGGCGGCGCACCAAATGGAAAAGCGCGGCGAAAAAACCGACAGAGGAAATATCAACAGAGAATCGAGGGCAGAAGCTATGGAGTTAAAAAATAATTTGAACGAAGCGCAAGCCGAATACAACGAATTAAAAGAAGTAACCGAAAAAATGAAACAAGAACGCCGAACGCTTGAAGATAAGAAACGAGAGGAGCGGCAAACCGCCGAGGACAACAAACGGCGCGCAGACCAACAGCGAAAAAACAGCGAAAGACCGCCCGAATCGCCGCCCCAACGTCCGACATCGAACCCGGAGCCGGCAGACCGGAAACAAGAAACCCGCCCCGGTGAAAGCACACAGCACGACCCAACGAGTAGAAATCAAAGAATTTCCGATTTTTCAGTAAAAAATACAGACCCATTCGACCCCGAATATAGTAAAATGCACCGAGAACACGCCGAACAACTTACTACATGGCAACTTGAAAAAGCGCAAAAAAACCGCGCACCCGAAGGAGCGCGACCCGACAGCCGCGACAGACCGAAGCCGATACCGAAACCTGCGCCACAGTTACAAGGCGGCGGCGGGGAGTTGCGAACGGGGTTAAATCGTGAAATACTGAAAGCACAAAGCGATATAAAAAATCTTGAAAGCTACCAAGCGACCACGAAAGGGAACATAAAAAAATTAGACGAACTTCGCGCCGAAAGAGAAAAACTAGGGATTTTCAACGGCAAGGAAAAGAAAGAAATTGACGCTAAAATAAAAAGCGTCAACCAGTCGCAAGCCCAAGCCGAAAGCGCGTTACAGCGTGATTACGGAATCAAGCCGCATGAAATTGACAATAAACTGGGTGAATTACGGAAAGACGAAAAGACGCTACAAGACAGGAAAAGCGAAATGCCACGCGAAATAAATATTGACCGTATCGCCGCCGACACACGGGCAATAAAAGAAAAAAATGCGGCAAGCCGTGGGGATACGACAAGACCACAAGGAACACGAACGGGGAGGGGTTAAAAGTGGGAATAGGCATACTTTTCGGATTGATAATTGCGGCGTTAAAAATATTTTTCAAAGTGTTTATGTTTGTTGGGGGGTACTGGTTCGCCCTCATAGCTACGGCGTTACTGCTGTTTGAGTATACGGACTGGTACACAGCGGGGGATTGGGTGAATAATCCGATTTTATATGTAATAGACCAAATCGCGTTGTATGTAGCCCTTATTTTAATGGCATTAACCACAGTACAAAATACTGTAAAGGCAGTAACAAAAAATCCAAATTTCCGAATATGGCACGTTATTTCCAATAAAAAAGCAAAAGAACGGGCGATAACATCACCACCCGCCCCCGTCGAGTTGACCGCCGCCGCGCCGAACGGTTTTATTTTCGGCAAGAAAAAGGCGGCGTTTGTGCGGAAACCCGTAACAATGGACGGGCATATATTAACCATTGGCGGCGCGGGGAGCGGAAAAAGTTCATGTCTTGCCATTCCTTCGCTTATGTCGTGGGAAAATCGGGTTTTTGCAGTAGATATAAAAGGGGAATTGTACGAAAAGACCAAGCACAAACGCCCGAATATCAAGGTTTTAAACCCATTGTCGGCAACTTCCGAAGGGTACGACCCGTATTATCTTTTATCTCGCAGCCGTAACCCCGTACAAGACGCAAGAGAAATCGCCCTTGCCATTATTCCGACACCCAAAGACGCAAAAGAGCCGTTTTGGGTGGAATCCGCGCAAAATATTTTTACGGGCGCAATACTACATTTTCACGGCGAAGGACATTCTTTCCCCGAAACTATAACCATGATTCAAAGCACACCCGTTGAAACGCTTGTAAATCAAATACACAGTAGTCCCACCGTGGACGCAAGATATTTTGCAAATCAGCTTATAGGCATGGACTTGAAAACGCTTGCAGGCGTTTTTAGCGAAGTGAGTAACAAAATAATGGTTTTCGCTACCGACCCCGATATAAAGGCGTGTTTGTCAAAATCGACGTGTATTACCCCCGAAGATATAGAGCGCGGACATGATGTTTATTTGAATATTCCCGAAGATAAAATAGAGCAATGGAAAGGGCTTCTAACCCTCATTGTAAATCAGTTTTTGAAGCACTTTGAACGCCGCCCCGATTCAGCCGCGACCCCTGTATTATTTTTGCTTGACGAGTTCGCACGGTTGGGCAAAGTCGAAACGGTAATAAACGGCTTGGCAACGCTGCGGAGTAAAAAGGTAACAATCTGCATTTTGACACAGAGCCTTGCACAGCTTGACGTAATTTACGGCAAGGAGCAACGCCAAGTAATAGCCGATAATTGCCAGTACAAAGCCATACTAAACGCCACGGATGCAGACACGCAAGATTATTTCAGCCGTCTTGTCGGTACGTTCGACAAGGCGAAGCACAGCACAAACGCCAATTTTGAGCAGTACACAGGACTTGGCAAGGGAACAGGCACGAGCGAAACCACCGAAGAAAAACGGATAATCAAGCCCGAAGAATTTTCCACGCTGAAAGACCTTGTACTACTTACCCCGTATGGCTTCACCCGCATAGACAAAGTACCCTATTTTAGCACGGCGGAATTTTCCCCGCCGCGCTGATGGGCGCGGTCGCTATAAAATAATTACAAAATATTTTTCTCTCAAATCTACTCACCGTGAGTAGATTTGAGCCATTGAAAGGAGCAGAAACAAATTTATGAGCAATGAATACTTTGGCGAAAATGATTATGAAGCCTTAAAAGAAGTTGCCTTTGACACGTTTCGGGAGTATGTGGGGTTGTGTGCTGTTCTTCGGGCACAAGAACCTTTTTCTAGGCGTGACTTACGAGAAGAAAGTTTTTGTATGGGGGGATGTAGAGATTTTCAAATAAACGAAAACGAGAAGATATTTCACTATATTGGTTTTATGGATGCCCTCGTTTACTTGAATCAACATAATATGCTGAATTTGGAGAGCCTACAAAGCAATAATAATGACAATACCGACCTTTCCGATGATATGGGATGGCTCAAAGAGCTTGAAGATGAAACAGAGAAAATAAATACAGCATTTGAACAATTTTTAAACTGGGCGACAAACTTTACTCACGGTGAGCAAATTAAATTACATTCTCTACACCTAATGGTTGAGAATCCTTGTAAAATGGCATATAATAAAGACACAAAATAGCCGTTTAGTAATAATCGTGAGGATTTTTTCTCACGATTATTACTTTTTTTCGTACTCACCGTGAGTAGATTTTTCGAGTACAAAACACCGTATTACAGCACGGCGACATTCGTCCAGCCTTACTGATGGTCACACTGTCATCTGTCTAAAATCCCTGTTATCCTCATGGCATACTGGTAATAGTATGCCATTCTCTATACAAATCTTAAACAAGAGAGGACGATTCTCATATGTCAAAGAAGGAAATAAGAAAATTGGTAAACCGGGCATTAACACAAGCATTGAAAGACTATGATAACAGCGGTTTTTTAGATTTCATCGAAAACCATTTTGAAGCTAGTGCGGATAAGCATGGTGTTACAGTTAAAATAGGCTTGTATGGCTTAAATGATGTTCAACCCTCTGCCGGTGATGTGTAAATGGCGCAGACACGGAAAGAAATTCGGGAAGCATACAACAAAAAAACTTATAAACAATATAATTTCCGGGTGCGGCGAGATTCTGACCTTTACAAGTTTCTTGAAGAATGGAAAAACGCAGGTAACTCCGTAAACGAGTTGACTGTCCAGCGATTAAACGAGCATTATAAAAACTTAGTTAAAAGGGGAATTTGGGATTTTGAGGATTAAACATACTGGTAACATGCAAATTTCACATATAAAATGAAAAAGACGCAAGCCCCCGCAAGCGTCCGATTCAGTTTATTAGTCTGTCCCCTGTAATGCCTTCAACTCTTGTAATGCCTTCAATGAAGCATAAGCGATTACACTAAAAACACCGCATTGCCCTGCACTTCTTATTGATTCATCATACCCGGCATAATCGGTCAACGACAAATAATTACAGGCGTCTGAAATATCGCCCAAAAGTTCGATAATTTCATTTAGAGCATAAGCATAATTTGTTTCTGAAATTGTTATTTCCATAAACATTACCCCTTTATTTATATTTAACAAACGTCAGTAGGCGCAGGGGGCTTCTACGACCAACAAGACAGATTTAAGCCCATGACGTATAATAAGCCGTCACTATGGGCGTTTTCGCCTTGTGGGGGTAGTGTTGTTACCTCCATAGCACCAGACGGTTCCCGCCGTCATGGGTATGGTGACATTTGTTATTGGCTATCAAACAGTTCCTCACGGTGAGTAAAAAATCTACTCACCGTGAGGACTTTTTTTATGAGTGTAGCACATTAAAAAGTAATTCTTTTGGATTTTTGCCCGGTGATTCAAGGCTATCGAAAATACAGTTCTTATCTCGTGTATACAGGGCTATCCTGTCAAATTGTCCGGATTGATAAAGTGTTGAAAGATTATCCGGCAATTTTTCAACAACTTCATCATGTTTATCCTTTGGTGTCGCCCTTGCCGTTTGTCCGTTATTTTTCATTCTGTTATAACGGTCAATTGTTCCCTGCCATGATTCATTTTTATTTACAGCAATTATATGCATTTCAACCGAATAGCCCTTGTTTTTAAGCGTGTCGCATGTTTTTAGTGGAACATTCGGGTCTCGAAGCGTACCTTCGATAACCAACGGGTATTTTTCAGAAGAAAGCCTGTCAATAAGCCCTTCAACAACAGCATTTGCGAAGGGCTGTGTATAAAGAACGCTATCATCGCCATATTGCGATTGAATTCTTTCAAAATTTGGGTGATTATTGCGGTATTCATCGCCGTTTATGATTATAATACCCGGATTTATTTCGCTTTGTATACCGTGAATAGTTGTTTTTCCTGCGCCGGGCTGACCGCCACACAAGACAGCAAAAGGATTGTCGGAAGATTTAGAAACAGCAATAAGCTTTTTAAACCGCTTATCTACCACCTTGGCAACATCATTTTCGTTAAACCCGGAAATGTCAGATAACTGCATAGGGATTTACCTCAAACAGATATTTTTTAAGACTATCCAGTCTTTCTTTTATTTCCCGAACTCGCCCGTTTGAAGCCCCATACAGTTCCTGTGTCAATATTCCCGCTTCATTTTCAGCTTTAATTATGGGGTTGTTTTTATCGTCAAAGTCTAAGTCATTTTCATTTGCATAACGGTAAAAAGCCCCGCCAATTGCTGCGCCATACTCAACACAAACCTCTTTTTCTAAGGTTTCCTCGTATATAATACTACTCATAAAACCACTCCCTCTGTATTTTCATTTTTTCCTACAATACATAATAGTTTATTGCCCATTTTTTTATTTGCTCAAATTTATACTTGTTATTGGGATTAATTTTCAAATTATCAAAACATTCCCCGTTTGAATGGTAAAAATCACTCAATGCCTCTATTAATGATTGTTCCTCAATTTTATCATAATCATCTAACAAATCATTTATAGTCTGATTTACTGTTGTACAGAGAATATTGGTATCCTTAAAATATTCAATTTCATCAAAGCTATCTACAATCTTACAAAACAGGTTATCTTGACTTATATTTTCTTTTGAATATACACATATTTCTCTTTCATCAAGATACCCCGAAGATAACTGCAAATAAAGCAGAGCCGATTCACCGCGCAATATTAGTTCTTTTCCTCCAACTGCACTTCTTAACCATTCTCTATCCGTCAAAAATTCTCCGCTTGTTTTTGATGTTACATATGATTTTATTTCCATAAAATAATTCGCCTTTCGTTTTACTTTCCAAATAGCCGCGCAAAAAAACTAGGTTTATTCGTGGCTTCCGCATCAGCCGCGCCGCCATCTGATAATCGCGGAATAATATCCGCGCCGTGAAGCTGTTGTGCGTTATTCGCCAACTTCGCAAGATTTTCAGCTAATTCCGTTATTTTGTCAAACTGTCCCCGGCTGTGAGCGCGTTCTACTTTCAATTCAGCTTCTAATTCTTCAACTCTTACCCTTAAAAACTCATTTTCTGTATTCAACTGGTTCACCAACGATTGTGTTGGTTGTTCAATGGGTTGCATATCGTGTTGCTGTAACGGTTGTTTAACTTGGTTAAATAATTCTTTCAAGGCTTCCTCTGCTACTGCGTCTAGCTTGTATTTGCCGCTTTGGGCACGTTCAATATGGTCTTCATACTGGTTGTTGAACTCGTCCGTCATGCGCTTGTAGACGGCTTGCGGCGAAACCTTTAATTCCTTTGCTATTTGATATGGCGATTTCATGTCACACCCCCAAAGCGTTTACAATTCGATTTCGTTTCTTATATAAAATCTCAAAAGCCCGAAACGCGATTTAATTTTGTTGTCCGTTCCTTTTTTCTGCTTGTACTCTAAATCCATTTTCTTATATCTCGCGTGAATGTAGTCGTAGCAATATATTTGCTCCGTGTACGGAATGGAAATTTCTTTCAAAATGTTATTGAGTTCCTCGACCTGTTCAAAAGAAAATTCCCTGTTGCAAGCGTCCATAAAAAACTCGATACGGTCATTGTATCTTGTATTTATTGGGTATTCACCTTCGGGCGCGGCTTCATCATCGGCGGCGGCTTCGTCCTCGATGTCCGTTTTATTTTGTTCGATGTACATATCAAGCGTTAGTTGGTCTACATAGTCCTCGTTTTTTTCTATGACAAACCGTAAAGACTGGATTTTCCCACCCTTGCCCCTTTTTCCGTGCGGCTCATAGGTGAATTTTATGTCCGTGTGTTCCGTTAATGCCTGTTGGCATGGAGTAAGCACCCATTGCTTGAAGTTGTTATATCGTGGGTACTCGTCCTTCCCGACCCCCAAGAGTTCCCGCAAACTATCAATGTTTAGAATCCGTTCCCCCGCCATTTCGTACTGTTTGAGAATTTCATACATACGGAGTTGGTTGGGGCTACGCAACCGCAAAGCATTCCACAGCTTATATGAAAAATATTTATTCTTAAACTCGAACATCAACGGCAAAGCCTTGTCGTGTGCGTCTATTTCAACGTACCATTCGCCGTTATCGTCCTTACTTACGGTACATTCCTTAAAAAGCTGAAACCCTGTATACCCGCCCCGTTCATCAGGCACATTTACGACCTTGCATAAAAGGCTGTTCGTGACGTTTTTCATATACCCTATGTCAATGCGTCCAAGTTCCATGATTGCCCTAAAATCTTCTATCGGAAACCGCAAAACCCTTGTTTCTTCGGGCTTGTCCTTGTGTATTTTACTTAGGTATATACTAAAAAACCGCAATTCCTGTAATGTCATGTTATTTGCGCGTATCTCGTTCAGCACGTTTCTTTTTTTTACAAGATGATTTTTTTTGAGCGTTGCCATTGCACACCCCCTAGCAAGGGCAGTTTAGCATACTTGACTAGACAAGCGCAACTATCTAGCTACAAAGGGCTACGCTTGCAAATCTTTCTAGTCGAGTTCGCAAATCTTTCTAGTCGAGTTCGCAAATCTTTCTAGTCGAGTTCGCAAATCTTTCTAGTCGAGTTCGCAAATCTTTCTAGTCGAGTTCGCAAATCTTTCTAGTCAACTAAAAAACGCAAACCT
>Ga0131853_10027999_pt1 | contig 10101 bp, 10 predicted proteins | sample TergutLab28metaG_FD_92764 | JGI IMG/M metagenome (GOLD analysis project Ga0131853, IMG submission 92764) | Labiotermes labralis P1 segment gut microbial communities from Petit-Saut dam, French Guiana - Lab288 P1 (version 2) (version 2) | ecosystem: Host-associated > Arthropoda: Insects >... | reverse complement strand
GTGTGTCGTCAATAAATCGTAGTATTCTCTGATACGCTTCAAGCTCTGTCAGTATTTCCAGATGACTAATAACGCCGCTGCTATGCGTCCGATTGCGTATGTCACTTACATTGCTTCCATAGCTGCCGCCGTCTCCAAACAGATCGGTTACTTCTCTCTCCGCGACATCTTTCACAAACACGACTTCAAAACTGCCAAGATAGTAGCTTCCATCTCTGTTGTATATCTTGATGATGTCTCCCCTGCGTAGTGAGCTGCTCCTGCTGTCAATCCATTCCGGTTTGATGACATACGGGGATCGTTGATCTGTAACAACCTCGCTCGGTTCGCGTAACGATAACCCTGAAATCTGCTGGTTCTGCGCAATATCTTGCGCTGCCTCTTTCCCCTCTACCCGATGCGCTTCATCCGGCGTAAACGCCCCTGCGATTACAGTCTCCGGCATGGCATTGACAGTCGTTAGCATCTGTCTCGTGATCATCTGTCCTTCCATAATATTTTCACTTGCAACCAATACGCTCTTCGTAACGACTCTGTTTCTTCCGTCCGTTTCCCAGTAAACAAGCGCGGTCACAGCGAAAATGATCAATAGGATGCCGATGATTTGTTTCGCTCTTTTCACATCATCCTCTCTTTCTTTTGCATTTTTTTATTTTGTTTACAGATTTTGTAATTTTATAATACGACATGATTTTTGGTCTGTCAATGCTTTTTTGTAAAAATTTTACATGTTTTTTCTGTTGTGATTTAAACTACTTTTGATATTTGATATAATAAAGCGATCATTTTCTTTACAAATATTTTTTAGAGGTGTCACAAAACCGACTTTAAAGTTGTTATAAGGGTGCTCGAATGCGCGCTACAGAGCAAAGGAAGGAGGATACCATGAATGAAATAGAACTTGGCAAACGCTTTGCCGGGGGCGGCGAACTTGAATTGGAAGAGGTTATTCACCTGTATGGCGAAAAACTGCTCAGGTACGCAACCTCCATACTGTGCGACCATCACGACGCAGAGGATGTCGTGCAACGGGTTTTTCTCTTGGCGTATCAAAACCGCGGCGGCTTTGACGGTGAACATCTGTCTGCCTGGCTGTACCGGATTACGTATAACCACTGTCTGAATCAACGAAAAAAACGTAGAATCCTTTTTTTCAGCGACGTTGAAAATGTTCGGGAAGAAACGGTAAACCCGTTTGAAGACACAGCCATCAGCGATGATTTTTTGAAAGCCTTGAACAGGCTTGACATAGAAGGCAGAGCGCTGCTGTATGGACGGATCATGAATGAACAAAGCTATGAAGAATTGTCGCGAGTCATCGGCAAATCGGTTCCCGCTCTGCGTAAGCAGTATGAGCGGATGAAAAAGAAGCTGATTGGATATCTTCGGGATGAACAGGGGTTTTTAGAAAAGGAAGATAGAGAAGAAAAGGTTTTTTTAGAAAGGGGGCATAAAAATGAATATAAATTTGGACAAGTTTGATCACGAAGAACGAGAAATTTATAATGGATTTTCAAACATAAAAGTTGATACTGAAAGATTGATGATGCGTATAAAAGAACAAATGCCTACCGAAGATCAATCGTCTAAAAGGAGATTAGAGAAAAAAATGCGTATAAAGAAAATGATTCCTCTCGTTGCCGCAATGGTAACAATACTGACACTATCCACGACGGCGTTTGCCGCTCTTGTGGGGTTTGACTGGTTTGTGGAGCGCATCGATCCGCCGTTTGCGGAAGTCGTTGAGCCCGTCATGATGTATTCGGAAGATCAGGGCATCCGCATGACCGTATTGGGAGCGCAAACCTTTGACAATATGGCCATCGTGTACCTATCACTTCAAGATGTAAGCGGCGAAGACCGTCTGACGGAAAGCGTAAACGTCAGCGGCGGACTTAATATCCAAATGGATGAAAATATAATCGCCGAAGACGGTGATATCATGGTTCGTTTCGGCTCTGCAGGCGCACAACTCATCTATTTTGATGAAGCAACAGGCACCGCATATTTTGAAGCCCGCTTCGTCTCCCATGAGACAATTCCGGATCCGCTTGTATTTGGCACGACCAACATTACTTTTTCATGGGATGTTTTTGAATACGAACCGATTCCGATCTCTTTAGCGGAACTGGCTGCTCCGGAAACGATTACAATTTCCAGGAGCGACGTGTCAAGTTCTCATCGGTTTGACGTTGACGCAGGCACGCAAGTACAATTGCTTCATCCCGGCCATTTTGCATCGATTCCACATTATCCGGACAACACTTGGATTTCCAATGTGGGTATCGTTGACGGACAGCTTCGAGTTCAAACGCTTCAAGATATGTCAAGCATCTTTGGCGGAAGCGGTGTCGCACTTGCGCTTATCTGTCCGGATGGTGAGACCATACATCCTGCCGAAACGCTTTGGGCTTGGGCAGACGATGATTACAACCCGATTTCCATTGATGTGGCTTTTTCAGAAGACAACATGATGACAAGACACTCTCTTTCGGAGCATATATTTGACGTAAACATCAATCATTTGGCAGACTACACGCTGATTTTCTGGGGTGACGTTTCAGAAGGCGTCTATGGTTCATGGCAGATTGCAGTCAATACCGGAGACACGGCAAACCAAATCATCACCGTTACGGACGAAGTTCTCGTCATCGGCCATAACATTGAATTCCTGACGCTCAACCCTCTTGGTATGCAAGCAAGAGGTAGCTGGACAGAGCAGGCTGATACATGGCGCGGCGGCAGCGGTGAACACGGGGAGATTGTCGCTTATGTCGAAACAACCGATGGCAACATCAGGCTCATCAGCGGCGCAAGAGGTTATTCCTCAACATTCGCCAACAGATACTCCAATGAAATACTGGGCGGTACATTCGACCTGCACTGGGGCGCTGAATTTCCGTTGGACGTAAACGCCGTCACTGCCATCATCATAGAGGGTGTGCGTATCCCCATCCGCTAAATCAAATATCACCGACTCGAACATAACGTAAATAGCCATAAACACAAAGCGCCCGGATTTTTCCTCCCGGGCGCTTTTTATTTACACTTAAACTTTAAACAGGTCGGTACTCAAATATTTTTCCCCTCTGTCAGGGAATATCACCACAATGACACCTGAATCCAAATCTTTTGCGACTTCCAGAGCGGCCAGCATCGCCGCACCGCTGCTCATGCCTACAAAGATACCTTCTTCCGCAACGATTCTGCGCGCCATCTCAAACGCTTCTTCTGAATCGATCAAAATGCTGATATCGATTTTGCTCGGGTCATAAATTTCCGGCACGATCGCTTCTTCCATGCTTTTCAGTCCTTGTATGTAGTGGCCTTTGACAGGTTGCGCCTCTACGATTTTGATGTTCGGATTTTTTTCCTTAAGCCTCTTGCCTACACCCATCACTGTGCCTGACGTTCCAAGTGAAGAAACAAAATGGGTTATCTTCCCATCGGTCTGAGCCCATATTTCATCCGCTGTTGTGGCGTAGTGCGCCAATTTATTATATTCATTTGAAAACTGATTCGGGTTATAGTACTTGTCGGGGTTTTGCTCAAGCAGTTCCTGTGTTTTCATGATCGCGCCGTCCGTTCCCAGTGTCGGATCCGTTAATATGATTTCACCGCCAAACGCTTTGATGATTTTTTGACGTTCTACCGAAACTGCCGCGCTCATGACGATCGTAACTTTGTACCCTTTCACTCGTCCGATCATGGCAAGGCCTATGCCCGTATTCCCTGATGTCGCTTCAATGATGATTTTATCTTTTGTAAGCATGCCGTCTGCTTCCGCCTGTTCAATCATCTTCAACGCGATCCTGTCTTTGACGCTCCCTGTCGGATTAAATCCCTCCAGTTTCGCATAGATCGTAACGTTTGGGTTTTTGTTCATCTGGTTTATTTTTACGGTGGGGGTATTGCCAATTGTGTCAAGAATGTTATTATACATTTGTTGTTCCTTTCCGCTTCACTTTTCTTTATATTCTTACTCTTATAATTTATGTTTGTAAATGCTTTTTGACCGTCTTCTCTTATTTATTTACCCGATAAGCTCGATTTGAAACAAAAGTTAAAAAAGTAGCATTTAAAAAATAAGACTCCGAAAAAGCTTTTCATCGCTTTCGGAGCCTTGTTGCCGGTTCGCACTTAGAATCACATCACTTCACTGTGCCGCTTGTGCCTCTCAAATCAAGCTTTCCCTGAATTGCCATATCTTCGGCCTGTTCTTTCGTTACGTTCTGTCCGTTTGACAACACATACCCTGTCACCTTGCCATCGGATCTTATGAGCGTATGAATGGCCGCAACGCTCGGCATTTTCGTATTTCTCGCTGCGTCATCGCTATCAACCGGGATATATCCATGCTTTCCGTTGTCTCTTAAAAAACTCATTTCGCAAATCCTCCTGATTTTCTGATTTGCTTTTATTATCCCTTTTTTGCCTACACTTTATTCGCAATTTACATCCAAAGGAATTTAACCTGCCATGATGTAACACAAAATCACGATCTCCATATACTGCTGCATAGGGGAATGATTATGAATCCATGTGAATTAAACGCTCTGATCACATCCATTGCGAATTTTCTATATACATCGCTCTCCGAAAAGGAGTTCGCATTGGTGAATATTCTGGTTTCGGAATTGAGCAAATCCATGTTTTCGATGGAGCTTCTTCGAGCCGTATCAAAGAAGCACACGGAGTAAAGTTTCAGATTGCTCAGACGCAAAAAATTGTTGCATATTCGGAGGTCCTATATTATGATATTTACAGAAACAAATATCATAAGAGAGGGTGCTTTTTATGCATTTCATAGCACTTGCTGCCATCGTTGTGTTGGCAATTGTCATTTACAAACTCAAAAGCGACAAAGACAACCATATGTAATCATCAACTACATATGGCGTTCGTTGGTCTTGCTTACATTTAAATTGCAATACCGCTTTTTGCGGTTTTGCTTCTTTTTGTTTAACCGTCATGGTTTGAAATCTTTGACGCACATCCGAAACAAAGCAGCATCGGTTTGGCTGTCAGCTTCCGCAAATTGTGCGACACATTCATGAAACAAGCATTTGTACAATGCGCAAGGCCGAAAAGATGGCCGGTTTCGTGGCATGCTTCTTTATACAGGTTGTCTCCAAATCCGATGCGGGCAGATGAGACGACCGCACAGTTTTTCCAAGCAACCCCATACAAATAGTCATGTCCTGTATATGAGATATCCTCTGTGATCAGCCAAAGGACAAAAGGCATTTCAGCGCTGTTGTTATCTCCGAAAACAACGGTTTCGAAAAGTTCACGCAAGAGATAGAAAGCATCATACTGGCCTCGCGCAGTATCAAAAGATTGCTCCGTCGGTTCTTTGACGGTACCCAAGATCGTGGTTACATGAAAATGGGTTCTTAACGCTTGCGCCACATCACAAACGACATGCTCACAAGACTTTTGCCAGTATAAATAAACCGTCTTTTTCATCGCTGTCTCCATGTTACATCTTACCACCGGCCATGAGTTTGGCTTGACGGGTTTTGCGTAAAACAAGCGTGAATGCCGGAGCGGCGCATGCGCCTATGCCCAGCATCAGAAAACACGGCCCCCATCGGGTGGCATCCATGATGCCGACTCCGGGGTTTAACAGATCAAGTATTGTGCCGAAAGCAAGCGGGGCAAGTATGGTCATAAAGAAACCAACGGCTGATTGGATGCCAAGCGCAATGCCTCGAATATCCTCTGAAATCATATCCGTCAATCCGGCTTTGTAAATCGCCGAATCGCTGATGGCCCAAAACCCAATCCACATGCCGACGGCTACAACCATCCAGACCGGCATACCGAGCATGAATCCGAAAAAGAATTGCGGAATCAAACTGCACGACGCAGCGATGAGGATAGTCTTGGTTCTGCCGATTTTGTCAGCAACTGTTCCCATGATATAAACAGCCGGTGCCGCCAGAAGAATGATCAGCGCCGCCAGCATCCCGCCTGACGCCGCATTCATGCCGGCTTGTACCACGACCGCCGTCATAAACGGCCCTATCCAACCCCAATAGGCATGCAATTCCCACATATGTCCCATATAAGCCGACGTGATCAAGACAGGCCCGATGTAACCCCCTACCGGTGCCGGTTTGGCCGGAGCGCCTTCAAAGGATAGCCCGCTCTTACCGTCAAACTGTAAGCCGGACTCAGGCGGACATTCTTTAACAAAAACAAAAACCAGAAAAGCGCCCAGAAAAACCGGGATCGAAGTCGCAAGCATGCCTGTCTGCCACCCATAGACAGCCGCCAAAGGCGACGCGACAAAGTAGCCTCCGGCATGCGCTGCCGTCATGGCACCCGTATAGGCACCTACCGCCTTTCCACGTTCGGACGGCGGAAACCAGCCCGCCAAAAGGGACATCCCCGGAACATATATGGCACCTGCGGAAAGGCCGGTTAAGAGGCGAAATAACAATATCGACACGAGCCCTTGGGCAAAGAAAACGAAAAGCAGCGCAAAGACGCCGCAAAGAAGCGTTGCCCATGCGAGCACTTTCTTTGGTCCCACTTTATCGGCCAACCTGCCGGTAATCACAACGATGATCACATACCCCAATTGAAAGGCCGAAAGAATCAATCCGGTATCCGATGGCGTAAGTCCGAAGTCCGCAGAAATGTGCGTAACGACGGCAGAATAATTGTACCAAGGCAAGTAACCGAGAAAGATCGCAACCGACATGATCAAGAGAATCTTATTCTTCTTTTGCATTTGAAAACACACTTACAGCAACTGTCGTGCAAACTCCTTTGCTCCTGAAATGGCCGTTTCTGTTTGAAACGATGTAATGTCTGTCTCATGCCTGACCGAATATGTACCCATGTATTCCAACTTGGAATGCGCACACAAACGTTTTAGGCCGGTTTCAAACTGCTCAACCGCATCCGGGCCGTAACCGTGCGTGGCAATGACCGCAATCTTCTTGCCTTTCCACAGAGACCCTTTTTGTTTTCCGTAGTACTTATTTAGGCCGAAATGACGATCCAGCACCGCTTTCATCGGCGCGGTGCAGAAAAACGCATAGATCGGCGTAGCAAAAACAACGCAGTCGCTTTCGATAATCGCATCCATGATTTGCCCGACATCGTCATTCTGGACACAGCCATACCTGTCCACTACATTTTGGCAAGCATAACACCCGATGCATTGCTGAATATTTTTATCAGTTAACGTAATATAATTGATCTCACAATTGTTGTCTTTCATCTCTTGTACAAACGGTTTCAACAATTCCGCCGTATTTCCTCCAAGTCGTGGGCTACCCATTAAAATACAAACTTTCATCTCTCATATCTCCTTTTTTTCTTGGACGATTTTTAGAAGTTTACCCTTATCATTTTCAACTTGTTCGTCAATCACCATATCCATGAGGCGGTTTAACCACTTGCCTATGGCCGTACCCTGTGGCACACCGACAGCGATTAAATCCCTGCCATCCACAGCCAAATCTTTTAATGCAAAGCATTGCTGCTGCTCGATCACCTCATCGATTGTCGCAGTGATGCGATCCAACGCATCCATATCGCCTTGCCGGTATTGATCAGCTTTCGCCATGGCATCTGCTCTTTTCACTTCAATTAACTGCCGCAGTCTCACTTCCCCGATTCGGTTTAACCATCGTTTGATGGATTTGCTTTCCGGATGAAGCTCTACACCATGATACAAAATCAACTGCGTTACCGTCTCGATTGTATCGTTGTCGTATTTCAGCCTCTGCAAGATTTCTCTTGCCATCTCGGCACCGGCTTGCGCATGCCCGTAAAAATGTCCGCCGCGCTCATCCTCGTGATAACATTTTGGCTTTGCGATATCGTGAAACAACATCGTAAGCCTGATCACAACATCACTTGGCGCATAAGCAACACTCCTTAACGTATGCTGAAAAACATCGAAACAGTGATACGCAGTATTTTGATCAAATCCAACCATCGGTATCATTTCCGGTATGATTTCAGTCAAAACGGACGTATGCGTTCGCAGTACATCAAAAACGCCTTTTCCGACAATCAATTGATTCAATTCAACGGCAATGCGTTCAACCGCTATGTTTTGCAACAATTGTCTATTGCCGATACACGAATTGGAAGTGTTCTTTTCAATCGTGAACCCAAGCACAGCGGCAAACCGTAATGCTCTCATAATCCTCAGCGCATCCTCTTGAAACCGTTTGTCCGCGTCGCCAACGCAACGTATGATGCCGTCTTTTATATCTTCTTGCCCGCCAAAGAAATCGACAATGCCTGTTTTGGGGTTATACGCCATTGCGTTGATCGTAAAGTCCCTGCGTGCCAAATCCTCTTTCAAATCTTTTACAAATTCAACCGTATCAGGATGCCTATTGTCGGAATACGTACCATCTACGCGATAGGTCGTAATTTCAAATGGTTTATGGTCTAACACCAATGTGATCGTACCATGACGCAGCCCGGTTTCGATGATGCGCTGCCCCTCGAAACATTTCATCGTTTGTTCCGGCAATGCTTGTGTGCATATATCCCAGTCTTTTGGTTCCGTCTCTAAAACAGCGTCTCGAACGCAACCACCGGCAACATACGCCTCATATCCGCTTTCTTCAAGCCTGTTTATAATGTATTGAGCTTCGTCAGGGATTTTAATATTCACCGATTTATCCTTTTAGTTTCGCATGTATGTAGTCATACATCGGAGCAGTTAACGTGATGCCGAAATAACGGCTCACAATGTCATTGAAGTTGCTCGGAGTAAGCACTTCTTCGCTTTGCTGTTCACCCTTTGAATCAACAATCCTGAACATGTTATCACGAATGACATAACGCGCGTCAGGTGTCGGCAGCGTACACATCATGCGATTGAGAAACGCTGAATCGGGATGTGTTGAGGTAAAGAAGTTTGACAGCTCAAAGTCAGATTCATCTGCATATTGAAATCCGAATGCAACGCCACTTACAAAATTGTCGCCTACTTTACGTTCAACCAAGTAACCCATATTCGGCTCCGACACAATTCGATATGTTCTGCCGTACTGTTCCTGCTCGACACCAACTTCAAACTTAAGCGGCGCAATCCATCCGTTTCCGCCAAGCCCAACGTCCGCAAGCCATACCGTCCCGTCAATCGTAACCTCGATCAAGCGATGGGTCATGGAAAGCCTTGCCCCCTCTGCAGAAAACGGCCGACATAAGATTGCTCTGACACTGTAGCCCATTTCTTTTAAAAGTTCATGAAAAAGTTTATTGATCTCAAAACAATAACCGCCTCTGCGATTGGTAACAACTTTTTCAAAGATATCATCAAGATTCAATGTAAATGGCACCCGACAATAACAGTCGAAGTCTTCAAAGGGAACCGTAAAGGAATGACAGCTATGCAAGCGTATCAATTTCTCTGTCGGATCCTCTTCCCCGCATTGTGGAACAAATCCAATACGTTTCAAATATGCATCAATATTTAATGTACTCATTTTTTCCCTCTCCTCTTAGCGATTTCAGCAAACTCAACGTTCAACATCCGTACAGCCGCAAAGCGGCTGCTTCCTCTTTATTTAGTTATTATTACCTGTAAAGGCTTCTCTTGTCAAGGCATCAAATTAAATCAACGAAAAAACAAAAGCCCCTACAAGATCACTTGCAAAAGATATGATATAGATGATGGGAATGAGCGCAATCAGCAAACCAATCGCTACCGCAATTCTAAATTTCCACTTTTTCGTTTTATGCCTTGCGACACACATCCCCAAAAGCGCTCCGATTCCACCAAACGCTAAGGTGAAATAGATTAACGTGCTTTCACGTATGCGCCATTTGTTTTTTACTGCATTTCGCTTATCGACTATGTAAAGAAAGAAAGTTAAAATGTTTATGGCTACGAATAAGATAAAGCCCCATTTTAGAATATCAAAGTTAAGAAATAAATCCATAACGGCTTGCAATTGTCCATACCTCCGCAATTCAAATCAAAGGATACATAGTGGAAAAACAAATGCGAACCATTCTAGCAAAGAAAAGTTCGCATTTGTTTTTATTGGCGGAGGACATGGGACTCGAACCCACGGGGCTGTTACACCTTACTCGCTTTCCAGGCGAGCTCCTTAG
>Ga0131853_10027998_pt1 | contig 10101 bp, 9 predicted proteins | sample TergutLab28metaG_FD_92764 | JGI IMG/M metagenome (GOLD analysis project Ga0131853, IMG submission 92764) | Labiotermes labralis P1 segment gut microbial communities from Petit-Saut dam, French Guiana - Lab288 P1 (version 2) (version 2) | ecosystem: Host-associated > Arthropoda: Insects >... | reverse complement strand
CCGACCTCCGGGCGGCTACGTGCGGTAGTCCGCACTCGAACCATGTTACGTTTCCCGGTGCCAGTCGGTTATCGCCGACGCAACCGCCAGGAGGTCGGTTGCCTACCTATTGTGTGCCTATCCTATTGTGAAACTTGCAACCCCCCTGCCGCTGGGTTGTTATTCATAGTACAACCCGGTACAATTTGGGTCGTGTCCTTTTTTCCAACTGATCGTATTTACTAGAAGTCAAGCCTATGTTACAGTATTGCCAAATTCGTTTTGCGTTTGCCTTAACGCTGATTATTGTCGTTTCTGCTACCTCCGGTGCTGCGAACACTCCCGTCTTCAACATTGTTGCGGATAGTATTATCACGCCGGAACAACGGGCGTTGATTGAACAAGCCGTTCCGACGGAGGCGGTCGTCAAACCGAAAAGAGAGCGAAAATTATTGATTTTCGATCTCAACGTCGATCACGGCGGACACGCTTCCATTCCCTACGCGAACCTTGCGTTCATTCTCATGGGTCAAAAAACCGGTGCCTTTGAAGCCGTCGTTTCACACGATCCGCAAGTGTTTCAGCAAGATTCCCTGAAAATTTTCGATGCCATCTTGTTTAATAACAATGTCGGCAATCTTTTCACTGATCCTGTTCTACGGCAAAACATCGAAACTTTTGTCAGGCGCGGCGGCGGTTTGATGGGAATCCACGGCACGACAGCCGCGTTTCTGAATTGGAGCGGTCCCCAGACAGGGACTGATGATTGGCCCGAATTCGGTGAAATGATCGGTGGACGCGGAGCCGTTCACCGAGAACAGGACGAGAGAATTTTTGTCAAAGTCGAAGAGCCGTATCATCCGCTGACGCAATTTTTCCCGAGAGAGGGATTTGAATACCAAGATGAATTCTTTCGAGTCGGCGATCCGTACTCTCGGCACAAGCAACGTGTGCTTTTGAGCATCGATAAGGAAAGAACCGATCTCGACAGCGGGCGGTACGCGGGCAGGAAAGAGCGAGCCGACGAAGACTACGCTTTGGCTTGGGTCAAACAGTACGGATTAGGACGTACGTTTTACAGCACGTTCGGACACAGCCCCAAAGTTTTCTGGGACCCGATGATGCTCCAGTTTTACTTGGTAGCCACTCAATTCGTGCTTGGCGACCTTCATGCTCCGACCTTGCCGTCCGCGTATGTCAATGACACCATTCGCTCCCATGAGCGACTCGGCTGGAGGCTTGTCATGCCGGGTTGGACGTTTCACCGATTTACCCTGTTCGAGATGATCGATAAACTGGAGGGACTCGGTTTGCGGTATTGTGGCGGTTTGAGTTTTCAAAGAGTCGGCGGCGGTATCGACAAAAATCTTGATCCGGCGGTGCTCACTGATGAAGAAATCGCGGCGGTTGTCGAGAAGCTCAGGTCTGCGGGAATTCGCATGGTTTCCTATTATTACCACGAACTTCCCAGCGATGAGGACGCTTGCCGCAGGGTGTTCGAGTTCGCCGAAAAACTCGGAGTGGAGACCTTCCTTTCGGAACCACAGGTCGAAAGTCTCGCAATGATTAAGCGTCTCAGTGAAGAGTTTGGCATCAAGGTGGCGATCCACAATCACGACAGTCATGATTCACCGAACTTTTGGCATCCGGAGCAAGTGGTTGAACTCGCGAAAAGATACGGTCCGCAAATTGGTGTCTGCGGCGACTTGGGCTTCTGGATGCGGAACGGAATCGACCCGATTGATGCGGCACGAATTTTGGGAAACCACCTCATGGTTGTCCAAGTTCACGATCTTAACGAATTCACGCCAGCCGGTACCGATGTTCCGTGGGGCACAGGCGTTGGCAGGACTCGGGAGTTTTTCGAGGTGCTCCACAAACTCGGTGTCCGACCGCTTGATGTCGATGTCGAATACTCGTACAATTTCGATAATAACATTGAGGAAGTCCGAAAAAGCATTGAGTTTTTCAATGAACTTGTTAACGAACTCATTCGTGATCTGTAACCTCTTACCCTCTAATTACCTATGAACACACATTCGTCTATCACACGCCGGCATTTCTTGAAGGCATCGGTCTTGGGAGCGGTTGCGTCTCCCGTTTTGATACCCGGTACGGCTCTTGGGTTGAATCGCTCCGTTTCACCAAGTAATCGTATCACACTTGGTTTTGGTGGTATCGGTGCTATGAATCGCGGACTCCTTGCCCAGTCACTTCGATATGAAGATGTGCAAGTTCTTGCCGTTTCCGATCCAGACCAGTGGCGACGCTCTAATGCACAAGATGCCGTTGAAACTGCCTACGCTCAGCGTTGGCAGAGAGGGGAATTCAGGGGTTGTGCCGCTTATAGCGGATTTCACGAAATACTTGACCGTCCAGACATCGACGGGATAGTCCTGGCAATCGGCGAACAGTGGCATGGTCCCGCCGTGATCATGTCAGCCAGGGCGGGAAAAGACATTTACGTGGAAAAGCCGAATTCCTACACCGTCCGCGAAGCACTCCTCCAAATTGACGTAGTCCGGCGGCATGGGGTCATCTGCCAAGTTGGTTATCAACAGCGAAGTTGGGCGAATTTTGAATTCGCTTGCCGCTTGGTTCGAGAAGGAGCACTCGGCAAAATCAGTAGGGTTTACACGATTCACCATGATCCTTCCGTCGAAATTGACCTTCCGGTGGAGCCGACCCCGCCGACGCTAGACTGGGATACTTGGCTCGGTCCTGCTCCATGGCGACCTTTCAATCATCGGCTGCACCATGTAGGAAATCCGCTCCATGTAGTGCCGTGGTCGTTTGCCAAAGGCATCGGACTCGGCGGTATCGGAAGTGGTAGTTCGCACGCATTCGATGTCGTTCACTGGGCACTCGGTCTTGATACGAGCGGACCCTTGGAAATCATTCCGCCGCCGCACGCGGGATGCCCATACATTACGTTCAAGTATGCAGGCGACATCACGCTGCAAATTGTGCATGGGCGGCTGAATCCCACTTATCATGAGATCCCCCAAGGATTCGATCCCATCACGAGCGTTCAGGCGTTTGGTGCTGTGTTCGTCGGCGAAAACGGGTGGATTCACGTCGGTCGTCAGGGGTATTTGAAAAGTTACCCTGCTGAAATCGCCAAAGACCGCCCCAGTCGTTTTGAAGGACATGGCGACCACGTCCGCGATTGGCTTGATTGTATACGATTACGAAAACGTCCCAAGTGCGACGTGGCAATCGGGAGTCATTCGTCGATTGACCCCATTCTCGGTTGCATCGCCTATTGGCTCGACCGCCCACTGAAGTGGGATCCTGACAAATACGAATTTATCGGCGACGACGAAGCAAACCGCCTTCGAAGCCGCGCGATTCGGGAACCGTGGGTGATATGAAAGATAAGGCGCGGCGCGGTGGAGAGGGCAATCCGGCGCTACTAAGGGCACACCATCCGGTCTGTTGTCGGAAGAGTTTTTGAAGACGCTGAAATGATGAGATGTACAAACCTGAAACAAATCGGATGCTTGATATTGGCAACAGCCTTGCTGGTTGGCGTGAACGGTTGTGATAGAGGGCAAAGTTCGATAGGTGGTGCGCCTTTCGAGGTTGATGGTGTGCGATATTTTGTGCATTGGGAAGTCGGTATGTGTTGTGGCAATGTTGAGTGGTCGTTCTTGACGCTTCATCTTGATGACCATCCAGATCGCGATTTGGGATATTATCCATACCGCTATGCATTCTTTGAGACGAAGAAGACTAGCGGCAGATGGATTACTACAGCATGGGTTACTACAACAACAGAAATGCTCTACTTCGTGCGAGATGCGAAAATCGTTTTTGAGAAAGAATATAGTGAATTGGGCATTGACGCTTCACGACTGGGCGGCAGTGCTCACGAAATACTCGAATATCTGTTACCGATACTCGAACCCCTAATCCGCGAGAACGTACAACCGCAGGAACCCGAAATGGAGAAACAAATAATATAGAGTTGAGAGAGTAGTATTCTGCCTCCCGACTTTTCACCCTCAATTACCCCCCAACCACACTTTACCATTATGAAACGAACATTATTAACATTGTCCTTACTCGTCTTATCGGCAACAGTGGTGTTGGCACAGGACGAAGCCGCGAGATTGGCGGCAATTTTACAGGACCCGAACGCTTCCCTTCATGCAAAAACGCTCGCCTGCCAGCAAGCGGCGCGGACTGGCACCAGAGAATCGGTGCCTCCACTGGCAGCCGTGTTGCTTGATGAATCGCTTTCGCATCCGGCACGAATCGCCTTACAGCAGATTCCCGGTCCCGAAGCGACACAAGCACTTTGCGACGCACTTTCAAACGCCGAAGGGAACATACTGATCGGAATCATTGGAACGATTGGAGAACGAGGTGACCCAATGGCAGTGTCTCACCTCGAAGCATTTCTGACCGCAGAAGAGCCGCAAGTTGTTCATGCCACGGCGATTGCCCTGGGAAAAATCGGCTCCGCCGAGGCTCTGACCGCTCTGCAAAAGCGTTTCGCCAATGCTCATTCAGACAGTGCCGACATTGCCCAGAAAGCCTTGCTTGTCGATGGCTTGTTTGCTAGTGCGGAGCATTTAACCGCAAACGGCAAGACTGCGGAAGCGGCAGCCGTTTATCGGCAGGTCCAAGAGCAAAAGGATTTACCGATCACAGCCCGTCAGGGAGCAATTATCGGACTCTTGTTGACTCTCGGACCAGCAACAAATAGGGAGATCGAACAAAATGTTGTTGATCCAGACGACGGAGTCTTTTTGGCGATGCTGAAAGCGGCTCGCAATTTGCAATCGTGGGAATCGACACCCGTATTATTGGAAGCACTGCCGAAACTGGATATAGACCGTCAAACACTTTTGCTGGACTTGCTGGATTGCCGGGGGGATGCTGTAGCAGGACCTGCCGTGTTGGCAATGGCGAGAAACGACAATAGCCCTGCACAATCGGCAGCAGTTCGTGCGTTGGCAGGACATCCGAGTAACGAAGCGATTGAATTTCTGCTCTCGGCGGCAACCGGCGACAATGGCACTCTTGCAATGGCAGCCGCCGATGCGTTGGCTCGAATGCAATCGCCGGGATTAGAACAAAAAATCATCGAACAGCTCAAACAAACTGAAGGAGCATCAAGTATCCCGCTTGTCCAAGTTTGCCGTCTTCGAAAAATCGGCGAAGCGACACCAGTTCTACTGCCGCTTCTTGCCAGCACGGATGACAATGTTCGCCTTGCAGTGATCCAGGCTCTTGGCAACACGGTGTCGGGAGAAAATATCGAGGTACTGGTCGAACAACTCTTGAGGGTGAATTCTGAAGCAGAATTTCAAGCGATACAGAGTTCACTTCGTGTCGTTTGTCATCGCGTGGTTGATCCCGATGCCGTTGCCACAAAATTGGTTACCTTTTATCAAGGGGCATCATTACAGGTTCAGTGTGCGTTGATCGAACTTGCCGGTGCATTGGGCGGCAGAGTTGCGATTAATGCTGTTCAACGCGCACTTGCCAACAACCCTGCGGAAGAAATTCTGGACACGGCAACCCGGGTACTTGGTGAATGGCCCAATCCAGAGGCGGCACCGGTGCTTTTGAACGTCATGCAATCTCAGATCGATGATCGGTACAAAATCCGGGCACTTCGCGGCTACATTCGCATCGTGCGTCAAATGGATGTCTCCAATGATCATCGATTCTATATGTCTATGCAGGCACTTGCTCTCGCTCAGCGGGACGAGGAAAAACTGCTCCTTGTCGATGCATTTGGGCGAATTCCGACACTTGCATCGCTGAACAAACTGTCGGAATTCCTGGATCAACCAACTTTCGCGGAACCAGCCGCAACTTCATCGGTCGCTGTCGGAAGAGCGATCAGAACGCAAAGCCCAAATGAAGTCGCGGCAGTGATGCGTAAAGTTCTTGAAATCACCCAAAACGCCGAAACCCGACGGCTGGCAGGAGAGTTGTTGCGATAGACAGTCGTCTCGGAAAAAACCATTTGAGTCTTTGAACCCCGGACTGCGACTTGGGACTACTGCCTCGTCAAAACTAACATTGTCGATAAAAACCGGGAACGCAACGGAGTGACCGGATCAACCGTGAGGGCAATCCGGTCGCTCCACGTTGGTGCGCTCACGGCTTCCTGTCTATCCGCAATTTTGGAATTGACAGGATGCCAGAGCGTTCCACGCCATCAAGTGGTCTTTTGCAAAACGACCAGTTTTTGACGAAGTACGGTATACCATCAATGCATTTCCCGACCGCCAGTGATATTGATCGCTTGTCCCGTCATGTAGGCAGCACGATCACTCGCCAGAAAACAGGTAACATCGACGACATTCTTGACCGTTGCTAATCGTCCCATCGGGATTTTTGCAGTGAAGATTTTGAGGACATCTTCGTGCGACATACTCATGCTGTTGACATAATCGGCGGTAACGCCATCCCACATCACCGTCCCTTCGGTGGCTCCGGGACAGACGCAGTTGACCCGAATATTCTGCTTTGCGACTTCGTGGGCAAGAGCCTGTGTGAGCGTGATGATTGCCCCCTTTGACGCACTGTACGCACTCATCAGAGCGGAACCCGTCTTGCCGGACTTGCTCGAAAAATTGACGATAGAACCGCGTCCTTGTGCCTTCATAATTGGCATCACCTCCTTGATGAACAGAAATGTTCCCTTGCAGTTGACGGCGAAGACAAAATCCCATGTCTCTTCGGAAATCTCTTCGATTTTTCCCCCTTGTCCCGTGATGCCAGCGACGTTGAAGAGCAGGTCGATGTTCTGCCCGAAGACCTGCTGGCACTTTTGGACAACAGCGGCAACTTGGTCGGCTTTCGTACAATCGGCAGACAGTCCTTTGCATTTTTCGCCCAGTTCAGCAACGACGGCATCCAATTTCGATTGATCCAAGTCGGTGATAAAAACTTGCCCGCCTTCTTCCACGATTCGTCGGGCAATTTCCTTGCCAATCGATCCTGTTGCGCCCGTTACTAATGCGGTTTGATTTGCAAATTCCATGAGTTTGAAAAATCGATGAGAGTGATATGTTGTTTTACCAGATGCCGTCTATTGTATAGGAGCGTGAAAGCAATTGCAATGAGCGGGGGGGTGCAAGCCTCGTGAGCGGGGAACACAGACCGGAGCCTCATTTTGAATAAAAAGTCCGCACATCAAGCCCGGTCAGTTGTCGTACTGTTGCGGAAATGTCATCAAGTTGACGATTTTCAAGGGGCGTTGCCCAGTTTTCCGGTGTGTTTCGTGCGACTGTGTAAATCTGTACGTATGATACTTTGTCCAATTCTTTCAGACGTTCCGCATAGTGCCGCACCTCGTCGGCACTGGGTCCCTTGCCGTACAGTGCCAAAAAGCAGGTTTGAATGACCACCGGCAAGTCCTGCGTGAAGTGGATCAAATTGCTGCGTATCGTTTGGAAAGGAACAGTCGATCTTGAAATGGTCTGATAGAATTCCGGCGTACCGGCATCAAGTTTTGCCCAGATTTCGCCGTTATTTTGGAGCATCACTTCGAGTGCCGCACGAACCGGCACACGGTATAATGCCGAAGCATTGGTAATCAGCACGATTTTGACAGAATCGGCACAAAGTTCCTTGCGGATGTCCGCCACGAGCCGGACAGTCTCTGCAAACTGCGGCGAGAGCGTGGGTTCGCCATCCCCGCTGAATGCGATGTCCTTCAAAACGCGTTTTTCCGGCGGTATGTGTGCAAAGACCGTTTGCTCAAAGAGCGTACCATCATTGACGGAACCAACGAGTTGCCGGAGTTCCCTTTCGAGATGAACCATCGGAACGAGGGGGGGACCGGCTTGCGATTTGTCTGCTGCCAGGATTTGGCAATAAACGCAGGAAAAATTGCAAAGTTTCGACGGACTCAAATTGACTCCCAGCGAAAGTCCATCAGCACGTCGGCTAATGACGGGATAAACATACTGTAATGTCCCGAATCGGCGGGGATGATGCAACGTGAGCGACATAATCTGCGAGAGTCTAGCCGAAAGATTGAAAGCGTCAAGCATAGGTAGCCGGTAGAACTGCAAAGTTATTTTTCCGTCACCCCCGCGCAGGCGGGGGGCTAGATGCCTGTTGTTAAAGTCTTTACGTCTGGATTCCCGCCTTCGCGGGAATGACGGTGTTTTGGGGATTGCGCTGTGCTATATCCCCGGCTCTATTTCTTCCGTTGCTTCTGTTGTCTCTTCTTCAACGTCATCGGGCGGTTCTGTTGTCTGAAGCGGCGATAAGGAATCTATGAACCTTACTGAACCATCCAAGTATGCTACCACTGATCTTCTGGTTGCGTGGTAACTGCCCACTCTGGCACCCCGATTGAGTTCTTCCAGCGTAACATCCGCCGTTGGATCCATCCAGTTGAACGCTTCTCTAACCTCCACGAGTGCCAACGTGTTGCTTGTTCCCTGGGGGAAGTCCTGCCATCTCAAGCCGAGAACGCTTCCTGCCTCCTGTGCTGGAACCAAACTCCAACCTGCGATTGCCGAATAGGTGCAATCTCGGCGAGGATCGCCCGGATGATTCGGACACCTGAAAATCCAAGGCATCTGGTCGTGAAATTGCCGATTGTGGTCGCTGTCCCACGGTTCGTCCAAACGTATTTGGCTGTACAGATGTTGCTGTTCAATGAAGGGCAAAATCAGCACCCGCCAACTGTGAAGCGGGTTGCCTTCCTCGTCCACCGTGTGGAGGGGCGGCAACGCACCATACGTGTCGTGATAATTGTGGAGAGCAATAGCGATTTTTCTTAGGTGACTGCCGCACTGCATTCTGCTTGCCGCTTCCCTTGCCGCAAAAATGGCAGGGAGTGCCAATGCGAGCACCATAAGAACAAACATCAGTGCAGCGATGCCGACGCTGATGACCACTATGATAATGGCTTTTTTGTTATTGCGTCTGATGGTATTGTGTCTGATGGGCATTGCCATCGGCTCGACGGGCGTGCCGCAATAGACGCAAAATGCCGCCGCTTCTCTTAACTCTTTCCCGCACTGTGAGCAATACATTTCTCGCTACCGTTGGTGTGAATGATGTAAAATGATGGAAGCAGTCTATCCGAACGGGAACGAGTTGTCAATGCACTTGCGGATTTTTCAGCATGTCGCGGGGCTTTTTGTTACGCTGGCTGTTCCAGCGGTCGATCCCCAAATTTGGCAGCACCAATCGCCATTTGTATTTCAAGAGGGTCCAGGACATAACACCGATACCGGGCATTCGGAGCATGAATAATGATGCCCAGACTGAATAGCCAGTCAAGCGTACTGATGCTTGCGATCTCGTCGTAGGTCAATTGAAAGCGATACGTCCTATTAGTAATGTCGTGAAACATTCCGCGACCTATTCCGGCAATTCCCTTTTCATAAACTGTAATCTCTGTTTTGGCAATGCTCCTCACGTCAGATACTGTAGCGATGATTGAAACAAAAGCAACCACTATGCCAAGCCAAAACACAAAAGTAGCATACCAAGCAAGTTCATCCGCTCTGTCGTCATGGCGTTGCACCCGTTCCACGACTTGGTGCTGTACCCGTTCCTCGAGTCCGGGTCGATCTCGTATTCTGTCGGCTTGTGCTCGTTGTGCGTCACTGTCTCTTTGCAAGTCATGTGATATGAAGCAGAGCAAACCCACACAGAGTACGGCAGCCAACGGTGTCGCTATCCAATTTACGTAAATCGCACGGTTTCCTCTTCCATTGCCCGATGCCAAAACCTTGCCAAATGGATGATCCATGACTGGCAGTTTAGCAGGGATTGATTGGGATTGCAATAGGGGCAGGCAACCTGCAAGTTTTACTTCGTCATCGGAAAATATGCTATGAAAACAGCATTGAGGAAAAGAAAATTCTATATTGGGGCGTGAACTTGTCAGGAAAATCGTCAGTACCGATTGACGATTTCACTACCGCCGATCCGTCTGGAATAGAATTGACGAAGAATCGGCTGAAAACCCTAGAAAAAAAGAGTGAAACGGTAGCCCATTTTCAATACACTATTCCTTCAAAAAGCCATACTCATAAACTTTCGGAACAATTTTTTCCGCCAACGTCTTCAATGCCGTGCGCAATTCTGCAATGAGACCATTGTACGTTTCATCAACAGATTTATTGT
>Ga0131853_10027997_pt1 | contig 10101 bp, 4 predicted proteins | sample TergutLab28metaG_FD_92764 | JGI IMG/M metagenome (GOLD analysis project Ga0131853, IMG submission 92764) | Labiotermes labralis P1 segment gut microbial communities from Petit-Saut dam, French Guiana - Lab288 P1 (version 2) (version 2) | ecosystem: Host-associated > Arthropoda: Insects >... | reverse complement strand
GCACACACACACACACACACACACACACACACACACACTCACGCACACACATTGAGATGTCTGTAATCAAATTTAATTATTAACCTTTCAAAGACGAAACTTTTCCGTGTTATATAAGGACTGTGCCCACCGCGCAGTAAACATTCTCCACCTCGGTTATAAAACCCAATCTCGTAATGTTACATAAAGCAAAATTTGCTGTTTGTTCCGACATCCATACAAAACACACAAATTCCATGTGATCACAATGTAGAATTTTTGAATGTCAAACCTTGTGATATGTAAAGTTACCGGTAGGCTTTAAAAGGTTAATGCGGTACCACATTCTTTTTTTTTAACAATCTGAAAGTAATGGTGAAGTAACCCTAACAGGACGTAGTCCTTGTTTCTTGCAGTGCATTATCATCCGCGTGTGGGATATGCAGTTGGCCTGTTCTGTTATTGTTTACGTTATTTATTACATATATTGAAGCCCAGTTTAGATGTGATGATTTAAGTACGTGCAGTAACGAAACAGGCAGTGTACGTATAAGATAACATTGAGGCGCGTTCGCGTAACCATTGTTGCCGTGGAAGAGCAGTAAGTATTAAATATTATGAGTGTGTGTCTGTTATCGCCTTAAATTTTATATTCGTGCTTCCGTGCATCGTGATTCTAGGTTGAAGAAATCCAACGAGATGCAACAGTATGCAGATATTTATTTACTGCTAAATTACTCTACATGTTTCGGGCGTCCATCGCGCCCATCATCAGGAGTACATAAAACTGTAGGTGCAGCCTCTGGTACAGATCATACTATCTGGGGAGCAAGCTTCCTCAAACGTGACCAAATAAGGACTGATTTGGGACCGTCTCTGGGCTGCAACTACAGTTTTATATACTCCTGATGATGGGCGCGAAGGACGCCCGAAACATGTAGAGTAATTTAGCAGTAAATAAATATCTGCATACTGTTGCATCTCGTTTGATTTCTTGAACCTATTATTGCCTTTGTTATTCGGAATGCAAATTTCATCTTTCCTGCGTCGTATTATTTGTCATCTGTGACCTATCTGGCTCGACCATATTTTTCCACTTTTATCTTATAAACGAAACGATTTTTTTTAAAAAAAACTTACTGAATATGAAATGTGTGTTTTGATTTTCTCTACAACGCCTCACTGAAATATTTCTCATTCTAAGAAGAATTCAGCGAGGCATTGTAATATATGTACAGCGATCTTCATGTAAAGTACCCGTTATACTTGTCAGATTTTAATGAAACTTGATTTTTCTCGATAGATTTTCGAAAAATTCTCAAATATCAAATTTCATGAAAATCCGTCCATTGAGAGCCCACTTATTCCATGCGGACGTACACGGACGGACGGACGGACAGACAGACATGACGACACTAATAGTCGCTTTTCGCAATTTTGCGAACGTGTTTAAAGAGTGATAGACGTGTTAATTGGCAGTTAACATTTCCCTTGGGTCATGAGTCTTGTTGCTAAGCTGTGTTATTTCTGCTCGTGACATGCCGTGCGTCAGCTGAATGATAGTAACAGTACAGCAAGTGTCATCAGGTCTCTGGACATGCTGCTAAGAGATGGTCCAGTGCAAGTGGCGTCCAACTTATCAGCATGCTGCTAAGTGAAGCAAGTGCCATTCCGGCTCTCTCAATGCATTGGTAAGTGGCATCCAGTAGCTCATCTGCTGCTAAGTGATGCTTAAGTATGCAGAGTAAACGAATGTGAACCTGAGGCAACTCTTGCGTTGCGATGCGATTACTTTAGGCGGATTTTGTCTCATACTTTACTTAATGATTTAAACCAGGGGTGACCAACACGTGGCTCGCGGGCAACATGTTGCCTGCGCCATTTATTTTGTCCGTCTGGATACTGGAAATGAGAAAACATCTTTCAAACCTTCCTCTGGCAACGCTGAAGCAACTGTGAGAACTCATGAGCTGTTTGTTTATGTATGGAGACACACATTATGTTACTCATTCGTTTTATACAAATGCGCTAAAATTAGCGACACTCTAGCTGCGTTGTGAATTACGTTTTTTTAATTTATTTTTCCTATTATGATCAGTATATTGTATTGCGCATACACTTAGGAATTTCTTATTGCGTGTATTGAATTTCATGTTGCTTGCATGCAGACCATATTTTGGAAGTTGCCCGCACGTGTAATGCTGGGCAGGCGTGATTTAGACTGAGAAAACACAAAAGAATATTCCTTTCAAAAGTACAATAATCCGTAGCACGGCTATATAATTTGAGCTTGCTGTTCCCTGACACCCCCCCCCCTCCTTCCGGCTCCATCAGAAGGGATTACACAGCTTGTTACGAGAGACCTGGGCAGCATCTTGTGCTTCAGGCTGTACATGAGTGACTCTGAAGAGCATGGCTGATTGTGTTGTAGCGCGTTCGCGTAGTCGCTAAAACTCCTATTAGCTTCGTCATATCCGTCTGTTCGCATGTATGAGCACCGCTGCAGCTGGACAGATTTGATATTGAGAACTTTTACGAAAATCTGTCGAGGAACCCCAAATTTGATTAATGTCGGCCAACAGTGCCGGGCACTTTGCATGAAGACATAAGACATAAATTCGCTATAAAACATTTTTATGCAACATTCAGTATCTTTATATAGTTGACAGTGATATGTAACGCAGCGTCACACACAGCGTATTGTTGCTTTTCTATTACAACAGTGGTTGCTCGAACGCGCCATTGTTACGTTGTACGTGCATTGCCTGCCTGCCCGCCCTGTGTGAACTGCCTTGCGACTGCAACTTGTGGTTTTGCCAGGCATAAACCCACTGACTGAGAACACAGCTCTTACTGAGAATGTATCCAAATTGTTATCCCGTAGGAGCTCCATGTTCGCGATATAGTGGCATCTGAATAGTAAAAGCTGTGCATATGCAAGTTAGGAGATTCTCGTAGCGGTGCTGATGGTGCTGACGAAGATTGAAGGCTTTTGTAATGTGGCGCTGTGCCAATTAGTGCATATTGACCAATGCTTTGGAGGAGCTTGCAGCCTCCATCTTCAGCGCCCGTATAATCCAAGAAAATTAGTACATTTATGTGTTTCGTATTTATACGCAGAATAAACAGCGATTACTTTTAACGAGTCACTTCTTTTATTCCAAATAAATGCACATAATGTGTTGAATACATATATTTATTTAACATATTATGTACTGTATTATATAGTTTATAATTACACACATTATGTAAATTTATTTATTTAACATATTATGCACGTTTAGTTGGGATGAAAGAAGTGATTGACTGCAGGAATGCACGGTGTGGAAAGCTTTACAATAACGATTACTTTTGTTAACAATATTAGGCCTAATCTGTTGGTCTGTGTAACTGAGATGCTGCTTGTTTGGTGTGAGTTAGAAATTGAATTTTTGTATATTTTTATCACAGTATATTTCCTGATTTTATGGGTTAATGCCTATTTTAGAGCCTTTCGCATTCCTGCGATGCGCCTAGTAATCACGGTGTCCGTCCATCCGTACACAGAACCTATAATAGCTCGAGAACCGCCGGACGGTACGTCGTCATATTTGGTATTATAGAATTATACGAACTGCTGTCGAGCCTTGTGATTTTGTGATTAGCTAGGAAAATTTTAAGGACTATTTTTTCTTAAAGACTTACTGTATTTCTGTACAAGTGAGCATTCGCCTCCACATAACTGACATTCTTTCAATTCCTAACACGCTTTGGATCCATATTTAATTTAAAATAATTCCAGTTACTCCCTATGCCACCGTTATCGTTGTTCCGTACATGTAGATCCTTTGTGTCCAGATAGCTGTGTTTTCACCGTATTCTTTGGAAATCTATTAGTCGATCATAGTAGGAACTGTGTATTGATTGTAGCGCTGTTGCTAGGATTTGTGGGTAGTTTAGTCAGCAACGATTATCGTGTAGATTATATGTAAGTATTTTCGTAATTTGGCATTACACAAACTGAGATGCGCGTAATGTTATTACGTATTCCCTAATGTTCAGATTATTTTAGACGTGTCTGATACGTCCTGCATCTGCTCGTGAGAGGCCAGCCATTCTTCGTCATCATATGATGTGAGCTGTAACACATCATTATATATAAATGCTTGTAAGCAATCAGTCAGTTTGTACTAGGTAATTATACAGTATGGACCAATTTTGAATTCGTGTTTGCTTATTACACTTTCAAAAGGTTAGATGGCTCGTATCGCGTATCGGTTTTCATGGATGGAAACCTGCATATTCACTTTCAGGTGGCCTCGGATGTTAGTGTGTGTGACGTACTCTCCTCCCCTTGGCCAATGACCGCATAGAGTTTGGCGTCACGTGATAAAGACGGCCATCACGCCCGTTTATCCTCAAGGCGGAGTCAGAACACGCGAGTTCACGAACATTCTGACGCCTGTCCACCTGCTTTTTCGTTTGAAGCCCCATGGACTGTAAACGTTAAAGCGCATTTAGGGTTTGGTCAAATATTTCATAATTTAGGACGGATTGAATGCGATGAGTTTAGGTCATTCGGATCAAGTGGTCATTTTCTTCTAGCCCGGAGATCGAACCACAACTTCCCACAGATCAGGTACGTTTAATTCTTAATTTGAGACGTCTTATCGTGAACTGAGCTGGGAAATTGTGTTTAGGGCTTACATCTAGATAGCGAATGTATTTGTGTTTCAAATTACAAACGACTGTCATCAGGAGTCATTTGAGTCAGGCGCACCTGAACAGGTGGAAGATTGTAAAGGTTGTCGCCAGTCCAAGACCCTGATGAGTGAACCTCTGCTGAACAGAACATAAACTTAAAGTGTCTGTGGAGCTGTTAGCAGGCTGCCCAACCCTTAGAACCCGTGTGTTTAAACTCGGGCCCACACTTCGGCAGGACTGCCGACTGTGCAGGGACGAAAAAGAAGAAATTGTACATGTTGTGAGTCATTGTCCGGTACTGGCTTGCGAAAGATACAGAACCTTGGGTCATACGTTCTTGACCCCCAAAGATCTAGAAAACATGAGGGTGAATGGCCTAATAAGCCTGGTAGCCACTGCCAGGCTTTGCATGGTACTTTAACCCCATTTTAAAATATGGAGGGGACACAATGGAACTATAAAGATGTACGTGTCATTAGGGACCGTAAAGGAACCACTCGCACTTTTTCTACTACTGCTATTGCTGCTACACTCGACTGAAGTTCTCTGTCCGGGTTCAGCAGATTTGACGTATTGTTTTGTGGAGACACAATAATTCAGGTTTCGTCCCATTCTATACTTCGTTTGACATGCCTATTTAGTCATCTTTATATTTTCTTCATTCTGTTATATAAAAACTCTCAGTTTCGTTCCGTACTATATTCCTAACCTTGTTACGGACCCATCCAAAGTATAATGCATAAAGCAATTTCGCCTTTATTTGCCACGCATCTAATTACTCATGCAAAAGTCTAATGCATGAAACGATCTATTTGGTATTTCAAATAGGTATCAAAATTGGGCGCCATGGTGGTAAAGTGTCCAATATTAAATATGTGTTTAACAACAATTTAATCTTATTTATTTATTGACGATTTACGTAATGGCGATGTCACCAACTTGGGGCTACATTTATTCGTGACATTTTAATTTCTCACTACAACAGCTTTGAAGATTGCGTCATCCGGTATGTGACGTCATGCAGTCAGGTGCAAGTATCCTGACATTTTAGAGGGTCCTGCTGCTTCCACCATTAGCATGGTCGCAGAAGGACCCCGTGAAACATCTGTGTACTTGTGGCCTGTAATGTGTCACATGCATTCCGTTACTGCAACAAGAAATTAAGTGCGACGGCTGGGAGGTTAGGTGTACTGCTGTTATTTACGTCGTTTGTGAATTGTATACAAAGAGACATGACGAAGGTAATATGGACACAGCTGCAATAATTTTGATTTTGATCACAGCTGTGTTACTTATTTCAGTGAACTTTTAAGAAAACTCCAGTAGGAGAACAGGCCGGTTATTTCTTAGTCAACAATAAAGTGAGCTTATACAATTGTGTCCCACAGGCTGCACGTGTCGATGAGGAGCTTGGAAGTATTGTTTAGGCTGATAAAGTATAGATAAAATCCACATGAGTTTGATGTTTCATGCCGCCAGGTGCGGAACAGGTTCAGTTATGTCTGCAGTAATGAACAAAAGTCATTAATTTAAGCATACCAGAGCCTCACTTCAGTAACTGAGTGTTTGTTACCAGTGTTACAGTTTTCGTAGCTTCTATCCTACATAAATTATGTTTAAAAGCTTATAAACATAATTTTGTCGACATCTTTCAGCTTAGAAACAAATTTTCTGTATTAATAATTTCGCGCTTATAAAACGAAAACATGCCTACTTTCATTGATTGTTAGAAGTTAGCCTTTCTAGAGTTGAGAAATCTTTCATCTTGCAGCATGTATTTGTTCGGCAAATATCACGTAGAAGATAGCTTACTTTTGGTCGTGCATTTAACTTGCACATAGCGCACTGACAACGTTGGTTTATCGGGTTGGCCCCTCTGGGAGATAGATCGAAACTAGTTGTTAGAAGTGAAGCAACAACCTTCGTAAGTGTCGTGGTGTGCCCTTACATGGACATCTGCACCTGAATTGCTGTTCTTACTAAGTAGGTCGTTTATACGGCCTGTGTAATGCATAAGGAGAAGCTGTTTTGATTGAATGCTGCTGCTGTAAAACGCACCCTCGCAATTATGATGTAGTTTTAGCAGCAACAAAGTACGAGCCATTTTTTGTGGCTTTTACCGTCTTCATGGGTATTGGTTTCTCCATAGTTTCATTGGTCGACTTAAGAAAACAGATTTGGCCTTGGCAGCGTGGTTAGGGTCTCATGTCTGCAGGGTAACATTGCGGTGAAGACATATAGGCATATATCCTATCAAAAACATTAGCCTCTTTCACTACGTCTATTACTTTCCACAGGTCGCCATTTGTTACGTGTTTATATCAAGCCTGAAGTTAAATTTATGCAGAACTCTAAGCAGATGCAACACAACAGAAAATACTAGCATTAACTCGCAAGCACAATATACAACTGCAGTTCTGCCACATGAATTTTTATGTGGTACACATCAGTTACTGGCCATAAACTTCTAACAATCTGATTTCACCCTGTGTCACAGCTTCCGGGGTCAACCTCGACAACAGTGTGTTTCTTGTGCCGTTTGGAATGTGTTTGCACATTAATTTGGGAACGCGTGTATCGTTCAGTCGTAATAAATGCCGCATCCGCTTACGTCTGTAATCCACAATCATTTTATTAATGTTGTATATATTTAATGCTTCTCTTATTATTTGACTTATTTTATGGACATATATAGCCTGTTTTATAGTTTCATATAGAAAACAACAGAAAGTTTTTAGAATTGAGCATTCTAGTAGCGATCTAACAAAGAAACAAACGAACAACTGAACTCAGTCAAACAGAGTCGTGTTTTGGAATACTGACAGCTGTTATTTTAATGTAAGAAATATAAATTTATATAAATATTTAATTGCATTGCATTGTGTTCAAATATGAAATAAAGAAAAAGCAATAACTATCGAACACAACTTTATAATACTTTCATAGAACTACATTTTTCGACACTATGGGGTTGAAACATGTAGCTTTTACTTGTATTCCATATTTATATTATTCAGAGCTTCACAATTAATTAAATATGTTTTAATGGTTATTACAATGGAAGTTGGCTTGAAGTAAAGTATTTTAATTTTTATGATATGAGATCCAGTCTAAATATAATCCTTCTCCTGTAGTATTTCAGGTATTTGGAAACTAACAGAGGGAATTACAGCGGTTTCAATTTAGTAATTACGTCGACATATTTATATTCATTTTGAAGCACCTCCGTCGGTGTGTAGCTTCTCCCTGCTCCCCTTTTTAGGGGCGTTCGCAAAATTGCGAATAGCGACTATTAGCTTCATCATGTTTGTCCGTCCGTCCGTCCGCATGGAACAAGTCGTCTTCCATTGGACGGATCGTGGAAGCTGATATTCGAGTGTTTTTCGAAAAACTGTCGAGAAAATACAGGTGCCATTAAAATGTGACAAGAGTAACGGGTACTTTACATGAAAAATACACATTTTTTTATTACATTTCGCTCAGTTCTTCTTAGAATGATAAGTGTTCCAGACAAAAGTCGCAGAGAAAATCAAAACACATATTTTATGTTGTCCTCCCCCCCCCCCAGAAAATTATGCCGTTTATGAGATAATGTGGAAGAATATTGTAGAGCCGAAGAGGCCACAGATGGGAATATGTCGTACGTGCATTGCATGCTGGATACCTAAGGCTACAGACATACACTCAGAATATGTAAGACTTACTCCTTTTCCACTACAACAGTGGTTGCATAAACGCGCCTCAGTGTTACGTTGTACGTACATTGTACATTCCCTGTCTTGTTATTCTCCTTGTATCTTTTCACATCGCCATAAATTGTGAGGAGTTTTGTCTTGAAAGGGACGAAAGATAATTGTTATGTGATTCAGCATTTACTTCGAAATAAATTGGAGATTTATTGCCTTTGTTTTTACAGGTACTCTATGGAACATGTTAATTGCAGGTTGTAAACAGCAGCGTGTGTGGCTAAGAGTAATAAAAATTATGAGTGTGGACCAGATAGGTCACTTTGAGGTATGGCTCAGACCTGAACTGTGAGCGGAGAGGGCGGTGAGGGCATCGTTCAGAAAGCCAAGGGTTTCGTGCTGCTCGTTGTCGGAGGACAGACTCACAAAGTCACTACGCGCGGTGCTCGTATACAGGAACTGTGCATTACTTTCAGCTGCCACAACATCTGAACGTATCGAATGCGTCATTTGACGTTCTGTTTTACAGCCCCGGTCATTAGCAGTACAAGGATGGTGATTTTGATATTACGCTGTTAAATCACCATCGGTCTTTAAATTCATTACCGTAGTTAAGATAAACTGTGTTTTATTTTGGAATGAGATGGTTCTGCGTCAAGTTGTATTTTCGATGAATGATATATGCTGTAGTTTAATGTACAACTTTATTGCATATCACACTTACATGCACGCTGCGCGTTTCGACCCGATCATGTGACCTTAAGGCATGTGCGCAAATTACAGACATCACTTTGCACTAATGTTATTCGTAGAAGTGGTTATTTTAACACTGCTAATAAATCGATTCAAATAAGGCATAATTATTAACCTTGTAAGCTTTTCGAAAATTCCCATAAACTTTAAAACGTTAGCTTCCCCAGGAGTCCACATGCAGGAGTGGATTTATTATTTGGTGAACTTGATACCACACACACGCACGCTCCCACACACACAGTGCATTGTGTTCATTACCGTGATCACAGAATCCTTCCATTTGATTTCTTCGTACTGATTTGAATCCTGTACACATTGCCACATCACATTTCTTGAAAAACCACTTCGACATCATCCTTCCATTTATTCCTAGGTCTCCCAGTTGGCGTCTGCCATTGAAGTTTTTCGACCCAACTTTTCTCACCCATTTATCATTCGCCATGCATGATAATGCACCGATCATCTCCCATTCTGAACCTCCCTAACGTATTATTGTCTTTCGTATGAAGTTTTGTTTACCTCACGCCCAATCATCAAACCGCTGGATAAATACTCGTCGACTTCCCTTCGTTGCCTTCAACACAGTAGTCCCTGTGTTTTACCTCATTATCTTTACAGCTGAGACAGTGTCATCAAGGAAGAAAAGAACGAACAAGTATGTGTGGTGTTCTCGTTATATATCGATAACTATTCTGGCGAATGTAATGTGTAAAGTTGCTGTCTATTTGTTGCTGGCGTTACAGTTTCTCTGCTGGTTTCTCTCCGTGCCGTCTTTTTTGTCCTGTATAGGTTCTTGCTGTGTTGCAGTAACACAGTGTCAATGTTCAGTAACGTGGATATCATGAACGTAATTTTTTTGTGTAGATGACGTAGTAGTGGACCGCCTCTGTGGTCTAGTGGTCAGAGTTTCTGGCTACAGATACAGAGGTCCCGGGTTCGATCCCCGGCGCTACCAGATTTTCTGAGTAGTAGTTGGTCTGGAACGGGGTCCACTCAGCCT
>Ga0131853_10027996_pt1 | contig 10101 bp, 6 predicted proteins | sample TergutLab28metaG_FD_92764 | JGI IMG/M metagenome (GOLD analysis project Ga0131853, IMG submission 92764) | Labiotermes labralis P1 segment gut microbial communities from Petit-Saut dam, French Guiana - Lab288 P1 (version 2) (version 2) | ecosystem: Host-associated > Arthropoda: Insects >... | reverse complement strand
TGCAGAACACCATATGCAGTAATACACGGTCTTGTTCTCCTGATGATGGGCATAATGATGCCCGAAACATGTTGAGATAGAAGTTTGATAATAAACATCGGATTAGTTGCATCTTGTTGGTTTCTCTCTCTTCACCCTAATTGTTATGTTTTTTTTAAATTTTTTATTATAACCGATAAAAGCACAATTATATCATAAAAGTACATATAACAACAGTCTCTTTGTGTAATCTATGTATAGATTGTGTGAATATTGGTTATAATAAAAAAATTGAAAAAAAGATGCATGGTACATGTATTAAAATAAGATATTTGTTATATCTCATTGATCCACATGCCTATGTAGTGGTCCACAGCAAAGGAATGTGTTTTACCAGAAATTGTAATTATTGGGAACCTGTCTTGTTATTCTGGTTCAATATCCTACCTCAGAGTTTGTGTCCCTGTGATCATGTGTCTATAGGGAAAAGTTTCAAATCCTAGCTGAGCTAAAAAATTTCTAACTTGAAACAAAATAACAGAATGAAGTAGAGTGCATTTTTAAATAGTATCCAAGTTCACATTATACAGGTGGGAAATAATGTTACTCAGTAACCAACAGATTTAGATATACCACACACTAAATCATGTGCCCTGAGAAAACAGTAAAATAAAACTTTAAGTGTCATTTATATGTTCTGAGCAGGAATCTCTTGTGGTTACAAGAAGTCTGTCTGCAGCCCTATAAATAAAACATAACCCTGCAGAAAACGATACTCAGTTTACAATTTCTGATGCTTCTGTCTAATGCCAGAGTAATAGTCCAAATCTGATTCCCCTAATCCTGTGATTCTGGCCTAACAATATTCTGCAGTGACATGTACACCTTCCAGGAGCACATCTACTTCACCTGCGACTTGCCGCTAGATCTGGGAAATGAATCTGATTAAAAGAAGAGTACTTTTCTCTTGAGATTCAAGAATTTAAACATCACATTATCAAGAACATATTTACTTTGAAAACCACTGTCCTCTGTGGATGCTACCAAATTTTTTTACAGTCTCTTGCATTTAATAATGACAGCAATAACAAACCTACCTTTAAACGCACAGACTCAATTTCAGGTTGCAGTTCTGTTTTTGGTACACTTGAAATGAAAAACTGCAAAAAATATTCAATAGCATTATGATGTCTATCCATCTGTCTGCATGCAACAACTCAAGAGCTGCTTGCTGGAATTTCATAAAACCAGATTTGGAGTTATATTAAATTGTGTTTACATATTCAAATTTTGGCTAAAATCAGTCAAAATAAGACACTTTACATGAAGACCTAGTATGTATGTTCTTACGTTCATCTGCACTATAACTCACTAAAGATTTACCACAATGAGAAATGTTTCAAACATACATGTAAAGAAGTACAAAACACACAGTCTTCCTATCAGTTCATGTTTTCTTGAAGTCTAATGGCTCTTGAGACCATTAAACTTAAGCAAGCATGCCAGAACTGCTATGCTATGCATACATTTACTGGCTTGTTTCATTTACATTAAAACCAATGCACAAAATAATTGCTCACTTTAACAGCATGGTTCAAAGCAAGCATCTGTGTTAAACCCTGTTTATATGTTACTATTCCCTCTTCAGTCTACCCTGTGAGTGATATAAAAATATTGACAGTCATTCCCAATTATCATATATGTGTGTTTGGCAGATAATGGGTTCCACTATTTATCAACATCTGAAGCCCTTTGTCTTCATCTGTTTGGCATTGCAAACAACCTACCAAAATGCTTCTATTTGATTTACTTGGAATGGGTCTCTTCAGACCAACATTGATAGCACTCCCTATGTTTGGCTGATAATGAACTTACAGGCACATAAATTAAATGCTGAATCGTAGAGTGGTATACCTCATTTCAAGACATACAATTAAACCCAAAATTTTATTTGGGTTCAAAATTCACTCTCTCATTCTGCCACGTGAAAAAGATAGAGTAAATACGAATACAGAATTTGTAGTTACTGTACATGGCTAGACCAATGAAGGAAATACTTTGACAACAACCTTACACATGATGGTTATCACATTCTTCTTGTATCACTGATACTTTTGAGTAGTTTACAAAATGTTCCCAGTTGAATCACACAACCGCATAACAAAATGTTAACATTAGTATAAGATTACAGATTTCACTAATTAAGGAACTGACATCATGGTTGTGGTTCTTACTTGAAAAACAGACAGTTATGCAAATGGTAAGGGAAATTCAGCAATTTTTTTTTTTTTGAAAGTTGAAGGTTCATCAGCATATTCAAAGATGTCTGCAAACAGACAGCCTACTGATCAATCATCTCTTTTCTCAAAGATTTCAACCCAAAATTATGTACAAATTTCTCGTTTCCTCATACTTATGCACAAACCATATCATCCTCGTTGAGTTAATCAGTCAGAAACAGTTCAGTGAAGAAAACAAATTGTAAAGCTTGTTATATTGTAAGGTTCTTCATTATCACATTATACCCCAACCAAGGCAAGTGTTTTTTTTTTTTGTAGAAAAGGAACTGTTAATTGAAAGAGAAAGTTGCTGTACGACCTCAACACTGTGTTTGCTAGTCAAACACTTCAAAACTATTGCAGACTACAAAACAACTGCCATTTGTTCAGACAGACCTTCTCACTTGAGGTAACATACTTTCATCACAATTTTGATACATATGTTCTCAATCCCTGTTTCCCTTTCAACATCAGACACCAAGTGTCATGTCAGCAGACAGCAGGTAAAGTTAATGGTTCCACAACTTAAAACAGGAAATCTTTCAACCCATCCTATTCAACATACAAACATGAAACTCTAGCTTGCATGGAGAAGAACAATTACCACACAGCAGAAACAACCAAAAACATTACACACAGGAGTGTTGGTTTAATCTTACCCTTGAAGAGTCAAGTGCAGTTGCCGCCAGCATCTTGCAAGTAATAAACGGTAGGGATGAGTTATGTAGGAGGAAATATAACACGTTCCACAGTAACAAAGTTGATTTCCATCAAGCGCACAAAAATACAGTAATCCACACTTACGTGGTTTGCTCCCAGATGCAATACATTAAGCCAAGCACACAAATTCATACATATGATGGTGAAAAATGTCTTCATGTTGCTGAACTCCAGTGAAAAGGAGTTTGTCGAAATTCAAAAGCAAACCACCCTTGAAAAAGCTGAAGAGCCTTCAGAAAGGACCACGATGGTTTCAAAGTTTTCTGAAGTATGTGGACTCATTAAACTTGGCATAATGAGTACACAGATTTCAACGAGCAGCAAGCAACAACTGGATGAGAAATACTGAGGATGACTGCTTGTTACAAAGAGATTCTGCATGAGAAGAGACCTTCTTTCAGTTCTTAATTTCATCAAGCCGTCTTCAGGGACTTGTGCAGCACCATCTTTATTGTCGAACGTTGGAGGTGATGATCCAGATAACCCACCTACAGATCAGGAGGAAATATCTTCTCCTCAAATTGTCATGTGTTTGACAGATTTCACACTTTCGTAAATTTTTATACACATAAATATACATTTTTTTGGTCAAAACAGATTGTCTGGAACCACCCTCCCCATTACATCACTGCGGTTATGGGAAAATCTGTCTTGACTTGCATTGTATCGACCAACATCACCTTTCTCAGAACCACCAGTAACATAACGTCAGGGAATGGTACTAAATTCCTGCTGGTTCTCCAGCTTGCTAGTCACAACCTTTTAGCTGACAAAGCACTGCCCTTGCTTATCCCACTGGTAATGCAATTTCAGAAATCCATGTCCCAGTTTGAGAGTTCATCGGGTGGGACGTCATTGTCTTTTGGATAGAAATCGAAGTTGGAAATGTCTGTTGGACCATTAATCTGAAATCCAAACACCAACATTTACTGCAACATTCTCAATCCAGCAGGAACATAGGATGTTTGACCCCCAGCAGCATGGAAGTTACAGTTTTTAGATTAAGCAGGTTATATACTGGTCGAGAAAATGTCAGATAATTATAAGATTTCAATGTAAATTGTGTTTCTGTCATGCATTGTAAACTGAGGAACTTTTGTGATTACGAGAACATTTTTAGCTGGGTAATGTACTGTTGTAACTAACGAAAGTGTTGTGCAGGATGGGTAATTCTGGGTCACGATGATGATGATGATGATGATGATGACGACGATGGAAAATCACCTGTCACTCGAACCACTGCTGTGTGTATCGTAAAACATGTATGATTACCAAATTGGGTGCTTAATAAGGAAAATAACGATATCTGATATTCAAGATTTTTGGTTCCTACTATTAGAAATGGCCATTTATATATAGTTGTACAAGTTAATGGAGTGCTTGTGCCACAACCTTGTGTTACAAGGCTAAGGTTTAATGTAGAGTTGTACTAACCAGAAATGTAGTACAGTGATATTTCAGTGACTTTGTGAGTATGGGCATGGGTTTAGCAAAGGTACAGGTTTCACTGTTTTCACTGTTAATGACAACAGTAAACAAAAGTCAGTCTTTTGGTTCTGCAGCCAAAAATCGGCCCCAAGAATGAGGATGTCATATTATGGTAGGTGAAAAATGGGAACTCAAGAAAAATCCTGCCCCAGCTCCACCAAGACAGAACCTGGGCCTTCATGATGTGAAGTCAGCCTGTGCGTTGTAGCTCAACAATGCCAGGCTGTGACAGATATCGTTCATTTACTTATGGTTTGTTTAATGATTGTTGTCAGTAGTTAAGACCGTATAGTGTTGACTGATATGATAATCAGTGTGTAACAAATTAGAAAGGATATGGAAGAATGTAGTCAGGCCTAAATTGAGTTACTATCCCAGCATTTGCCTGGAGGTGATCAGCAAAACAACAAAAACTGTCAGGCCCATATTTGAATGTGGCATCTCCAGGATATGAAGGACATGAAGTTTGGTACTTACTTGTTGAACTATGGGACACACAAGAGTTCTTTGTCGTAATCCATCCCAATCGAAACCCTGGAACCACCTGTAAGACATACCATAGCTACAAAGTTCCTTGAACTGTTCAAAACCCAAACTTGGTATGACAATACTGTGAGTAGGCGGAGACAAGACCCACAGAAGGTCTATACAAAGGAACAACACACACAGAAAGAATCCACTGCTTCACATGTTTCAGACTTACTTATGCTTTTTAATATCTTGGATCCCACCGCGCTGATAGCCAAGGCGTTCGGCAGGGGCGTCACGACATAGCCGTTTAATGAGGCTCTGGGCAGCACGTGTAATGTGTCTGGGGAAGTCCACCATGTCAATACCCTTTAGGATTATGTTATATGTCTTCATGGGGTCTGATGCAGTGAATGGAGGCCTGAAACATGACATGAAATACTGAAAACATAAATTTTGTTTTTGAAGTTAAACTTAAGTGTTTTCCTATTAAATTACATTTCAGCAGTCAAACAATTACATCATCAAATGCGATCACACAAGCAGGCATACTGTAATCTGATCATACGTGGTCAGACAATAAAGTTTGCAAACTCATTGTGGTAAAAGTGCTACATACCTCATTGCTGAATACCACCGTGGTCGCCTTCAAAATAATTTTGGAATTGGTTTTGTGGAATGGCCTTCAGAGCTGCTGCTGTATTACTCTTGATGTCATCAATGTCATCAAAATGCCTTCCTTTCAATATTTCTTTTATCTTCGGGAACAGAAAAAAGTCATTGGGGGCTAGATCCATTGAATAGGTAGGGTGTTCCAACACAGTTATTTGTTTAGTAGCTAAGACTCCCTCACAGACAGTGCTGTGTGTGCACATGCATTGTTGTGATGCAAGATCCATGAGTTGTTGGCAAAAAGTTCAGGTCGTTTCCATCTAACTTTTTCATGCAGCCTTTCCAGTACTTCCAAATAGTAAACTTGGTTGACTGTTTTACCAGTTGGTACAAATTCGTAATGAACAATCCCTCTAAAATCAAAAAGAGTCAGCAACATTTTTTTGACTCTTGATTTGGACTGACAGAATTTTTTTGGTTGTGGGGAACTGACAGTCTTTCATTGTGCACTTTGCCGTTTCGTTTCAGGGTCATATTGGTAGACCCATGTTTCGTCACCTGTGATGACACAGCCCAAAATGTCAACTTACCTCTCCAAAAGGTCTTGGCAAATTGTGACTCTCCTTTGCTTTTGTTCTTCAATGAGTTCCTTTGGGACCATTTTTGCACACACATTCCTCATGTCAAGATCTTCAGGTAAGATTTTCCTAACTGTTTCTCTGTTGACGTTCACTTGCTCTGCTATGCTCCTGACAGTCAACTGACGATTTTAACGCACAATTTGACGAATTTTTGCAATGTTTTCTTCAGTTCTGCTTGTTGCTGGCCGTCCTGATCTCTCTTCGTCAGTGACACTTTCTCTTCCCTCAGACAAACGTTTCACCCACTGTAAACTGCTTTTTTCTTCATAGCATTATCCCCATAAACTTGCACTAATATCTCTCTGATTTTGTTTCCACTCTTTCCAAGTTTAACAAGAAATTTAACGTTCGTTCACTGCCCTAATTCAAGCTCCGACATTCTCGAGGCGGCACACCAAAACACACACAGACAGTAATAGATGCCACTCAGAAAGAGACTGCCATAGATCAAAAACAACACAGCTATGAAACGTTGATATGTCAACGTCATCAAACCACACTAAGGCTTTTGTTCCGTGCTACCACGGCATGCACACGGTGGCGAGTCTGCGCACTTAATTTTCCAACCACATAAAGAGACTAATACGATTACAACACAGCATAACAATTTTGGTAACTTAAAAGGATGTTCTCAATATAACGTTCCAGATTACTATAAAAAATTTATTAAAGCAATAAATACTGCACATATTATTCTATTTTTGGATTTCCTTTTCATATATGCACATACACGCCTCAGTACATGTATATGTCAGTATTTATTTGAAAATTTTAGGTAACTTAAACAAATGTAGTGACACACATGCATAAGACACTTTACCAGTGAGATATATAAGTTTGTCCTTAGTTTGATATTCAAAACCCCCCCTAAAAGTTACTAATTGGAAATAAGACTTTTTGTCACTAACTGAAGATTGAAATTTGCTCCATTTAGTGACTTTTTCTGCAAATCGTGAACCACACAGACAGATGAGAGAAGATTAACATCAAAACAGATATAGTTTATAAGACAGGCAATTACAGATGGAGCAAGGAAGTAGTAACAAATGTAAAGATTTCATTAATAGATGAAAATATTACAGAAGTACTGAAAACAACATGAAATAAGTGCTGTGATAGGTCCATTCTCCCACTCAGAAAACTGTAAAATAAGAGGAAATAAGAAAATGGTTTAGGAAGACAGACTTATTTTGTTTGTGTGAAAATATACAAACAGAGTATAGCTAATATAAGGAAAGATGTTACTTTGTTGATGAAAGGTTTGTAATATAAAATTCTCTGACCATGCACAAAACAAAAAGAAACCTGCTCATCACAACTTACGTTCCAGTCAGAAGTTCATGCATAAGAACTCCTAGAGACCAGTAGTCCACAGCCCTGTCATGACCCTTGTTCAGAATTATCTCTGGTGCAACATACTCTGGCGTTCCACAGAATGTCCATGTTTTGGAGCTAAAGCCAAGTCTTTTTGAAAAGCCAAAGTCAACCTGCACAGGACAAAATTTGTCTCAGTCTTTGTAAGTATAAGCACATAATTGATGTAACGCCAAAATAATTGTTTAAGTGATATTTTGGTAGACGGCCCCACAGATTCATGGAGCAGTCACTGGGTACATGAAAGCTGCTCATCTTGTGTAGACATTCAACACCTTCATAGAGCCAGACGGTTCAGTGGAACACTTAAACGCTCTGTCACTGGACCCTTCATATAGACATATCCCATGCAGTAATGTAAATGATGACTGATGGGAAAAATGGAATTGACGCTACTTGTTAAACTTTTAGACTAGTGGTTACTACACATACCATCAAGCGCTATATTAAATAATTCCATGTACATCCCACATATTGAATTTGTGTGTTTTGTATGGATCTCAGAAGAAACAGCAATTATTTCCCTCTACAGCATTAAATGATTGGTTTTTATAACCCAGACAGATTATGTTTACTGTGTGATATCTGAAAACAGTGACACTCCTATCCACTCTCCCCCAGTGCATCATTTTCCCACATATATACCTCATTTATTGTGGTCCTAAAAAATCTGACACAATTTAAAACTTACGTGTAACTGTCTGCTTCCCATATGGATAACTAGTGAATGCAGTCCCTTCAGAAATGATGGACAGAGGTTTCAATGAATTTAAATAGAACAGAAATTAATCTGTTTTCAAGAGCTAAAAATAACGTAAGTCTAACCTATGTTTTAGACAAGACAATGGCACCTCACTTGGCATTTACACAGTCACATTCTTATCTCAGAGATTTTAACTAACTTGTTATCCACATAAAATTCTACAGGATTCTAATGACGGTATATCACAAGTAGAATAATTCCCTTTATGGACTTGATCCATCATCCTGTGTGCCGCATTAAAATTAAAAATATTTCAGGGCAGGATCAGTCCCCAAAAGCAGGCAAGAGCATGGGATAGGTATATTTAGTCGGGAAGACAGGAAAAGCTAACTGAAACTTATGGGCCGTATCTGAATTTTTATTTCACTGTGGCATGATGGACTAAGTCCAAATGGTAAAAGATTATTCCAAATAGTTATTCAGATATATTAGGTAAGTTTAGAGTGATTTGACTCACCAGTTTGACATAGCCCTGCACATCCAGTAGTAAATTCTCTGGTTTCAGGTCTCTGTAGATGATGCCTCGTGCATGAAGGTATTCAAATGCTTCAACTACACACGCCGTTACAAAGCGGGTTGTGTGGTCATCAAAATACCCTCTGTCCCTCAGGATCGTCCACACTTCTCCTCCCAAACATGCCTCCAGTAGCATGTACACATATTTTGTGTCTCGAAATGTGCGGTACAACCTGCAGGATGTGAAAGGTTACAAACTGGTCACACAGCTGACTTCTGTGTGTGCAAGAGTGTTCAGAACCATACTGTTTTATTACTTTACCATTCTAACAGCAATTAAAAATTATTTTTATCTGTACTTGTGTCCATTAGTCACTGAAATATTATTACATCAGCCTAATTTTATCCAATAACATCTTTGTGATGTACACTGCCATCTTCAAGTGGATACACAGAATAAACAACCAGATTCTAATATCATAATCCATCACTTCCTTAAAATATAATGTATTATCATCATACAAGTGCTGCTATAATATAATAATAATTATTATATTTATTTAACAATATATTTATAACCACAATAAATATATTTCTGGATAATTTTTTCCCACAGTAAGGCACATTTCACATGACCAAAGGAAGTAGTGATTTTACATCAAAATATTTCAGGCATACTGATGTGTGTGAAGCACTATCATAAGGTATACTGACATAAGGATACCAGTGACACGTTTTGTTAGCACCATAACAAACCTTTGCGTTCTTAGTTTTTTAATAACTCTGCTACATGAAGATTGTTAATTTGTTAGTTACAAGTCATGCTAAGGATGGCTAACTGGATTAGTCACATCTTGTGTAGGAACTGCCTTCTGAAACACATTACTGAAGGAAAGACAGAATGGATGGGAAGACAAGGAAGGAGAGGTAAGCAGCAACTGAACGACCTACAGGAAATGAGAAAATTGGAAAAGGAATCATTAGATCACACTATGGAGAACTCACTTTGGAAGAGGCTATGAACCCATCATAAGACAGACCACATGATGACAATGAAGTCACAGTGTGGTCACCTCAGTATGCAGGATAGAGTGAAATGAGAACAGTTACAGTGTACTAAACAAAACAGGCATGATGGGAAGGAAAATCTGTAACATACAGCTTGGAGTATCTCTGAACAACTACCCCCCCCCCCCCAAAAAAAAAAACCACAAAAAAAATTTAAAATTTTAAAAAACACTTTTAAAAAAAAAAAAAAATAATTTTTTTCAAAAATAAAAAAAATTTGTTTTTTTTTATTTATTCTTTAAAAAAACTTCCC
>Ga0131853_10027995_pt1 | contig 10101 bp, 4 predicted proteins | sample TergutLab28metaG_FD_92764 | JGI IMG/M metagenome (GOLD analysis project Ga0131853, IMG submission 92764) | Labiotermes labralis P1 segment gut microbial communities from Petit-Saut dam, French Guiana - Lab288 P1 (version 2) (version 2) | ecosystem: Host-associated > Arthropoda: Insects >... | reverse complement strand
TCTATCTATCTATCTATCTATCTATCTATCTTTCTATCTATTTATCACTTCCTAGCTTCTCTCCTCTATTTTACATTACGTCTATCTTCCTCTCTTATTTGTTTGCTAAGCTACTTTCTTTTTTTCTGCAATGCTAATGCAGAACGGCAGTAACCAAACCTTGAAGAAATATTTCTCAAACGTAAACAGACGGTTGGTTTTGTACTTCAAGTAGGAACCACTCAAATCCATCACAGGATCCAGGGGGAAGGTATTCTCTCCGGAAACCGTGCATTGTCACTGAACTATAGCTTCGGAAGTCCCTGGAGAAAAGTAGAGAGAATCATAAGGAGGAAACTGATGCTCAGCTACGATTCGTGCCGGGCGCACAAAACCGAGTGAAATCCTCGCCTTCCCGGAATATGAACAGAGGCTTCAATAGGGTGTTTGGTCCACGTCTCCGACAATAGCGTGCCGAGTGTTGTGTTATTTGTATTCTATTCTTCGTCAAAATCTTTTGTTAGGGACTGATAAGGCCCAGAATTTTATCACGGATTTTACTGCAATGAGCAATAAGCCTAAATTGAAGTATCCTGTGTGGACTATTTGTTTAATGTACACATACTGTCAGGTCTGTCATGGTGAAAGCGATAATAGATATGATATTAGTGACAATGGATTTGACAAAATAAATTGTACTCTCGTTGCCGCAATGATTATTCCATATACCTTCAGCACCCAGTCATTCTATTGTGATTCACTTCAATAAAACCTTGTGCATTTCTTCAATCTATTCATTTTTTTGTAGAAAGCTGTATGTAAATAAATAATATGGTCATCATTCTCATAAATATTATCAACATTCTTCCCATTATCAATCTGAATGATTGGGAAGCTTCAATCATTTTAGGGGGTTTCTACAACCTTCTGTCTCTCACAGATGGTAAATCCAGATCTCGTTTTGAATTTTGTCTGAGCCCAAAATGTCAGTGTGTCCTTCCTCCTGCATTTTTTGAAGTTTTACATATCGGTGGGATCTGTAGTTATATCTCAAGGAATTATTTTTATGTAATCTATTGAAATGTGTATCCTTTTTTCCTCTTTGTGGAAAGCATTTCTGTGTATATCATACACTTCTCATTCGATGTCCTTAGTATCCCTTGTCTAATATCGAAAGATGTTACTGGCTTATCAATACTTTAAAAATTCACATTCTTGTGTACTTAAAAACAAACAGTCACCAAAGACAAGATTTGTAATTTACAGCAATTTGAAATTCTTTAAAAAAAGAAAAATACATTTTCTTTCTTAAGTTATATTGTATGCAGAATAATTAAAAGTTTTTATTTATTCCAGCGTCATATAATTGTTTCTGAATATTACTTCAAAATTGGCTTCAAGTTTAGGAGCAGGTTATTGGCCATTCCAGGCTTGTTCTATTTTTTGTTGTCGATATCAACAGCTTCATTTCGTTTGCAGATCAGAATATATATTCACTGATTTTAGGATGCGTTTATGTTTCATACGTAATAAAGATTTTGCCCATTTGCATTCTTTATTCCCAATAATTTCAAATATATTTATATATTCAGCTCATCTCGTTCCTTACTACTACATTGTTATGGTCGTTATTTGTATTGCGTAAGTGACGTTTATTTTAATGGCCCCAAGATACTTAATCATCAAATGGTTATTAAACACAAGAATAATTTCAATATATTATCATAATTCCAATTCACTTTTTGACCGTTTTAATAACAACTCTTTGAAAATTGAAGAGAAAGTTATTATGCATCCATTTTCACAAATTTGAAGAAACAAATCGCATTTCCACCAATGCACAAATGACAATCAAAATTTTAATTTATATAATACTTTAATTATGAATATTTTTAAAAAGACTTTGTCAGTAGGTGATATTTCAGAGTAAATAATTTATTATAGAGATATAAATAAATATTATGAGGAAGGGAACTAAGCCTAATGTGAATATTCTCAAGGACATTTCTTGGATGTACCGAGGAAAACCAGGGGTATTTATGTTTATACAGGCGGTGCCAGGATCCAAAATATAACTCTGTATCAGCTGAATAAGAATCATAGCTACCATATTCTCGGCTGCTATGTTCTGTAGTTTTGCTTCATATAAGCAGACCGTGATTTATTACGCTAGGTTGCGGTTCGGCTAGGGTGGTATCCAGGCTGCCGGCTGAAGCACAACTAACTCCAGCACACAACAAATCAAGAACGAAACGGTCTATGTGCTAGTTCAACAACATAGTCGCAAACTCCTGAAGATGGGCATATTAATGCCCGAAACATGTTGAGTCTCTAAAAAGTAAAAATAAAAGTAAATTTAAAAAGTGACATCTAGTTAGTATTTTATTCAACTTCTTAATTTGTATTTTTGTTCGATTTTTACTAGAACACCCTGTACATTGGAGAATTGACTATAACTTTGAATGTCACAGAATTCAGTGACAGATCGTGGGAAATAATTTCCTGGTTCTGAATAGGGAGTAATGGCCAATGGAAGGAACAAAATAACAGGCTTTCTGAATTCATACCAAAAGGAGTATTATTAAAGCTTAAGAAGAAAATTGATTCATGGAATTACCTGCAATCAGCTAACATTTTAAAAAACACGGAGTGGTTATGCAGGCCCTAAGAAAAAAGTTGATAGGGGAAAAGTTTGGAGACAGCAGCGAGAACAAAAGAGATGGGCTTATGATTCTTGTCCTTGTAACACGTTATGCATGATCGAATACATGCTTATAACAACAGTACTAATTGGACTCACACATATGCTTACCAATATTTTCAAACGTTTTAATGTGGTAAGAGAAGCCCAGAAATCCGCATTTGGCTTCTGCCAACCACTCTGCAGTGTGAAACTGTGTAATAGCCTTCATAAGCCGATATCCAATTTTCAACAGGGTTTCAGCACAAATAGGCAACAATACATATATGCATGAATTTAAGCCTGGAATCAATAAAGCATTATTTCGGTACATGTGTCGATGTGTATAGTCATTAGCTAGTTTTTATCTGGCTCGCAATGTCCTGTAATGAGAGCGGAAACGACAGCAACAGATAATAAGCCAGACGCACACTAAGTTAGACTGAATAATACAGCGTGAAAGAGATTTTAAGCACTTCCGAAAAACAGCGAAAGCGCCTGTTACTTGCGTCATGTTGTTCTGCGACGGGTTTGCGTCCAGTTTGAGCCACTAGCAAAATTCAGCAAGGAAAAAGGAATAAAATGAAAAGACCACATTCATGCTGTTTTACAATTTGATGACTTAAGTGTTTTGAGCAATGCTGTACACTATTTTATTATTATGTAGTTCGGAAATAAATGAACAAACAAATATGGAACGTTGATAAGGTAGAAGGGAAGTACTTAGAAAACCCCTGTAAAATGTAAATTTTTCCACTAAAACCCCTGTACAATGCCAATTTCCCTAGAAATACCTCTGTACAATGGAAATTTCTGCACCAAAGCCCCGTTAAAATGCCAATTTCTCCATCAAAACCCCTTTAAAATGGAAATTTCTCTATAAATACCTCTGTACAATGGAAATTTCTGCACCAAAGCCCCATTAAAATGTCAATTTCTCCACCACAGTCCATGTAAAATGCCAATTTCTCCGCCAAAATCCCAATTTGACCTGGGATTGAAACGGAAACTCTACCTGCAGAGGCCAGCGACTGGCTAAGCCATGCCACGTCTAATACTTGGCGACTTCATGTATGACGTGAAAGTATGAATATATAGGTAAGATATGTAACATAACGTGACATTGTGGTGTTTTCTTGTAACAATTGTTGTCATGTAAATGAAAAATGATTTCTCTTTGTGTTTTTGAACTACATATGTCGTGCCCATCAAAACAGAACATTAAAACTGTTGCTTTCTAAAGGCAACGATGATTTATTTGTTATATTCCCTGTTTACTACACACGTCGCTGGCAACAATATAAAATATACGTACAACGTTCGCCATTTAAAGTGTTCCTTAACATTACACAAGCAAGGTCACATAGTGACCGATTTGTATTAACAGTTTTAATATCTCATTCAAGGATATAAAACCTTAACCGTTGATAAACATGATAAAATACAAATTTGTGAGTAACAGACATGTCGTACAGGCCCACAAACGTCTCTTTAAAAGGAATTAATTTATTTGCAAAGCGAAATCATACATAAGATTGGTTATGAATATAAAATGCTAATAATAGAATGTAGAAACATAAGCTTAACAGGCAGCCTGAGAAAAACCTCGAGTGTAACGGTTCATCTTCTTAATTTCGAACTGTCTACTAGTCGAGTATAATTGTATTGTGGTTATATCAAATATATATCACACATATGAACCTGTTTATCATGCAGTGCCATTAGCATCGTGGTAGTGGAATTCTATTATGCATTTCGTATCGCCTGCTTCCTAGAATACTCTGAGATATGGAACCCTCTAACCAACAGTCTAAGTCAAGTACCGATTATTGAAAGGAGTACTACTGGATGCGGACCAGTTCTAATAGAACCCTCGACACAATTCAGACATATCCCATAGGGTGTACAAACCAACAGAACTTAACATAAGAGCTATAAATATAATATTCCTCCATATTAACAGATATTATCTAATACAACACACTCACAGCAAAAAAACATCGTCTCTGTTTGTTACAAGGCAGTCTGCGGAAATATTTATAGAGCGGTGGTAAATCAAATGATCCTACACTATGATAGGGAAATTCTGCTCACAGAATTCCATGGCCGCGACGTGATGGCAGTGCAGTTTGAATGTTACGTAAAAACGCTTACTGAGATATTTAAGAATAAATGTTTGTGACGAAGATATGTTGCAAAGCAAATATATTTTGAGCATTTTGAACTTCCCACTTTTTGTTTCGTAACACAGAGTTTCAGAAGTTCATTCTAATTCCATCATGAGTTAATAATATTCGGGACCTTCAGATTGGACGGAGAATAGCTACGTCTATTACTGTACGTGCTGAAACCCTTCTGTAAAAAATACGTTTATATATTTATTAGACTGATAACTACAATTGTTGTCCTCTTGTAAGCCAGGCAATAAATTTTAGGTTTTGAAAAGCAAGGAAATTCCTTGACTATCTGAGCACCCACGAAGATATTCTTCTTCTTTTTTTTTTTCTTCTTCTTCTTCTTCCTCTTCTTCTTCTTACAAAGCGGTACAACCCATATAAGGTTCTGGCTTGTTCTTCCACTTTCTTCCAGCTATCTTTATTCTGTGCTACTTTCTTCCAATTGATTATGTTTATGCTCTTATATCTTCCAAACCGTCATGTTCCCAACGTGTTTTAGTTCTTCCAATTGGTCTTTTAGACATGGGTTTCCATCTCTTAATCTTCTGCACAATATTATCCTCAGCCATGCCTTCAACATGGCCTAAATAATTTAATCTTTATTTTTAATAAACCCAATTACATTTTTTCTTTTAATATATAATTTATTTCTTGATTAGTTTTAATCCTCCAGTAGCCATCATCTGTAATAGTAGGACCGAATATTTTCCTCATGATCTTTCTTTCGGAAGTCATCAGTTTATTTGTCATATTCTCCTTAAATACCCATGTTTCGGAGGCGTAAGTTACTGTTAGGCGAATTAACGTTTTATAAAGTTGTAGTTTGACGTTTCGCGATATGAGTTTTGATGAAAGTAGTTTTTTGTGAACATGGTATGCCCTATTTCCTGCTGCTCATTTTTTTTTTAATTTCCTCCTCAATAGAGTTGTCAGTATTCACCATTGTTTCGAAGTATTTAAATGAATTCACTTGTTCAAACTGTTCTTCTCCTCTATTTATGTAGGCAGGGTGGATTATTTTTCTGGTACAATATAAATATTACCCACTAAATTCTCAAGGACGAATTTGCTGCTTTAATCTAAACAATATAGGGTATAGAGCTGTGGGGCTGCAGCAAACCGTCCAATACCGAAATATTGCAAGTCTTCCAATCAAAAACGTTGCGCCTCATTACAAACGCCCCATAGTACGTCAATAACCAAACGTTGCATACTGATCTTAGCATACCATACATCAACGAAGTCATTATAAATACGGTCCGGAAAAACTTCAATCACCACAACCCGCTCATAGCCAACCTATACAATCGACCGCTCGAACGTAGACGACTCCTAAGATGCTGGCCAGACGACCTGATTGAGTGACCGTTGGAGCCCCATCAGTGGATGGAGCCCTACTCACGACACATGCCAGACTCACCACAACATTTACTTAATACTCTGTAACTTGGTGTGAGTAGATTGTAAATACGCAAATATTAATAAAAAAAATTTAAACAATGTGCGCGATTTTATAAAGTAGCTAATACACACACACACACACACACACACACACACGCACACATTGGATATGTCTCAAAATCCCACTGACTAGGACAGCAAAGGTTTTGCTCGTGCCTCGTATCGAACGACGATTTATCGGTCGTCCAGCCAGAAACCTCTTCACTATACTGAACGCGCTATGGCTTGTGGTAGGTATTGGTATATAACACTCCTGATAAAAACACAGAATATTAAATTGCACATCTAAGAAGGTAATTCTAAGAAGTTTGGAAGATAATTCTGTAAAACTGAATTCCGATAATTAGATTACGCCATTGACCTCCGACAAGATGTTAAGGAAGAATTTTATCTTTGGTAAAGATTATCGGGAGCTAATTAACTGACATTCATAATAATTTAAAAATTATATGATGACCATAAATTAGAGATTCACTTGTAGTATCACACCGTGAAGTGATTGTGTCGAAAGTGCTATGTGTCTCCGGAAGTTGTTATCCAGCAACAGGTTTCCGATGAGGGATGAATTATTTCCTGTTAACTTTTCATAAGTTTAAAACCATTCCTTTCCATTTTTATTTCTAAGAGGCCAGTTATTTCATTTATTTGTTTCTGAGCCACTGATCCTGTCTATTTCAACTTCCATACCCCTCCGTCTTTTTCGATACAAACAAATAACAAACTAAATTGGGTTTCAAAGAGGTTAGAAGCGGGGTGAATTCTTGTGCCCTGAAATCGTGTTTCACCCCCGTTGTGTTGTTCGTTCTACCCAAATACTTTTAGTCTTTTAAAAAGGGTAATTGTCTTTGAGTGCGCGAAATTAATGGTAATACAGCAGGAGACACAAAATAAGTTGGAGCGTAATTGATCCAAGTTACTGTTCACAGAAAGGAGGAATGGATTTTTTGATTTGCTGATTGGAACGCAATGAAGTGACTAATTAAATTTATTCGAAAATTAAAAATTTAAGGGAATTATTTCAGAACTTCCACATGCATTTCGGTAAGAAATGTGAAGCCAAAAAGTTTTTAGGTTTTAAAATGTTCTGCGGGTAGGTGAAATTTCCCCTTAAATAGCAGGGTGGCACAAAAGAAAAGAAGCGGCAATATACGTAGAAGAAATTTTATCCCACAAGAATAGCTAAAACTGCTAAAGCTCACTGAATCATCTCTTTGGCCAAAAACAAAACAGTAAAACTTTACTTTCTACAATCAACAAAATCAGTATAAAACAAAGTATTAAAACACATTTGAAAATGTCTCTTCTTTTGCACAAACAGGTCGTTCATATTCTGATTTTCCAGGACTTTTAGTCTTTGGAGGAGCTAACGGTTTAGAAATTGTGCGATTTTTCTGCGTGATCATGTGTGCGCAGATATCTGCAACCATATTTTGAATTAAATTTAAAAAAAAAGTTGTCCAATAACACACTAGACAGTGATTACAAAATGTTTTCCTTGAATGACAATACCACAAATAATGAAATAAAAGCTCTCTTGATATATTTGTGTGCAGAAATGCCCGAATCAACTATTGCTGTTACCATACTATTTATGTGTTAGAACTCAACAATGCAGCAGTTTCTAGCATTAGAGAAACATTCTTGAGCTTACTAAATATTCACTATTTAAGTGATAATGTTTATTAAGGTGCTAGTTTCGATTCGGCTGTTACAAGTGCTTCCAATACGCTTTGCCTAATGCAGGCTTAGGTCACCTTTTTGTAAACAAGTTCCCGAACTGAATACTATGCTACCCTTAGCTAGCGGCCCGCATGTCTCCTACGGCAGAGTGCTGAGATGTCGGCAGAGACATCTGTAATGAGAGAAGATTCCTTAAATATTTCCCTAGCAAAGCCGAGCTAGAAGAACGAAACGACATAGAAAAATAGAGAGATGTTTTGTTATGGAGAAACACTATAAAACTGTATGACATATACCATTGCTGTGGATACAGTGAAAATCTTCTGATGATGGACAGAGGAACTGTCCGAAACATTTAGAATTTTATTCCCAGAATAAATTTGAGAAATTAGTGCATCTAGCTGGTTTATTTTAAGATGTTGAAAAGATGTTAAATATTTTATGCCAGAAGTTCCTTTTTCTTGATAAGATTTGCAAAAATGCCACAAATACAAGGTATATATTTGAATGTGTTATACTTTAATATCTCCAAACAGAAAGTCTTTCAGAAAACTACAGTCTCTAAATTTTTTAAAATTTCCTGTCTTTACTGGAAGGCGAAATTTCGAGGTATGGTTCATAAAAATCTCTGCTCTTTCCAAAGTTATATTGAGATATAAAACGGATTTACATTATTTTAAGTTACGTAGCAATAAGTTAGTGTTGGGAAGCAAACCGGTAGGTCTCTGGTTACATTCCTGATGAGGTCATTGAAAATTCTTTAGTTTAATTCTTTCGGCCGCACTTCGATCATGGGGTCTACTCAGCAGTTTAAAAAAATGGTTCCCGAAGATGACGATCGTAAATCTGGAGCATAGCTGAATTTATTTCGAAACTTATAGTGTAAAAAATGTTCCTGCAATCTAACATGTATAGGACCACTTTAAAAATGAAGAAAAATCTAGTAAAATAATATAAACAGTCAAACAGATGCAAAAAAAAAACAAATTTTATTGATAATTACAATCCGCTCAACATGTTTCGGGCTATAATTTTGCCCATCCTCAGGAGCAATAGACTGTGTTTACGGTTTGTGGCATAATGCACCGGCGATGCTGCCTGGTGGCCAGGTTGCATCTAGTTGGCTGTTTATATTATTGTATCAGTGATGCACGTTCCCACAAACATCAAAAGCAAAATCTTTCAACAAAACGTCCCAAACGCCGCCACGTAACAATTGTTACTTTATTACAAACAGTACATAATAATTCTTAAAATGAAATCTAAATGTTTGAGGACAACAAAAAGGTAACTGGTTGTGTAGAAATATAAAACCTTATTTAGAAATAATTACAATAACCAAAAAATTCACATAAAACTACTAAGAGTCAAGAATGACATGTGAAATTCCTACATGTTTAACGTTGAAACGCCATTATCAGGGGATCCGAAATACAAATGCCTGCAAATACCAACCCAACTTTCTTGGTCATCATCATCATCTTTCTCCATGGATTAGGTCGTTTGACCTGTTCCGGCATCGACGCATTACCATCGTTTTCTGGGGCGTCCACGGTCTCTTCTTCCTCGAGGTTTGTAGTTGAGGGCGTGTTTCGGGAGTCCGGTGTTGTTCATTCTTTCAAGGTGGCTGATCCAGTTTTGTTTGTATTTGAGTCTCACGTCTTGTATTCCAGAGATCTCTAGTTCTTTCCTTATGACTTCGCTTCTTATTTTATACAGTTTTGTGTATCCTGTAACACTTCTTAGAAAGCGCATCTCTGCAACTTCTAGACGAGTCATGTCTCTCTTCGTGGTTACCCATGTTTCGCTGCCATACAGTAGTTTAGGTCTAGCAAAAACTTTATAGAATTTCATTTGTGTATCTGTACGATTTTTCTTTAAGTGTTTTCTGATAGTGCCAACTTTCTTGGTATTGCAATAATAAAAAATATTAAAGGTGTTATAATTATAAAATTACATCATTTTCATATAAATGTTGATGCATGATATATGTCAGAGCCCAAATTTTTATGTAATTAATTCTCAAGTTTTGATGTTTTTTGACCGTGCATCTCAGTATAATCCTTGTAATTGACCAATTGAATTCACAAATTCTTGTTTCTTTAATAAGTTTATTAAACACCT
>Ga0131853_10027991_pt1 | contig 10102 bp, 6 predicted proteins | sample TergutLab28metaG_FD_92764 | JGI IMG/M metagenome (GOLD analysis project Ga0131853, IMG submission 92764) | Labiotermes labralis P1 segment gut microbial communities from Petit-Saut dam, French Guiana - Lab288 P1 (version 2) (version 2) | ecosystem: Host-associated > Arthropoda: Insects >... | reverse complement strand
GGTGATACAATAGAAAAGTCGCAGGCTCCTGATGATGGATGTATTAATGTCTGAAACATGTTGAGCATAGAAGAAGTGAAATAAAACTTAATAACTAGTGACATCAAGTTGGTCTCTTATTCTCCAACTATCACAATGATGCATGGTCCAATGTACATAAGATTTATGATTTCTATGTCAGAAACATCCATTTCACTGGAATCCTTCCATAACATAATCAGCTACAGTAATGTGATCATTACACTGTCACATGATTTCATTTGTTTCTTAATTCTACTCTCAGTTTTATGGGCTTATTTTTTTAACGAGTGTAATTTGGAATGCTCAAAATCAATACGACGGTAAGTCATTCAACCTTTGGTCACTGCCCATCCTATATACAAGGATGCAGGTATTGCTACCACCCAAACATATCATTTCACATGTTTAGTCAACAAATTTAGTTAACCCTTTAAACGCCAAATTAAATCCCATCTGCCATTTGCTGGCATTATTAGGAGCTCACCACATTCTCCATGCTAGCAGGATAAAGGTTAATGAACTTTCTGAGACATGCTGCACAATCTCCACTTTTTTCCTTCACAAAATGCTGTTACTGCAAAACAGTGGCTCCTGGTTCATACAACATTCAATGTTTTACATGAAGAGTGCAGTACAATTTAAATATCCAGCAAGGCAGTCAAAGGGTTACAGAAGCTGTAGGGGAAGAGATATTGTAAGGAGCAGTGAGTGTGGCAGCATCTGGATTGTGGGGATCAGTTACTATAGCTCTGTGAGTGTAACACAACAAGATGGACAATGAACATAAAACGTAACACTGAGGCACATTCCTGCAACCATTGTTGCAGTGGAAAAGTGAGTATTAAATATTCTGCAGGTGTATTTGTATTCTTACTTATCCAGCATACAATGTGCATGCACCATATTGTCATCTGTGTCCTGTCTGACTCCACATTATCTCATAAACAGCATGATTTAAAAAAAAAAGTTATTGAACAAAAAATGTGTTTTGATTTCCGCTACAACTATTGTCTGAAACATTCCTCATACTAAGAACTATATATAAGATACAATAAACAATGTAAGTATGACGGTCTTCATGTCAAGTACTCATTATTCTTGTCCGATTTTAATGAAACTTGAATTTATTGGACAGATTTATTAAAAATACTTGAATATCAAATTTCATGAATATCCATCCAGTTGGAGCCAAGATGTTCCATGCAGACAGATGTATGGATGGCCAGACATGACAAAGCTAATAGCTGTTTTTTTTCACAAATTTGTGAACATGCCTAAATGTAATTATTGCCAACCTACATGCACATACTGGACTGGACACCTGAAAAGACTAACTTATATACCACTTGCATTTGTTTGTTTTATATAAATTTGAAATTGTTTGTAAGCTGGGGAAAGCCTATCACATGCTTTACAAAACCTCAAAACTGTTTGGCCCAAGGAAGTTGCTAGTGCCTTCTTATTACAACCGAACAGGACCCATACTAGAATTGCTATATTAATAAGCATAATGTTGTTGTTGGGCACCATGCAGGCATAAAGGGGAGTGGTGATACTGCCTCACAGCTTCATGCTATGCTTGCTTTACCCCAGGGGAAAGAGCCCCCAGTAACCATTCAAGAAGAAACTGGATGAACACCACAGCAGGTCTGCAAGATTTGAAGGAGAGAAAAATCTCTAGCCCCTTGCAGGAAATCAAACAATTCCTTCATCATTCAGCCTGCAGACTAGTTACTATACCAGCTAAACTATCTTGGTCTCCATTAACTACATTATAACAACAACCATTAGAGAAGACTAATATTAACAATTCATATTTCTTGAAGTTATTCTGCCAACTGCAAGATGATGTAAACCATGCAAATGCTTTCAGGTCACACCTTAAAATAAAGCATAAATGAATCACCACCCTTCTCTGTTAGTTTCTCCTCTCATGACAGCAAATGTCTGTTTTAGCTGAACCTTAGTTATCGATGCAAACTTACTTTTGGAGGATTCACATTTTATAATGGACAGTGATCTCTTACAGGTATTGCCATAACTGTGGGGGGGGGGGGGGATAATGCCCCTCATTTTTTTACCTTAGAATAGTTTTGTGGCTACTGAGATGAAGAAGAGGAAATAAAAAAATTGGGGTGAGAAAAGAGGTGCATGTATATTAAGGACTGGTTCAAACCAATCTTTCCCCACTTTCTAACTTGACTTCTAGAGTTCCCAACACCCATGTTCAATTTGCCCCCCCCCCCCCCCCCCAAAAGCCAATTATATCAGCCATATTAGACCTATGCTTATGGGCTTTACTTAAACAAAACATCCCCAAACAATTAGGTACCGGATGTCCACAATGTGCGTAGATATAATAACTGCACAGACAAAATACTTAATTGTTCAATAACAACACGTGCACTTGATTTCTTTGCAGGGGGTTGTGGCCTCCACCTTTGTCACACTTTGAATACAAAGTGAAAACAGTGCAATGCAAAGTGTATTTCCTCTGTTTACTGGCATGTCAGTTTATGCTTTGCCAGGACTAAATTTTGGTGGATGGATTATAACCTCCATCATAACAGGATCTGGAAAGTCTCATACAAATTACTGCAAGAATAACTTCTTAAGTCAACTCTGAAAACTCACTTTAAACTGTATCCTAATTTATGTGGATGCATAACTTCTGACAAATTCTGTACATAAGCAGCCACACTAGTGCAGCTGGTGTCATAAGCACAAACATCTGCCTAAACACCAATATCACAGCATCATCTATAATGTTTCCATGATATATAAACGTGGAATGTGTTAAAAGTTGAGTCCCAATATACATTTATGTCCTGAGATCATTTATAACTAATCAGAAAGCACTTACTTTCCAGTACAGGTCCCCTCTACTTCAGTATACAACTTTTGTTTAACAGTCTCCAGTAACTGTGGGCCAAAGTAACGAGGGTGGAGAAGAATTTCATGTTCCAATGAAATCTGAAAAGTACATAAATATGTCACTGCTTCAATATTTAATTCAATGACATTACACAATAATTTTACGAAAGCACAGAAAAGTTCCTTGGTTAGATCCAAAAATGGAACTGAATTTGACCAAAACTACTTAGAGGTAAATGTACAAATACCCTTGCGCTTAATGTATGTTTTGATTATTTAAAGCTGCTTTAACAAGTGTGCAGGTTATTAATTGCAATCTGCATTATGTGTCTAATACGAATTAATATGTTTTACTTATTCATGGTCAATTTCATGACAATTTCAGTAAGACATATTATACTTTTTTTATGGTTATGGTACTGACCAGTCACTTGCATGGAAGGGTTAATAAGATAATTGGAACTTAGGACACAATGGTGACTATTATGGCTGAGATTCCAACTGGTCACCCCTGAATACAAGTGATATCACTTCAACCAACATGCCCAGTAATAACACATACAGCAGAGACTATCTGTTTGTTTGCTCCAATCAGTTTGTGGTTGTTAAAGCTGTCAAATCTAATTACAATTGAAATGGCCTGACAATTTTCTGTACAGTTCTCCACTACAAAATTTTATAAAAATCAATTAAAGACATTATGAAGTTGTTGCAAGTGAAAAGACTCATAGACAATATAATTCAACGGCACTCTTCAGGGATGAAAATGCACCAGAAATAATCTATTGTTATTGTGTATGATCAAATATACCAGCAACAACCACTTTAAGAAACCAGAGATAAAACAAATTATTACAGACCTTTATCAATATAGCCAACAACACATATTCACCTCTAAATTTTGCATGGTAGACAGTAATGTTTAACAATCCGCATATTTGCATTAAATTCATGAGTTTGAACATGAAACAGATTGTCTGGTACCTTATTAATTCTTGTGAATCATGATCCATAATCATCCTCATAAATCATTTATTTCTATCAAATAAGTTTTGCTAATGATTTGGTACTATTTCAATGGTTTGCAATAAATAAATAAGGTAATTAATCAATAAATACAAACCAAATACCACTAAATAAACATCTACTGAAACTTTTACCCACATACCAATGCGACATTGTTCGCTACATGTTCATGCGATATGTTAAAGATAATTTGCACCCAAAACTCTTGTAATACCTAACATTTCAAATTTTCAATTCTGCTCTGAACATAGACATGGTTTAATTTTCAAAACAGTCGTATCATTTCTTCATTGCACAATACAGAGCATTCATTATTTGTACTGGATATGTGATCACCAAGATGTAATTTGGCTGCTAGGATGCAACTTAAGGTACTAACTAGCATTTCATACATGAAGTAAAAACACAAAAATTTGATTTGTATAACAGGCACCAAATATGATGGACAGGTTCTTAAAGTCTATGGCTGATGAACTATGGAATGGTGACTTCTAACTGCAGTTTAACACAGATTTTGATATGTCACCAACCAACAAAATGATAGTTACATTACAACACAAACAAGTCTGTATCTTGTGCGACATGCTCTATGTCCTTGGTTTGCTGACAGAAGAATTGACAGAAAGCAAATAAAGCCCTTTCTATTCTATTATTACAAATTGAACCACATTAAAATTACAGTAATATTTTTTATAACAAACCAGTTTCAGGCCTTAATGGCCCATTGACAGGGAGCACACAGTTGTACAAAACAATTGCTTTACATTTTCCGCATGTAACAGAGCTGACAAAAACTCCTCAGTGCGTAATACACATGTAGAAGATGGAGCTGTGCACTAAAAACAGGAATTGGAGTAGCTTGGTGGTCTGGGTTTCACAGATATGTAGCAGACTGAGTTGTGCACTGTAAACAGGAATTGGAGCAGCTTGGTGGTCTGGGTATCACAGGAATTGGAGCATCTCGGTCTACCACATATATATTACACACTGAGAAGTTTTCAACAGCTCTGATACACGCAGAAAACGTTAAGCAACTTCATTATACAACTGTGTGCTCTCTGATGATGGACCAATAAGGCCCGAAACAAGTAGAAGCTGGTGTGTTACATTACTGTAATTTAAAAAATTGTACACATTCGTTGGTTCGAATTGTTATCATTGAATTATAATGCACAGAATGGAAAGTTTGAAATGCCTTTCTATTTTATTCACCAACACTGTTCTACAGTCTTCTCTGCCCTTCTGTGACAGTTTGCTGGTACATTCATCACCAAAGGCAGCACTTAGATATATTGGGGGAACATGGGCAGGGTGTTTGTCCGCACTCATGACTTTTAACCAAAGCACTGTGATTTGTTAGTGCATTAATTCTTAATATAAGTTCAGTGTTACTATGAAAGGATAACACTGCCATTACAGAAGAACAAATACTGCCTCACAAATGAACAGTAAAAGACACGAAAAATTTAAACCTCAAACTACAGTGTTGGTAGCTTTTTGTCTCTCCAGCCAAAATCTGGCACACCACCTTAACCTTTTGGCGCCGGAATTATTTTTTTTCATTTTAGCACACCCTGTATATAAAATGTGAATAATATAGGAACCAAATACATTAGAATTATGAAACAAACTATATTTTGAAGAGAAAAAAACGGAGACTATACACCATGTTTAAAATATTCAGTACCTATATTTGTTGAATAAATATACAAAATGCAACTTTAGAAGTTAGCGGTGCGGTACGACCACTATAGTTGACATTAGGCGTCAAAAGGTTAACAACGAAAGACCGCTTCCTTCGAAGTCCTTTCCAGCAATTATTCATAACTATAGCTATACACACCACATGAACTACGTAACTGTAAAAGTCATTAAATAATCAAAACTGCAGCAACATTTCTTCATGGAAGTAACTACATGAGTACGTCATGAAATCAGCATAACCTATTCACGTCATTACGAGCCTAGAGTACTTACATGATAAAACATGCTTATGTGGCAAATAGCCTTAATACACCCACAAATACCACTTATATCATTTAGTGACCGGATTATAACTGTCCAGCTCCAAACGCTGGAAATCTAACCTAGCTCCGCACCATCTATATATATATATATGTGTATATATGATGTGTGTTGGTTATGCACTCACATTGACGCGCAAAACGCCATCTTTTTTTCCGTGGCCGCATACAAGCCACACGGAACCACAGATGGTATGTAAGCAAACGCTGGCAAAGATTGTCAGAATCACAGGAAACGTGTTAGATCTAATGGAATGCACACAACACGTGACTCAGTTGTCGAACACATGTAATGGTGTTGAACGATTGAAATGTGACTTGGAATCACGCACTTGTACTTGTCCACTTCGACAGTATTATAACCATGCCACCAGCATCAACAACAGACCAACTTACAACATTGTTATACAATTAATGTTAATCACACGTGGCTCTAGCACAAATACTTACGAACTAGAAGCAGTGTTGGTGTTACTCGACACTTTATAAACTTCCAAAATGGCTCATTTCTACTTGAGAAGTCGTACACATAAAGATTGTAGGTTAAAAAAAAAAATTCGACTTATGATATGAAGACAATACTTTTTATTGAAAAAATATCAATATGTAATGAGGGGTACAATGAAGCTTTATCGCTACAAGGGCATTTTCCATTATTGTCAAAATTAACTACCACTTGCATTATAACACACTTAAATTTAAGCATAATAGCAGTATTTTTTACATGTCTAATTTGGCGTTTGTAAACAGTAACAATGACATTATTTAACAGAAACACATCGAGCTGCAGCTGCATGCGAAGTAGAGCCTGGAGGAACCTCCGTATGCAGTCGTCGGAACAGCAGCACGTGAGGCTCTGAAATATCCAATAAACTACTGCTTAGAAAGTTATATGCAAACATTAAAACAATTCATATGTGCCTTTTGATCGACATCAACCCAAGACACAACCGGTTATGCATTTCACCATGTGAGCCATCATTACATCATACATATATGTTGAAAATTAAGTCATAAATGCTATTAAATCAAATATAAAATATGGGGTCATCAGTGGGTTAAAATAATGTAAATGCATGCATCTTGATACAGTTATCCAACACTTATACATCTCTCTAATTCCACTGGCTCTATAGTCCAGGTATGACAATAGTCTCCATTTATTCACCATCCTGTCTAAATCTGTGTGGCAGAATCATTTTTCTTGATATAACATTTAGGGGGAAAAAGCATCAATTTCTTTGTCCGCAATGGCCCTCTGACAGAAGCAAATGTAACACATTTTCCATCTTAAAAACCATCATCTTATCCCCTCCCTACATGCATATTGATACTAACAAGTAAATTGAAGACATTGTCATAGTTGCCTTGAAAAATAAGTCACATACAAAAAGGACAATAATAGCAATGTATTTGCAGGTGATTGGATTTCAACATCAGTTCAACACATTAACCAAACTTTTCATGCATGTACCTGGCAAGTTGAAAAAATGGAAACACAAAAAAATCTACACCTACACCTAAATTTCCACCACCATCAAGGATGTGTCTGGGTATAATCATGTTATATGACGGGATGAAAGACAATTAGATGCCATTGTATTTATGAATGTATATCTATACAAACTCGATGCCTTTTTTAATGTTTTGTTGACCGTGCATCGTGATACATCTGTACAATGTGCACCAACAGGATACGCTGTTTACTTCCATTTCATTTAAATGATTACTCTCTACATGTTTCCAGTAAGCTTACTGCTCATCATTAGGAGGTGCTACTCTGTATATACAGCAATTGGCATATATCATGCACTGATGTTGACTGGCATGACACATACCAATTGCTTTATATACAGAGTAATACCTCCTGATGATGAGCAGTAAGCCTGCTTGAAACATGTAGAGATGAATTATTGAAATAAATTGAAAGTAAACAGTGCATCCTGTTAGTTCATACTGTACGGGTAAACCCCATGCCATTTAACTTGCTATCAAACACTGCACATAAAACCTAACCTACCCTAACAAGACATAATTTGAAAGAATAATGTATTATACAAAATTTCACCATAAATTAGTGGGTGTATATGTTGGTATCACACAAAACAAACAAAATCACATCCCAATTCTTTGTAATCACAAGTATGGCCACCAGTCTGCCAAGTGTAGGAGTCTCACATAGCATGTCTCTACTTCTACTTCACTGCCTGTCCAATGAAGGCTTGATCAAGATGCAAAACTGCTTCCATATGCATAACAGTCTATATATAAATCCCTTCACACACACCACTGAAGGTCAGAATGTTAACTCCTACCCAAAAACATTGTCGGAAATACTTCTTACAAAAACATTTTGATTAACTGATTCCATGAAACCTTTCCTGCCAAAAGTTCTGGATGCATTCATTGTTATATCACATTTCCAACACTGCCCACTTCATTTATAGCAACTGTCCTCTTGCTTATTACTTCTTCCTCTCAATACTCTGCCTCAAATCCTTGTCACTCACCCATTCCTAACAAATTCCACTCATTTACTTCAATACTTCATTTCTGTCGTGTGCGATTTAAGGTCGACACAGCAGTGACCATGAAGATGGCAACCTTCTGGGGTTTGATAATGTGTGGTCTGGTGGGAATGTAATGATGTTTCAGAGGTATATGCTGTCTCCATTTTCAGAGAATAAGAATAAGCCAAGCAGGGGAAAAAAGTGCTGTATATAGAGAAAGGGAGGACACAAAGGCACAGCATGACTAAAGTTAGAACTAGCCTGGAGTATCGTATTGTCCAGACACATAAACACCAATTTATGTCTTATGACTTTAAATTCATTCAGCAACAACCTGTAAGAGTGGCTGAAGAGTAAATAAATGATAATGTATGACATGGCAACACTGAGGACAGGAGCAAACTGTAGTCTTTGATACATTCTCAGAACACCAGATGATTTTCTAACATACCCAGGGAGAGATACTGATAGTTTCATTTACAAAGTGGCATTCAATGTTTTGCAAATATAAAGTGTAGTTCCAGGTTGTACACGATCGCCCTTCGTACCTCGTCTGCCCTGACTTGCTGTATGCGGTAGGTGAAACTTCTTATGGGATATGGGTGGGTTTCGTCGGATCCACATACAGTCTTCACTGTTTGTTTATTTATTTGTTTATTTGTATCTGAGGTTCAATGCCTGAGCTTGTTCAATTAATCAAGCAAAAATCATATTTTAACTAAAGGAAAACCAACAGTCACTTCATTCCCTAACTTGTAAACTCTTGTTTTAGTGGAAGCATCACGATGTGCTTATGAATGTAATATAATATTAAATAGTGTACGTCAGCACAACTACTTTATTATTCAAGGTATTTACATAGGCTACATGTTTTGACTATAGATTAGTCATCTTCAGGCCTATTTGTGTCATTTGAGTCACAAGATGCTATGCACACTTTGGGATCCCATTGTGTTTACATACATGGAATACATACAATTAAATCATGTCTCCTTTGAGACAAATGATTTAATTGTATGTATTCCATGTATGTAAACACGATGGGATCCCAAAGTGTGCATAGCATCTTGTGACTCAAATAGGCCTGAAGATGACTAATCTATAGTCAAAACATGTAGCCTATGTAAATACCTTGAATAATAAAGTAGTTGTGCTGACATACACTATTTAATATTATATTACTGTTGATTTAGGTTATCACACTATCCACCACCTCACTCACACTGTTGTCTTACCTGACTGCTAGCATTAGTCACCCAATTCCATTATCTGCCGCTGTTTTTCCTATTTAAAGCTCTCTGTATGCAACCCCTCCTACTTATCACCAACGGTTTCTTAAATGTATATTGACAGTTTAAATATAAGACAGATGGTGCCAAACTGCCCCCAACTGATGCCAACAGTCACTCTCTCTGTTGTACCAACAATGTTCGGCTTACTTACTTACTTACTCCATGGTGTAGAGTCCTTCTTGAGAAGCTAACTGGTTTGCAGCTAGTCAAGAAACTCCCCGCATTTTATGGTACCCGAAGGTTCATTACCGAACTCACAAGCGTCCGCCACCTGTCCCTATCCTGGGCCAACCCAATCCAGTCCACATACCCACATCCCACCTCCTGGAGATCCATCCTAATATTATCCACCCAT
>Ga0131853_10027990_pt1 | contig 10102 bp, 6 predicted proteins | sample TergutLab28metaG_FD_92764 | JGI IMG/M metagenome (GOLD analysis project Ga0131853, IMG submission 92764) | Labiotermes labralis P1 segment gut microbial communities from Petit-Saut dam, French Guiana - Lab288 P1 (version 2) (version 2) | ecosystem: Host-associated > Arthropoda: Insects >... | reverse complement strand
CTCGTTCCCCCAACCCAACCCAACCCCCAATACCCTAAAAGAGCACCCCACACATCTTGCATAGCTGCTCTGTAAGTTAAATCACAACCTGAAGTTGGCCAACATATTGGGCGGAAACATGTAGTTGTATACCTACTGTACTACTAGGTGAAATATAGTTGTGTTTGACTGTATGTGTAATACACAAAAATTCTTTGTTATTATATCTTTGTGTTTGGGCAATAAAAATGCATGTAAACGAAATCCAGAAATATCTCTACCGATACAGAGAGAAGGGTAGCAATTTCCAGGAATATCCCACACATACACGGAAGAGTTAGTCCGCTTAACGGCAGGTGGAGAGCTTAAACCTTGAAGGGTTAATTAATTCTGATGTACGTTCTATTATAGCTTAGTGTTTGTCCAGTTGTCCGGATCACTGAACCCGTACATGGCGATTACGACCGTGTTAACAGTAGTAGTGCTGGATGTCATAGATGGGAATTCAACCAGGATTTGAACTTGGAGTGTAGTTATTGAGCTAAGCACACCGTCCTCTGCTGACGTAACAAAAACCTGTTTGGTATTGTCTGGCGCATAAAATTATCTGCTGATCTTCTGGCTCCTTGAAGAGTGAATTTCCCTACAACTTCTAATAATATGATACGTAACCTAGGTATAACGGAAAACTCCTCTGCTATAAATCTTTCGCAGTAGACTTGTCGCGAGAGTGACCGTGCTTCCCGCACGGTTCTGTGTAAGGTATTCACGTTTCTGGCAATTCCAATTCGTTTTATTTTAGTATTTCACGGCCCCCCCCCCCCATTTACTCTTGGTTCACAAAAGTTCTAATTGAATGAATCCAATGTCTGTCTCGTGAACACTTACTGTGGTAGGCCGAAATCGTACTTGGGGCTTGTAAATTTGACTCTTTTAATGGTCCTTTACTACGTAAAAAACGAACCCCCAATGTGGAGATTATACCTGTGACCTGTTGCCAGTGACTAAACATTTTATCGGATTTTCATGAAACTCTGTATAGACTTACTTTACAAGTACTTGTAACACAAAGAATGGTTGGTGAAAGTCTCCTAAGTAAGAGTCACGCTTTACTTAATATTATAGTAGTAATATATTAGTACAGGATGAGCATAAAGTCTTTCCCTGATTACAAACATTTATTATAAGAAAACTACTGTACGTAGAATACAAACTTTTTTTTTTCAAAATGTAACTCAAGAAGTTTTTTACAACACATTAGTACACTTAACATGTGCTCCTTTTGTTGCACGGATAACGTCTAATTGATGATCAATTTCTCTCCACGTGTTCTCCAACATTCCCTCAAATATTGTAGCAAAAGCGTCTGTTATTCTTGCCTTCAAATTTGTAATATTTGGAACTGGTGTCGAAAACACTTTGTCCTTAACATACCCCAATAAAAGGAAGTCAAGGGGGATGATATCCGGCGATCGTGGTGGCCAGGGTGTCGGACCATCTCTCCCAATCCACTTGTTTGGAAATGATACACCCAAAAACCGACGAACATGTGAACCCCAGTGTGGAGGTGCACCATCTTGTTGGAAAATTATCCACGGCTGAAGCTCTTCTAACTGAGTTGCAACGAAATAAATGTTTGTAATCAGGGAAAGACTTTATGCTCACCCTGCAAATATTTACCCTATTTTCTGCATTACTTCGCCGATTTTTGTTAAATCCGGTATGGAAGATCTGAACATAATCCTGTTAGCGTCTTTAGTATTAATATTAGTATTAGTGTTATTATTAGTATTAGTATTAGTGAAGCGAAAACCAAGCTTTTTTTAGAGGAGTATTGAAAATTTCTCCATTTTTTTCATTTCTCTTCCGAGTGGGATAAACTTCGTTTGAGAACAGGTCCATAAGATTTGAGCATCTTTGAGTCTTATGAATATCCTCTGCCAGGACACGAACCTTTGCGTTTTGGGTCGGATGAAGCTCCTGAATGGTAGGCCTAGTGGAAAGTCGCGGGTTGGGGAATATCCTAGCAGCTGACGGATTCATTACAAACCGCGATTTTCCCGAGTTTTCTCTTTCGCCTCTACCTTCCATGCGCAGAATTCTGAACGTTCCCTCACGCTGGGGCTTGCAAAGTGCAGCTGCTGCAGAAAATAGAGCGTCATTCAAGCCTTGCCTCCAGCTCGTAAACGTATCCATTAATCTCAGTTGAAAATATTGGAACTTCGTGGTTGCCGCTGCAGCACGCGAGTTTCTCGTCTGAAACATGCACATTTTTCTTCAGCTATTGCAGAAAAACTTCGGGCACCAGGACGATGACTATGAAAGTTCGTGGTCATAAGGCATGAGACAAAGTGAGCCCTCTGTTGACGTCGTTATATGTGTGTCACCAGGTATGTTACTTTTAGAATTTGGGAAATGTTCATATCCAGTAAACGGAGAAGCCCCAGGGGCATGGCTCTCAACATATTTAGCTGACGGTTCCCTAAAAAAGCTACATAGCTTACTGAGGAACCCCTTTCTCTCGACTATAAGTCAAATATAAATTTAATACCAGCATTTGTTTATCTTTTATATACGTTACATGTAAAAAAAAAACAAAGACTAACCTCAACCTGGTCGATAATCCGATAGTTTCGCCGACACATTGACTGTCTGTAGCGAGTTGTGCTAACTGACGACTACAGACTCATGAAGCTTCTGGACTGAAGCAGCGATTGATTGAAGAATAAAAAATCAACTAGATGCCACTCATTATTTTATTGTACTTATAGGCTCAACATGTTTCGGGCACTACTATGCCCATCATCAGGAGCTCGCGACTATGATGTTGATTACCACATTGGTCGTTTCGTAATGCCCGAAACATGTTGAGCCTATAAGAAGTACAATAAAATAAAAAGTGGCATCTAGTTGGTTTTTTATTCTTCACATATCACAATGATGCACGGTCCAATAAACATCAGCGATTGATTGTCTGCGTGCTGTCAGTGACGGAATGATTTGTGTCGAATATCGGTACACGAAATTTAATTCTTACCAAAAAATTTAGGACCGCAAATGGAACTCGTCCGCCATTACGCATTTTCGTTTCTCGGAACACCTGACACCTATTGGCGGAACCCAGGGGTTCTGTGGAACCTAGTTTGAGAAACACTGCTCTAGTTTAAGGTCAGTAAAATACGGGAGAAGTTGGTTTATTGAATGATAATAAGTAAAGATTAATGTCATGACGGCTTTTGTGGGAGTGGAGATGTGCATGTAACTTCGCTGATCCTTAAATCTCGCTATTGAATGGAAATGGTCAACTTCACGCCCCTGGTCACTTTGCCTTCGGTGGAAATAGCCGAGCGTTCTCGTGGAACAGGAAGTTGGTCGGTCCTCATTTCCGATCTTGATGCTTTGAGGTGGAAAAGTTCCCTCGTCCACGTCGGGAGCCGAGGCATGTTTCCTCGATCGTCCAGTCCCGTACAGATTTGTGTGAGATTGTTAAATTCATTGTTAGGTGTGGTGATGGTTTTTGTGACTGTTAGCATGGTATTAATTTTGAGCCGACGTTCTGTGTACACATACACGGCATTCTTTGTTATTAATAAACAATACGGGCAAGGTACTTATAAACTAACATCAGGGAGCGTTTGTGTAACCACTGTTGCATTGGAAAAGCAGTAGCTGTTTCATATTCTGAATGTGTTCATAACCTTAGTTTTCCAGCATACAAAGCGCATGCGCCGTACTATATTGTTAATTGGCTGTACCATATTTTTCCACATAATTTTATGAAAGGTGCGATTTTGCGGGAAAAAGTTATTTGATATAAAATGCGTGTTTTGTTATTTAACTAGTATACCAACTGATGCACATACATAAAAATTCCACATTAAAACATTAAAATTGTTACGACATGTTTCGATCCAAAGATCATCATCAGGGAGCTACACTTTCCTCGCTAAAGTTACTATTAAAGTTAAGTCACTGATTAATTTCGTTGTATAAACAGGGTGTTGTGGCAGCATGTCTTATTGTGTAAGGTTATGTTGTTGAGAGTGCCCGACTACGGGTGTGCGTCCTGTGCTTTGCTGCTTTGCAGTATCACGCAGCAAAGCACAGGACGCACACCCGTAGTTGGGCACTCTCAACAACATAACCTTACACAATAAGACATGCTGCCACAACACCCTGTTTATACATTGAAATTAATCAGTGACTAATTTTAATAGTGACTTTAGCGAGGAAAGTGTAGCTCTCTGATGATGATCTTAGGATCGAAACATGTCGGAGCAATTTTAATGTTTTAATGTGGAATTTTTATGTATGTGCATCAGTTGGTATACTAATTAAATAATTCGACGATATGCACGGTGAAAATATAAGGATAATGTATTTCGTTGCCTCTACAACTTTTGTCTAACACATGTCTTCGTCTAAGAATAATTCAGCGAGATGTTATCATAAATGTACGCAGTTATTCACGTCAAATATCCGTTATTCCGGTCAGTTTTTGTTCGAACTTGAATTTTGTCAACAGATTTTGGAAAAAGTCCAAATATCAAATTTAATGACAATACGTTCAGTGTCAGCCGAGTTTTTCCATTCGGATGGACAGACGGACAGACATGACGAAGCTAATAGTCACTTTTGGCAATTTTGCGAACGCATCTAAAAATGAGGTAATCAACACAACCCGCCCATCTCATTCTTCATCATTTCAGTACCACACAAACAGGTTAGTCTGCTGAACACTACAGTATGGAGTCCTTGATGGAGCACTTTTTCGAATATCTTGATCAAGCTGTACCAAACAGAGAATTTTTTTTTGTGTGGCATTCGTTGCGCAACCAGAAATGCGCAGTCTGTGTATTCACTGTCAGTCATCTGTAATTTGCCTTCGATTGTGTCTTGTTATCCACTAATTGGGCTCTCCAAACCTTCTTATCTCTAAAGAGACTTGGTGAACAAGTTAATAATGGCTAATTTCCGAATATCATGAGCACATATTAGAATTTCACCATGGTTCAGGCAACATTTAATAATGGATAATACCCATTAAGAATGGGTGTGTTATAAAGCTAAGAAGATCGTCATTCACATGTTGAATTATCTTCAAGCTATGGTAACCTCATATATTAAACTTTCAAACTGTTGGATAGTAGAAAGTAACTCTTCCCTAAAAAATGTAAAATTTTTGAAAGAATATATGTTTTAGATCATGCAAATGTCGGTGTCCTTTTTAGTGTAATTTCACTTCATGACCGGGAGTGAGTAAAGTGAATTCTAGACTTCAATATACAAGGTTATTCAAAATGATTGTCGGGGTTTTAACAACTTGTCATACACAATACACTTGAGATAGGAGTATATGAATTTTTTATTTAATAGAACAACACTCCAAGCTTTTGTTACATACCTTACAGGTGCTCTATATATGCACTCTTTTTTATTCTAAAAACATCAACACGATAATCGAGTTCGTTTCAAACTGTTTGTAGCATGTCAGCGGTGATAATCGATTATCGTGTTGATGTTTGTAGAATCACAAAGGGTGAACATACAGAGCATCTGTAAGGGATGTAACGAAAATTAAATTAAAAATACATATACCCCTATTTCAAGTGTATTGTGTATGATAAGTTGTTAAAACCCCGATAATCATTTTGAATAACCCTGTATGTGAGACTTTATTTCTTGTACTTGGATATGAAAACATTCCATATTATTTGACATTCTTTGATATTCATAGGACCGTGCAACGTGATATATTCTTATAATAAAAGCCAACAAGATGCACTATTTCGCAACTTTATTTGGTAAAAACTCTACATGTTTCAGACAAACTTACTATCCATCATCAGTAGTCTCCCGATCTCGGTAGCAGACAGTCAACAAAAGCAGTATGACAAATGCCTGTTGCTGTGAATACAGTATTAAGACTCTCGATGATGGACAGTACGTCTGTCTGAAACATGTAGAGTTCTTTACCAAAATAAAGCTGAGAAATAGTGCATCTCGTTGGCTTTTATTGTAACAATATTCCTTATTATTATTTATAACAGGTTGTGTTAGTGCAGCTTAGGTTGACTGACACGTATTCCTGTAACTTACGGTCATTCTTCGTGTCCTTTAAATATGACAGCAGTCTCCATATAACTATTCGCTGTGTGTACCAGGGCGAACAGTACCTAAAAAAGTTGACTACTGAGTCCATTCTTGAGAAAGCAATGTTTTCTCAAGTAACCAGGAAATTTGCCAACTTTTATGGAATCCAAAAGTACATTTTCACATTCACAAGAGTCCTTCCTTAATTCTTAGGCAACAGGGGTATGAGCCCTTTTGGCACTACCCTGATTGGGCTTTTGCTTGGTTTTTCACGGGTTCTCCAACAACACACTGGGATACTTTTCTTCACGAAGTTTCAAAAACGCAGCAATAAGAGGTGCGATCGTTGCTCCTGTTCTTGCCTCTTAGTCACCGAAGTAAACAGGGACTGTCAAGGTAATGTTAAACGAAAGAAGTGACGAAGGACAGTTTGTTTACTTGCCGGATGCAATATTTCGCGAAGAGTAATAGAAGTTAATGTATTTAAATATCGGATCTAAACAATGACAGCAAAACACGGTAAGAGAACCTAATATATGCCAATATCTACGAGGATACGCGCAGTAACTTTCTATCACGATTTGGACGTTCAGGTGACCGAGCATCGTGATAAATGCGTATAATAAAACTAACAGAATACACTAATTTCTCAAATTTATTTTTGGAATAAAACTCCACATGTTTCGAACAGTTCCTCTGACCATCATCAGGAGTTTTTCACTGTAGACACAGCAATGGTATCTGTCAGCAAACCTGTATGACAGATACCATTGCTGTGTCTACAGTGAAAAACTCCTGATGATGGTCAGAGGAACTGTTCGAAACATGTGGAGTTTTATTCCAAAAATAAATTTGAGAAATTGGTGCATGTAGTTGAGTTTATTAGATGAATTCTTTCACGATCTCTATAAAGGAATTTAATGTTCGTATTTAAGCAACGGAATACCCGGTACTCCACACACGCCATAAGCAATACAAATCCTGAAAGAAACACACTGATTGAAGACCTTTTTTAAATTTCATAGTTTTATGAATTTAAGATATTTATTGTGCTAATATTGCGGTTTCAATAACCATCATAGCAATAGGAGTGACAAAACAGCATGTATTTTAATTTTTTTATTAAGCGACATATCGGCGCTTAATTATAGTAATACCTAGTCTTAGTATCAACAAACTATTTTGTTCTGAATCAAATTGCTAAATGAATATTAACTTCAGGAGTTGCCCAGCGGTTCTAACTGTCTAGTTTTGTTTGCGTACGCATTGTCATTTCCTTTGTTGGCGGTGATTACTGCACTAACACTGTGCCCTGTTTTTGTCACACACTAATAGTGTTTATGGTCCACTTCACTGTGCTTTGCTTTTAATGATCACTACAACAGTTCAAAAGGTTTTTGTTTTAAGCCTTCATATTAGTACACTGTTGTCTAGCAGCTGGATCGCTTCGACATTGATGTGGTGGAAAAGCCTTTCTTTAAGCTTCTTAGCGAACTTTCTAATTTCATTCGTAGCCATCTCCATTTTCAGATCCCTATGGAATGTATTTTAATGAATATAAAATTTATTTATCGATTAATAACATTAAATCATGTAGTTGTGTTCTATGGCTTCAATGATTTTAGTCGTCTGAAGATGACCAGCGTTGGTAGAAACACGTTGCATTGAAATAAACTGATAATGATGAAAACTATTTTTGTTCGTGATATTTAATAGCTACTTTATAATTCTGTGTAACACAGCGGTGTGTTTAACACAAAATTTAAATAGTCGTTGGTTGTCTCCGATCGTTCGTCCCCCGTCGCATGCCTAACAACACTGCCTGAACTCGGTATTCTGTCCAGTAACAAGGCTAATTATAAACGGTATTCTGAACTTGTCGCGAACATACTCGATACAAAAACTGTACAGTTACTGAACATCGCATTTGTTACGAACGTTAAACAAACGGCCACCGAAACCATTATTGGATGACGTGGGTTGTGTGGAAGAGGCGGCAGAATTGCGTGATGCACTCTCACACATGTCGTCAGTGGGTGATTCGAGAGTTAGGAGGCTACTTTGCAGCTGTGTGTGTGTGTGTGTGTGTGCGCGCGCGCGCGCGCGCGTGTGTGTGGGTGTGTGTGTGTGCGCGCGCGCGTGTGGGTGTGGGTGTGTGTGTGTGTGCGTGTGTGTGTGTGGGTGTGCGCACGTGTAGGTGTGTGTGTGTGTGGAAGTTACGTTGTAATGATGTATGTAAACACGTAACACTAATTTTTATTAATAAATTATTGTTACAAAGGGGTGTTATTGTTTAACACCCTCATCGGGTACACCAATACGATTATCGTCTGTGTCGTTCGTAGGGTCTAATTAGACCTTATTTAATACATTTGACTACTGCCATTTATTGTTCTTAAAATTATTACCCACTTCTCTATCCTTCAGTCGTGAAAATCTAGTCATAGTCATTCGAACAGCAATTTTGTAGTTCACGACCTTATTAAGAGGCCATGCTTTCCAGTTCAAAGCACGGAAGCTTGTTACTGGGTTATTTGTGGCTTTTTGTAGCTGTAATGTAAACGTCGTTATTTATGTAATGGCAAATACAGAGCAAAGTAAACAGGAATATAGAAGCTACTGAATTTCACGTTCTTTTACGTTAGCGTTTAGTGGCTCGCACAATTGGGAACAGAGTATTTCTGAAGGCAAACTTTAATACATGTGTCGCATTACATAAAATGCCCAACTTGTTTTTGTTGTTTCTTTTATTTCCTCTTCATCTTCTTTTTCTGTAAGGTATTGTTGTGATAGAAGAGAGATAGCATAGGCAACATTAAAAATAAAAGTGGATAAACTGCTGTTTGAGGTTTACAAACGTCAGACCGGTCCAAACGGAAGTGCATCCCCCTCCATAAATTTTAGTGTATATGACAATTTTGTCATCGATATCGGTTGAGTAGTTTATGAGAATTTGACGTTCAGGTGACCGTGCATCGTGATAAATTCTTATAATAAAACCAACTCGATATACTAATTTCTCAAATTTATTTTTGGAATAAAACTCTACATGTTTCGGACAGTTCCTCTGTTCATCCTCAGGAGTTCTTCACTGTACACACAGCAATGGTATATGTCATACAGGTTTGCTAAATTTCATACAGAATTATAAAATCAAATTGCTCTTTCCCTGATGCTGTGGTTAATTCTGTCCGAGATGCTAAGTGGTAGGTCTAGCTTTCGTTCATTCTTTTGGCTGGCTGTGACATTATCTGATGGGGGAAAAACGGTTAGATGGCAGCTTTGCTTTTCAACCAGAAGAACGGGCAATTTTTCTTTCCCATTGTTCCAAAATATTAGACTCCTGACCAAGCTATATCTGCCTCACGAGACGCTATGTCCACTGTCCACTGTCCACTCTCCACTGCCTCATTACACGAACAGTTCTCTCTTCATGCTTCGGAGCCATTCGTTTGGTTTTCTTCCACCCTGTGTCATTAATATGGGGTAGAATTTGTGAAGATGGTGAGCTGTAGATTCGACTAGTTCGCCCTGTCATATTCTCCAGACTGGTTTGTCACTGTGCGAATGTTTATCCTCCTCTGTGGTTGTCAGGCCTGTATTTCCCTCTTGAGAGGCGTTATAATTTACACTAGCGGTAAATTTAGATTACCATTCAATCGACACACACACACATACACACACACACACATTACAAAACCCACACACACACACACACACATACATACATACACACGCACACACACATACAAACACACACACATACAAACACACACACACACACACAAACACCCACGCACACACTTACACACACACAAACAAACACACACACATACACACACAAACACACACACACACACACACCCACACACACACACCCACACACATACCTACACAAACACACACATACACACACAAACACGCAACGGTATTTCATTATTCCCTGAAGAATGTGCTCATACGCAGTGTTCTGCTATTTAGGACCACGTTGAAGCGGTTTATCAGTGCTTTCCTAATAGAATAAAATATT